>ONZT01001235.1_pt1 | contig 15480 bp, 10 predicted proteins | sample 1671571 | NCBI WGS metagenome assembly ONZT01 (sample SAMN06348170, study PRJEB24527) | human gut metagenome | biome: human gut; feature: ankylosing spondylitis patient; material: feces | host: Homo sapiens | place: China | collected 2015-10
TGCTGTTTTGCAGGGGCTGCGCGGGTATTCAATTACAGCGTTTCGTAGGAAACCAACTGGCTCATCGGGATGCGCTTTTTATCAAAGCGGTTGATGTCAGCGGGCTTCTCATTGGAGTAGCCGACAACCAGGATGTTGACCGGTTCCAGGTTGGCCGGGAGGTCAAATTCCTGACGCAGAACATCGGGATTGAAGTAGCATACCCATACCGTTCCAAGGCCCAGCTCCGTGGCCTGGAGCATCATGTAGTCGGTCAGGATAGAGGCGTCAATGTCCCCGGTCTGCTTCTGGTCAAAAGGCCGCACCCACGCCTTATCGCGATCGGCGCAGACGATAATGGCCAGGGGCGCACCGTAGATGTCGGCCGCCTTGCCGATCTTTGCAAGACCTTCCTCGCTCTGAACAGCAATCAGGTGAACCGGCTGGAGGTTGGCAGCGGTGGGGGCCACATGAGCAGCTTCCAGAATCTTTTTCAGCTTCTCCGGTTCCACCTTTGTTTCCTTATAGCTGCGTACAGACATACGCTGCTTTGCAATCGTAATAAAATCCATAATATATAGTCCTTTCAGTATTTTTATTTTGAGCATATCAAATCAACCATTGACCTAATTGTAGCACTAGAACACAAAACCGCAAGAATGCACTTTTTCGGAAGATACTTCCCAAAAAGATAGCACCTTGCGGGAAAGGAGAGCCATTTTATGAAATGTGAAGAAAATCAATTCAACTGCCCAGTTGAGGCAACCCTGTCTTTGATCGGCGGCAAGTATAAGCCGTTGATCCTCTGGCATCTGATTGACCATCCATTACACTATATGGAGTTACAGCGGCTGATTCCAAACGCCACGCCGAAGATGCTTTCGCAGCAGCTTCACGATCTGGAAAACAACGGCATGATTCATCGTGAAGTGATTCCAGAAAAGCCGCCCAAGACGGTATATTCTCTTACCCCATTTGGACAGAGTATTGTTCCTATTCTGGATGCAATGTGCCAGTGGGGAAACAACTATCTGGACGGCCTGGATGTTCAGCCGCCATGCTGTCAAAGTCGCAAATAAAAGGCTGGGCATAGCTGACGAAAAACGGCTATGCCCAGCTTATATTTTCTGCTCTAAATCTGCGACTGCCGAACATAATTGCACAGTGCGGCAAAGTCAACATCGGGATTCTTACTTAAAATCTGTTGCAGGTTTTTCTCTGCTTCCTGGTGCAGCTCCGGCTTTTTCAAATCATCCAAGAGGAAGAAAATATTGAGCCGCCTGCCGACAGTAAACAAAAGTTTTTCATTCGTTGGCAGGGCCAGGAAACGGTCAATCGTTGAAAGCATTTCCTGTTTCTCTGTCCGCAGATTCCCCCTGACTTCCAAAAGCAAATTGATGATGTGTTCATTCACATAGTAACTGTCCATCTCATGTAGTTGCTGCAAGAATAGCTTCTGCTCTACAACGATTTCTTCCTCCGATTGCAGAGTAAAAGAGCCGTCCCTGACAAACTCGCCCAGCTTGGACTCCGGCTTAATACCCGTGGCATGGACACGGATAAAATCTGGCTGGATGATATTCAACGCCATTGCTGTTTGAACAGCATTTTCTTCAGACAGCTCCTTGCCGCCGATCCCCAACAATATGAACTCCGACAAGATCATGTCCGCTTCTTTTGCCATGCAGCCGCTTTTAACAACGGTATCCACGTCAAAGCCTTTGTTGATAAGTTTCAGTATTCGATCCGAGCCGGTTTCCATTCCGCTGTAAAGATGGTTTAGGCCCGCTTGCCGGAGCGCCTTTAACTCAGCCGGACTTTTTCGAGTGATACTATCGGCGCGGGCATAGGAAGTGATGTACTGCATATCGGGAAAACCCTGATTGATCGCTTCCAAAATGCGGAGTAAATAATCTGTTTTCAGCACCAGAGCATCCCCGTCCTGCAAAAAGCAGGAAGTAATCTTTTTTCCCTGATTGAGCTGGGCTTGCTGCCTAATATCTTCGATTGTTTCATCAATGGGCCGCATAGAGAAGCGCATGGATTTATAAAGTCCGCAGAAATAGCACTTATTCCAATGGCATCCCCTTGTGACCCGGATCAGCAGGCTGTTACTTTCAGAGGGTGGGCGGATAGGCCCGATTTCTATATCTCTCATAGTGGTTATCCTTTCCGTGTATTCATGTTAAAGGTAGCATTTCACGGCGGGCTTGACAAGAACGCACTTTTAGGGTAGACACTTCCCGTAAGGATAGCGCCCAAACAAAACTGGCAAGCAGGGCAAGTTGGTACCAACTTGCAATTTTTGAATCGTATTTTTCAAATCCAAATTCAAAATGCTTGTTGGGCTGTGCCCAAACCCCTTTCGATCTGCATCGTGCCGATGCAGGCTGCGCATTTGTTCCAAACACTTCTGTAACAAAAAAGACAGCCTAGGACTCTCCACAACGGAAGAATCCTAGGCTGTCATCGTTTATCGGGACTGCGTTTTCTCGGTGGTGTTCTTTTCTTCGGCAAAGAACAGTTCTACGTTGCACTGCGCACGAAGAAGTTCCTGCATCTCGTCTTTCGCTTTGCGGTAGTCCGGGTAGAGTGCTTTCTTTTCTGTCAGCAGCTTAGAATATTCTGCGTCCAGCTCCTTGACCTTGGGGAGCGTTTTCAAATTGGATTCATCAAAGGCAGCTTTCGCTGCCTTGTGCAGCGTGATCTCTGCGCGATGATTTTCCAGAAATCGCTTGCTGTATCCGGCCTTGCGGTAGGCATCGTACACCGGGCGCGTTTTTGCGTAGTTGACGATGTGCGTCCGCAGTACAGCAATCTCGGCCATGCGTGTTTCCGCCGCCTTGATGGAATCGCCCAGTTCGTGATAGCGAGCAGTAGCAGCGTCCACGCGCTCTTGCATTTCCTTAATGCTGCCGATTTTCTTCTCCTGCAAGAAAATCAGCGTCTTGGACATTTCTTTCAGATTGTACTTTTTTGCCCACCGCGCATAGCCTTCGCTTTTGCCCTCGGAGAGCTTTGCCTGAATGTCCACCAACAGGTGGAACGGTTGCTCTTTCGGTGGCTGCTTCTGATGTGGGCAGTGTTCGGCATCTCCTGCAATGACCGCCTTGATTTCATCTTCACTGTATCCTGCTCCCAGTGTCCGAAAACGGATAAAGCGCTTCTGCCGTGTTCCCTTGACCGAAGTGTACTTTCCCCGTTTGATTTCGTAGCCCCGCTGTTCCAGCTTTTGAAGAAAGCCCTCGAAACTTGCAGGTTTCTCGCTCAGCAAGATGTTGTCGATTACGGCACACAGCTTATCACGATTGCTTTCTCTGGGAGGATAAAGAGTGCGCTTCTGCCGTTCTCGGTACGGCTTGATTTCAATAACAGACAGCTGATGTTCCAGACAGATCAAATCGCTCAACCGCTGCACGGCCAGCCCGGACAATAAAAAGTCCCGGAACTTCCGGGTGCTGTCCAGCGCAGTGGAGTTGTAGATAATGTGATTATGAATGTGTTCCCGGTCTGTGTGGGTGGCAATAATAAACGCATACTTGCCCTTGGTAAACCGCATGGCAAGTTCATAGCCCACCTTGTTGGCTTCTTCGGCGGTGATCTCACCGGGCTTGAACGACTGCCGAATTTGATAGGCGATCACATCACTTTTCTGCCTACGTCCAGTGGCAAGTTCATACTGCCGCTTGGACAGCATAAATTCTTCGTCCACCGTCAGAGGGCTGCACTCGTAGCTGCTGACAAGTTCACCCTGTTTGGTTTTCTCCGGGTTTTGTGCATAGTCTGTGCGGCTTTTCAAACAGGTCGCCACGGATTTTCCCTTATTTTTGTGCAGCGCAATCAAGCGTGTTGCGGCCATGCCCACCACCTCCCACAGTTTTATCCTTATATAATATGTAGCCCCACAGCTAAAGCCGTGGGGTGAAAATCAGAGGTCAGCCAGCCGGGAAAGAATCTCTCTGCCAATAACAATCAGCTCATCCAGCCGGGTGCGCAAGTCCTCCAGATCGGCGGCATAGACCTGACCGTTTTCGTTGGCAGCTTTTGTATACTGGTTGAGATTGTTGCTGCACATTTGCAGGAGATAGGCCATGCGCCGCAACTCTGGCAAATCCAAACGCAGGCAGTAACCGTCCAGAGCCATTTTTCGCAGATAAGAGCCAATGCTCAAAATACCGCTGGATTCCATCTTGCTCCAGATCCGTTCCAGTTCCTGCTTGCTGACACGGAAATGCAACTGCTGGTCGCGGAGGCCATTCATCGAGCATCACCATCCTTGTCCAGATAGCTTTTGAACGGCTTGATGGGCTCTACCTTATCAGACTTTTCTTCCAGAACCGCCAGCACCGAGGAACGGCGAGGTTCCTCATCCTGTTCCGGCTCGTGGCTTTTTTCATCCATATCCAACTGTGCGTTCAGCTCCGCAAGGCGAGCTGACTTTTCAGCCAGCTCTTCTTCCTGCGGGAACGGCTTTTCCACTTCAATCTGTGCCGCCGCCTGCTGCTGTTTAAGCGTGGCCAGTTCGTTTTCGACGGAACTAATGCGTTCTGGGAAATTGTTCAAAGAATTGTCCAGACGGATGATGCAGCCAAGTGGGTCTTTGCCCAGTGCTACCGGATATTTCCGCTGACCTTTCAAAAGAGCCTGATATTCGCTGTGATAGGTGTCGAAACGCAAGGACAGTTCAAAACCGCGATAGCTGCCGATCACTTTTTCCTCACTGTTAGGCAGTTCGGAGCAAGCGAGGAGAAGCCGTTCGCCAGCGGTCTTTTTCTCATCGTAGGTCACACCCTTGATGGTAATGCCGCAGAAGCCCTCTTTCTCCTGCGGATGGGCGGTAGCAAGTTCTGCATCCAATTTCACTCCGGCAAGATAGGCGTTCGTTTCCTGAATGTCAGCTGGGAATTTTGTGAGCAGCTTATCCTCCAAACGGAACTTCTGGCTCTGATGATCGGCTTTCAGAACTTTCAGCTTTGCGACCTGCACATCGAGATCCATCTTCTCTTTAATCAACGGATTTCCTGCGCACAATGCCTTAATTTCCGCATAGGACAATGCCTGTTCATCCACATCATCGCAGGAGCGAACTGGGGATTTTGAGGTCATGATTTGGCTGATGAATCGCTGTTTATTCTCAAGAGTCTGAAACAAGTAGCTGTCAAATGTCCCCTCTGTGACGTAGTTGAACACCTTGACTTTCTTGTTCATGTTTCCCTGCCGAATGATGCGGCCATTGCGCTGGGTCATGTCGCTTGGCTTCCATCCAACATCCAAGTGATGCACTGCCACAAGCCGCGATTGCACGTTCGTCCCGGCTCCCATTTTTGCAGTGCTGCCGAGCAGAATCCGCACATCGCCGGAGCGCACTTTGGAGAACAATGCGGCCTTTTTGGCTTCGGTGTCGGCGTTGTGGATGAACTCAATTTCGTTTTCCGGCACCCCGGCGGCGACCAATTTCTTGCGAACATCATCGTAGACATTGAAGTTGCCATCATTTTTCGGTGTCGAAAGGTCGCAGAACAAAAGCTGTGTCAACTTTTGCTCCTTGCCATCTTCCCAGATTTGTAGCACATTCCGAACACAAGTGTTCAGTTTGCTGTTGGGGTCATCCGGCAGAATGGGGTTCATCAGGCGGACATCCAGACCGATCTTTCGGCCATCGTTGGTGACGCACAGCATATTGTCCTCGGACGCATCCACTGCGCCGGAGTGGATTTTTGCAGCACGTTTGCTCAGTTCCTGCACCATTTCTTTCTGAATCTCGGACGGTTTCGCCACCACAGTTTCAAACTTTGCATCCGGCACAGGCAGATGAAGTTGGTCGGAGGTCTTGATGTCAGCAACTTCTTTGAACATCGACATCAGTTCCGGGAGATTGAAAAACTTTGCAAAACGCGTTCTCGCCCGATAGCCCGTACCCTCCGGGGCGAGTTCGATGGCGGTGGTGGTTTCGCCAAAGGTCGATGCCCAGCAGTCGAAATGCGTCAACCCTTTCTGCTGGAGTGTGCCGTATTGCAGATAGCGCATGACCGTATACAGTTCCGACATGGAGTTGCTCATGGGAGTTCCCGTTGCAAATACCACGCCGCGCCCGCCTGTGATCTCGTCCAGATAGCGGCACTTGCCGAACATATCGCTCGATTTCTGGGCTTCCGATGTGGACAAACCAGCGACATTGCGCATTTTTGTGGTTAAAAAGAGGTTCTTATAAAAATGCGATTCGTCTACAAAAAGTCGGTCAACGCCCAACTGCTCAAAGGTGATAACATCGTCCTTTCTCGCATCGGAGCGCAGCTTTTCCAGTTTTGTTTCCAGCGTCTTACGGGTCTTTTCCATCTGCTTGATGCTGAAATTCTCGCCTGCATTGGCTTTCAGTTCTTCGATGGCGGCAAGCGTTTCATCGATCTGTTCCTGAATAATGCGTTCCTGCCGCTCATAGGAAAGCGGAATCCGCTCAAACTGGCTGTGACCGATAATGACCGCATCATAATCCCCGGTTGCAATCCGGGCGCAGAACTTTTTGCGGTTGGCCGTTTCAAAATCCTTTTTCCGCGCTACCAGCAGCTTTGCATTGGGGTATAGGTGCAGGAACTCCGAAGCCCACTGCTCCGTCAAGTGATTGGGAACGACAAATAGGCTTTTCTGACACAAGCCAAGGCGTTTTGCTTCCATTGCGGATGCCGCCATTTCAAAAGTTTTTCCTGCTCCTACCTCGTGTGCCAACAGCGTATTACCGCCATAAAGCACATGAGCAATGGCATTGCGCTGATGTTCCCGGAGGGTGATTTCCGGGTTCATACCGACAAGGTGGATGTGGGAACCATCGTATTCTCGTGGCCTGCTGCTGTTGAACAGTTCATTATACTGTTTCACCAGTGCAATGCGCCGCTGGGGGTCTTTCCAGATCCAGTTGGCAAAGGCATCCTTGATGACCTGCTGCTTCTGCTGTGCCAGCATGGTGTCCGTTTTGTTCAGGATGCGCTTCAGCTTGCCTTCTTCATCTTCGATAGCGTCATAGATGCGCACATCTTTCAGGTTGAGCGTGTCTTCCAGAATCTTGTAGGCGTTGGCGCGGGAGGTGCCGTAGGTTTCGGAGGAGATGATGTCACCTCTGCCCATGGCCGACTTGCCCTCAATGCGCCATTCTGCGGTATAGGGAGAATATCTCACTTTGACTGCATGGCGCAGATAGTAGGGAATCTGGAATGTTTCTGCCATAAACTTTTGGATAATTTCTGGAGCAAGCCATGTTGCGCCCAGCCGCACATCAATTTCAGATGCTTCAAGATCTTTCGGCTGTGCTTTTTCCAGTGCAGTGACGTTAACTGCAAACTCCGGGTTAGTTTCGGCGGCAAGCTGAGCCATGCGCAGCTTTGCCCGAACATTGCCGGACAGGTATTCGTCTGCCATTCGCCAACCTGCTTCCGGGTCGGTAGGGTCTGCGCCGGGGTCTTTGAAAATCACGCCGGACAGTTCGCTGGTGATGCGCTCATAGTCACCGGGAGTGCCGAGCAGTTCTGCCATATAGGGCAAGTCCACCCGGCCACGCTCTCCGATGGACACCGCAAGGGCTTCCGTAGGAGTGTCTACATTGGTGACAGTACATTCCGGGCGGATGGTGCGTTTGGTGAACATCGCCGCCTTGCTCTTGAGCCGCCCCTGCTCGTCCAAATTTTCCAGAGAACACAGCAGATAGTAAGAAGAATCCTGCTCAAATAATCTGCCGTTTTTGCGGTCATTCAACAAGCCATATTTGGCGGAAAAAGCATCGTAGGCAGTGTTCAGCTTTTCCTGCGTTGCTTTAATGTCGGCATCCGGGTAGTCGTTCAGCTGCTGGTCGATCAACTCATTGACGATTTGCCGCAGCTCCACCATCCCGGTCACACGGCCTTTGGCGGTGTCGGACAGCTCCACCTGTGTCATGACGGAATTTTCCCGATAATACACCTCACCATCAACCACCGTGTAAGAGAAATTCTTCACATCTGGGTCAGCCGGGAGAATGTGCCGCTCATTTTCAGCATCCGCAATATCTGGTGTTTCGACCTCGACTTCCGTGAACTGCCCCTCAATATGCTGGATGGCTTCTGCAAGCTGGTCCACCAGCACTGCGCCCTTGATGGGACGCACAGTGCATTCCTCCCGGCCATACTGGGTGCTTTCGGAAGTCAGTTCACCCAGCACCATCTCTGGATGGTCTACAAAATAGCTGTTGATGGCAAAGCCATCTTCCGTTTTGCCAAGCTGCACCCAGTCCGGCTCATGGTCGATAGGGCGGTCACGTTTTTGGAGGAAAATAATGTCGCTGACGACTTCTGTTCCTGCGTTTGCTTTGAACGCAGTGTTCGGCAGACGGATAGCACCCAGCAGATCAGCACGTTCGGCAATGTGCTTGCGGGCAGAAGAATCTTTGCTGTCCAGCGTGTAGCGACTGGTGACGAATGCCACGATGCCGCCCGGACGCACTTGGTCGATGGCCTTGGCGAAGAAATAGTTGTGGATGCTGAAACCTAATTTGTTGTACGCCTTGTCGTTTACCCGGTACTGGCCAAAAGGAACATTGCCCACTGCAAGGTCATAGAAGTCGCGGCGGTCAGTGGTTTCAAATCCGGCAACTTTAATGTTGGCATCCGGGTAGAGCTTTTGGGCGATACGGCCTGTGACACTGTCCAACTCCACACCGTATAGGCGGCTGTCCTGCATGGTGTCCGGCAGCATACCAAAAAAGTTGCCGATGCCCATGCTCGGCTCCAGAATGTTGCCGTTGCGGAACCCCATTTTCTCGACTGCATCATAGATGGCGCGGATAACGGTAGGGCTGGTGTAGTGGGCGTTCAGAACGGAACTACGGGCAGCAGCATATTCGTCCTCGGAAAGCAGACCTTTCAATTCGGAATATTCTTTTGCCCAGTTGCCCTTGTCTGGGTCAAAGACATCCGGCAGACCGCCCCAGCCGACATACTGCGAAAGAACCTGCTGTTCCTCGGCGGTGGCTCCACGATGCTCCTGCTCCAACTGGAACAGGGTGCGGATGGCTTCAACGTTCCGGGCATATTTTTGTTTTGCGCCGCCCTCGCCCAGATGATCGTCCGTGATGTGGAAGTTTCCGGCAGCTTCCGGCACAGGTTCGGCGTTCAGAGCTTTGTCTGCGGCAGCGGCATCCGGGAAAGTCTGCCATTCGCCGTTAACTTCCACAGAGGTGGGCAGCTTATCCAGTTCTTCATCGGAAAGTTCCGGCTCATCCTGCCGCAGTCCATCCTCGAACTGCTGCTTGTTCAGTACCTCATTGCTCCACGAATAGTCCTGTGCACTGGTGTCGATGCGCACATCGGTTTCGCCTACATAGCCAATAGTTCCCTCGATGGTTCGGGTTGGAAGGTCTACAACAACGGAATCACCGACATTGTAATCGGGAGTTTTTTCTGGAGCAGTATCAAGGGCTTCATCCTGCTGTTCGTACAGTTCCCGGACAACAGTCAGCGGCTCTTCCCGGAAAATCGGCATCCGGGCATCGGCCAGAGCCATATCCTGCAAGGAAACTTTGTCCTTGTCAAAATCCACGCTATCGACCCGAAATTTCCGGTCATCCATATTGATAACGGAGCCGATGGGCAGATAGTCCTCTTTGCGCAAGTGCTTGGTCTGGTGGTGAGTGCCATCCTCGTTTAACCCGGCAAGGTACACATCATTGCCCGCAGACCACAATTCTTTTGCTCTTTTTGCCCATAAGCTAGGGAGAAAGCCCGTGATTTGAACTTCACCCAGTGCAGTGTTTCTCATGAACAAAGCACTGTTGATGATTTTTGCGACCTTGGCGGCATCTTCGCCATAGAACATAAAATTGCCGCCAGCTTCAAAACCAATGAGAGTGTCCGGGTACTGCTCTTTTAATGCAGTGTATTCGGCAGCACTGGTGTCGTTCAGTTCAAGGGGAAAGTCGATGATTCTTTTTTCTTTGTCGGACAGATAGCGGTCAGACTGAATCATCAGGTCGATATACTTTTCGACCTGATTCCAGCGAAGAAGAATTTTCTGGTGGTCTGGATAGTGTTCAAACGTCAAGCCCTTGCTGTCATGGTCAAGCCAGCCGCGACTTCCATCCAGATAGGTGTGCGAGGAGCCACCGGGTCCGTTTGGAGCATATTCTTTGGCAAGAGCTTTTGCCCGGAGGTTTCGGTCAGGCTGCAACTGATAAATTTTCCATATCCGAAGTTTGCTGTTTTCAAAGTTGGAGCCTCTCCGCAGAGCATTTTCAATGTCGGCCTGTGACAAAGAGAAAGCGGAGGGCGATTTTTCGCTCTCCGCTTGGTCGATGGATTCAATTTGTTTCGCTTCGGTAGGAATGTGGGTGTCGAAGAAACTTAGCTGTAAATCAGCTCGTTCATCACCAGTTCCTCGGCCTGTGCTGTTCATGTGCTGCACCCACTCCATCTGATGCCGCTCTTTGTTCGGAGCCGGATTCTGCTCCAGCAGCTTCTGCATGGTCTGCTGTATCCGGCTCTCCGCGCTCTGCTCCACTTCCAACAGGTGCGGATGCAGAGTTCCCGACAGGAGCATCGAGTTGTACAGTACCGGGCGATGCTTCATCAGGTAAGTCCGGCGCAGTCGCCCGTACTTGCCCAATGCTTTCTCCTGCTGGGGCAGGGTCAGGTTCGGAAGCAGATAATCTCCGACTTTCGAGTAGGTCACGTTCCTGCTGTTCATATTCATATTGGCTCCTTTCTACGTTACGACGGCGAATGGTCGTCTTTACAGTTCTTTCGATGCTGCGCAGCAGCTCACGGCTGCACTCGCTGACTGCGGTGCCCAGTGCATACACAGCGGCAGGAGTGGAAAAGGAGAAGATCGCCTGAAAATCGTCCCGGTCAAAATGACCTTCCGGCTCAAAGCCGCAGCGTTCGAGAACAGCATAGGTGATGCTGATTGCGGCGGCAGATTTGAACTGGAACTCCTGTCCGGCTTCATCATACCCCATCAGGAGAGAGCCGTCAACGATGTCGAGAATGTCACCGCTGTTGTTATCCCAATAGGAATCCACCAGCCTGCCGCAGATGTCCGCGATTTGCTGGCCGAGATTTTCCTGCTGAACACCGTACTCTCTGGCAAGCATTTCCGAAACAGGCTGAACCAGATCGGGGCCGAGCTGCCACATATCCGGGTCACGGGAATTACGGCGCACCCCGGTATCGCTCACATCGAAAACGTAGTGCAGACGCGGAACACTGCTGGACTGGTCTAACAGAGCGATGCCCTTGGAGCCACGCCGGATATAGCGGTTCATGCGGTCATTCCAAAGGTCGAAACTGGCGCAGGCGGTGGCATCGGGTCGCTGGGCGTAGATCATAAGCTGGTCTGCATAGCTGTACTTGTACAGCCGGGATGCAGTGGTCAGGTAGTCCGTCCAGTTTTCCCAATACCGGGTCAGTTCCTTTGCTGTTTGCTGGGCAAGGTTGAGGTATTCTTGCGTTTTATTTGGCATTGCGTTCCTCCTTTCGATTTCAGGATATAAAAAGAGCGGGCAACCGTTTTATGGTTGCCCGCTCTTAGTTAATATAGAAAATTATCTTGGAATCTTGAAAGCAACAAAATAGACAGGAAAATCGTAATCATCTCTTGATAATATGGTACTTGCCACACGTGCCGCTGCGTCTGGATAGGGATATACTTCAATGGGCGATTTTACTAACAAGGGAAAGCTATAACTCTGCAAATAAGAAACATATCTATTCCAGAAAGAGTCAAAATCTGACACATCTACATAAGCAACAATAAATGTTGAGGTTCCAAGAGCATTATAGTTTACAACTGCTTTGCTTATATGAGTATCAATGTATGTGGTACTAACGCTAGATAATTTTAAGCCTTCATAAATGGCAATCTCTTTACCGTCTTTTGTTAACAAGATATCTACTTCTGCGGAATCCTTTTTATTTACGGATAAGCCATGTCTGGTTTGGTCTTTTATCTCTGTGTATCCTTTCATAAAAAGCAAATCTCGAAAATAGTCATTCATACTGTTTTCCGAGCTGGCACCATTAAATGAGCAATTCAAACAAAAGCGTTGCCCTATTTGAAGTAGATCTCGAAGGACAACCTGCGATGAGGCTATATCTGCATTTAATCTAGCAGCATTTGACAAGGGAATGGGCTCTACGCTTTCAGATTCAAAGTAATAAATCTCTTTGAGTAAAAAACCAGATTCAGACGACTTAAGTGATTTGCTGATAGATTCTTTCAGTATATGCCCTTTCGATTTTAGCAAAGCAATGTCGCGGGGAGAACCCTCAACTGTAAAGTCCAACGCTTTTTTATCCCAGTTATCGCCTTTCATGCCAGCATAATAGGCAAGCCCCAAATCTTCATAATCGTATGTACAGTTTTGAAATGCCCTTGCAACATTGGGCGATTCGAGTTGTTCCAAATATTGAACTACTCGCCTTGAAAAGTTTTGGGGCAACCTATAAGTGAAATCGAATTCTCCCATAAAAAATCTCCTTAAGCCGTAAAGTCGATAGAATAATTATACCATATAATTACTTTTGGCGTAACCCCCTATTATGTACGCCGCCAAGCGGCGGCATAATTTAGTTAAGTGGAAATTCCAGCTCGGCAAACTCGGCATCGGTCATAAGTTTCAACTTTTTGATAACACCCTCCGACAGTTCGCGCAGAGCAGTTTCGTCCGGCAGAAGATAGCACTGCATCAACCGCAGCTCCTGCATCAAGCCCAGCCGGGAGCCGGAATTGTAGAGCATCATCAGCGTCAATTCTTCGCCATTAAAGTTCATGAGCATCCCTCACTTTCCGGCACCCAACAGGGCTGCACTCCGGGGCATCGCATTTTTCTTTTGCGCCAGCCAGTGAAGTCAGCTTTTCCAATGTGGAAGGGCGGTGGTTTGCGCCCAGTTCTTCTGCTTCTGCGGCTCTGTCCATGATAAAATCGTAGTCCTGTATCAGCCGCCGACCTTTTTCCATGTGATGTGCTTCCAGAATTTCTTCCCGGACTTCCTGAATCGTCAGCTCCGGCGCGTCAATCTGGCCGCTGTCCATCACAGAGTAATCGCTGTGATAGAGGGTGTAATCCCAGCCATCGTCACAGGACTGGATAGCAATATAGCCTTTTCCGCCCAGTTCCCATGCACCTACTTCATCCTGTGTCTGGATTTCCGGGTAATAGCTGGCTCCATTGCGCTCCATGACCTCTGCAAACTGGCAGATGTGGAACATATCACCCAGTCCACCAACATCAAAATGATACTCGTCCCAATGTTCCAGCCGTGTCGTGAAACTTCGGCCATCCGGGTAGTCCACCTGAATCACACCGCCATTGGGAACACGGTACAAATCCTTATAGCTGCTGTCGATGAGCCGCACATCATCCCTAGGAATGGACGGATCTTCCCAGATGCGCCGCTTACGGATGCCGGAATCCGGGATGTTGTCGAGGATTCTCACGCTTTCCAGTTGAATAGCCCTGCGGGGGTCATCGGATAGCTCAAAAAGGAACCAGTTCCGGGCGGCAGGAATGGCATTTCTGCCATCGGGCGGCAGATACTCAAAGGGAATCTGTCCCTTTTCCAACGGCAGCAGGGTCAGCTTGTCATAGGTGGCGTAGCCAACGCCGGAGGTGTTTTCCCGCAAATGCAGGTATTTTTCGTTATTCAGCAGATAAACAGCTTCGTCCAGCACACTCATCAGCGGCCACCCTCAAATTCCAGCGAAAACTTACTGCGACCGTCGGCTTCGGTGAACAGCAGGACGGTGGCGTTGTAAACCTTGCCCTTGGCACTCTTGCAGTCTTTCAGCCGGACACGGCCATCGCGCAACAGCTTGTCGGCTACATGAGCATCCAGCCGTTTGTCCAACCGCTTGAAGAAAGCATTGTCTTTCCACAGAATAAAGCGGCAGGGATTGGCTTCACAAAACCAGCCTTTTTCACGTTCCACAACAGATTTGCCACAGTTCGGACAGACACCAATCACTTTATTTTTCATAAGCGCACTCGCTCCTTTCACGGCCTCGGTGGTGTTTACCAGCGAGGAGATCATATCGTTGATTTCAGTCATAAAAGTTTCTGGCTCCATCTCGCCACGCTCCACGCGCAGCAGTTTTGTTTCCCAGTCAGCAGTCATGTCGGCGGACTGGATTTCTTCGGGCATTACGGTGATAAGGGCTTTACCTTTGTCGGTGGGCAGCAGCACCTTGGTTTTCTTGTCGCCCTTGCGCTCCAGAAAGCCTTTTGCCACCAGCTTTTCGATAATAGCCGCTCGTGTAGCCGGAGTTCCAATGCCCTGACGCTCTGCATCCTCTGGCATACTGTCCGCGCTAGCTGTTTCCATAGAGTGCAGCAGAGTATCCTCGGTGAAGTGTTTCGGAGGGGATGTCTGTCCCTCTTTCAGTTCAGCACCAGAAATGCCACACTCGCTTTGCTCCTGCACATCCGGCAGAGCAGCAGGCTCTTTCTTTTTGTCCAGCAGATCGTCCAGCATTTTGCGCTCAATGCCTTTCCAGCCCTCGTCCAAAACCACCTTGCCTTTTGCGGTAAATTCTTCCCCGGCGCAGATGGTGGTCAGGACGGTTTCTGCACAGCGGTGAGGTTCTCCCATGGCGCAGAGCAGACGTGTCGCAATCAGCCGCAGGACGCTCAGTTCCCCGGCGGGCAAAGCTGAAAAGTCGGCCTGTACCATGCTTGCAGTAGGCAGCAGCGCATGGTGGTCGCTGACCTTGCTGTTGTTGATTACCTGTTCTGCATGGACGGGTACAGCTTCCCCCACGGAAAAGGCTCCCGCAACAGCCGACACCAGCCCCGGCAGGGATGCTGCCATGTCTTCCGTCAGAAAGCGGCTGTCTGTTCGGGGATAAGTGATGAGTTTCTTTTCGTAAAGGCTCTGCGCATAGTTCAAGGTCTGCTGTGCAGTAAACCCCAGCAAACGGTTGGCATCCCGCTGGAGCGTCGTCAGATCATAGAGCTGCGGCGGCTTTTCGTTTTTTTCTTTGCGTTCTACTTTTTGCACCACCGTGCTGACCTCCTTTCGGCAGTTGGCAAGCAGAGTTTCCGCATCCTCTTTCTGCGAGAATCGCTTGCTGGACGCTGTGCCGTCGCCCTCAAATGCCAGCGAAACCGTGTAAAACTTCTCCGGGGTGAATGCAGCAATAGCTGCTTCTCGCTGCACGGCCATCGCCAGTGTAGGGGTCATAACACGCCCAACCGCCAAAGACCGACCATACAGGCATGAAAAGAGCCGGGAACAGTTGATGCCGACCATCCAATCGGCACGTTCCCGGCAGAGTGCAGCCTGATACAGTGCATCATATTCTGTTGACGGTTTCAGATTTGCAAAGCCCTCCCGGATGGCATTGTCCTCCATGCTGGACAGCCACAGCCGGGAAACAGGCTTTTTACACCCAGCCTGTTCGTAAACCAGCCGGAAAATCAGTTCGCCTTCACGCCCTGCGTCTGTAGGATAGTTCTCGGAGGTGACTTTTCTGACTTTGTTACTC
>ONZT01001243.1_pt1 | contig 15429 bp, 12 predicted proteins | sample 1671571 | NCBI WGS metagenome assembly ONZT01 (sample SAMN06348170, study PRJEB24527) | human gut metagenome | biome: human gut; feature: ankylosing spondylitis patient; material: feces | host: Homo sapiens | place: China | collected 2015-10
CTGATAAATCAGAGAAATAATTGACTTCAAACATATTTTGCCTAAACATTTCCCTACAAGAACTGTATACAGCCGCAACACCTTCTTTCAAGCCTTTATCTGTATAGTAATAATCAAGCGTCATTTGAGATTTTGATTCCTCTTTCAAAAAATCCTGACATGAAAATAACGAAAAGACAGACAAAGCTAACACTATAATATTTATTATCTTTTTCATAATGACAATCGTTTTTTATTTGTTAAAATGCTAAATTAAGTCCCACAACCAAAGATGTCGGTAATGTATAAACCGAATTAGGTTGTTCCGGATTAACATCATTTGGACACGCCCGATAGAAATAGAATAAATTTCGAGCCTGAAAATACAAACGAAGTTTTTCAACTTTCCAAATAGGTGCCAATAAACTTTTGAAATTATATCCAACCGATACATCTTGCAATTTAATAAAATCACCTTTAAACTTAGACAACGTTGACGTATAATCCTGGCTTTGAGCAGTCTGGGCACGCGGCCATTCATTTGTTGGATTCAAGGGTGTCCACCAATCAACATTATTGATAATCATTTTGTCAGCATTCCATTCAGCCGTGTAATTACCTGCTTCTATTATGTGTCCGAACTGCCCAACCAAATTGAATGAGAAATCCCAATCCTTATAGGCTAAACTATTTTGAATGGAAGCTATAACTTTAGGTTCTTTTTGTCCTATTATTACTTTATCACTATCCGTTATTTTTCCATCCCCATCTACATCTTTAATCTTTATTTGGCCTGGCTCTTGTTTGTATTTTTTAGCTTCCTCCAATTCATCCAATTGCCAAATACCTATTTTTTCATAGTTGAAAAAGACGCTTATCGGTTGCCCTATAAACCGGCTTGAGTTTCTGTCATCTTTTCCATCAACCAAATCCACAATTTTGTTCCAATTACGCGTTGCCGTTCCCGTCAAGCTCCAATTCAAATGCTTATTACGAATCGGATTTACATTGATTGTTGCTTCAACACCCTGATTTTGTGTAGTTCCAATATTCTGCCACAATGTTCCGAATCCTGTTGTTTCAGGCAAAGTACGTGTCAACAACAAACCTTCATTCCGTGTACGATAAAACTCAAACGTGCCACCTAACAAATTATTCAAAAGGCCAAAATCGACGCCTGCATTCCATGTTTTCGACACTTCCCAACCCAAGCCTTTATTGGCTAACCCATCGGGTTGCCAGGTATAAAATCCGTTTCCTGCCCATGAATAGGTCTTTGATTTCAAACGTGTCATGGTTTGATAAGAATCAATCGCCTGATTTCCGATTTCGCCATAACTTAATCTCAATTTCAAATTGGACACGACTTTAGAATCTTTCAAGAAACCTTCTTCAGACATTCTCCAAGCAATAGCAGCAGAAGGGAAACTCCTCCATTTGTTACCTTCCGCCAATTTTGAAGAACCATCCGTACGGATAGCCACATTAAACAAATAACGGTCTTTAAATTCATATTGTAAACGGAACATATACGACAACAGATTCGATTTCCAATAGTCAGAAGATACTTTCTGATTCACAATACCTGATGATAAAAAATGATAATCCATATATTTGGCAGGAATATCTTGTGAAGAAGCCTCGACACTTTCTCCTTTACTTTCTTGTGCCTCCAATACAGCTGTTGCCATCAAATGGTGTGAGCCGAACGACTTATCAAAATTCAAAATACCATTCCAAGTATATCCCGAATCAGATCCTTTATTGAATGAAGCAAAATTATATCCCAAATTTTGCTCACTTGTTTTCGAATCATAATATTTACCATTACTCGATTCTTTATAATCCAACTTCAAATTAGTCGTAAAAGTCAACCAAGAGAAAGGACGGATATTAGCAGTCAGAATGATATCTGCACGTTTATTCGTGCGGTCATTTACAAAATTCCCATCTTCATAATTCAATAAAGCATTCACGAACTTTTCCTTTCCGACAACATCCTTTAGTCCGTTTTTGGGATCTTCGTCAATATAAGGGGTTTCAAATGGAGTCATACGTCTATAATTATCCCACATATTACCAGGCCAACCGCCCATATCGCGTATGCTTAAACGGGTAATCAATCCCAAATCCATCCACTTTGCCAACTTTACTTTCACATTATTATTTAATATATGACGCTGAAAATTCATTGTCTTATAATAAGAATTATCATCTTGGAAACTATAAGACAATTTATAAGAAAGCTTATCTGTTGATTGTCCAATACTGATATTATGACCGGTTGTCAAACTTGAACTATTGAACAACGCATCTTGCCAATCGAATGAAATACCTCTGTTATAGTAATTATCAGCCCATAAACTATTGAACATCTCCAGCCCGCGCTGCAAATCGATATCGGAATTTTCCCAAGCCTCCTTATTTAATCCATGTGATTGATAACGCATCACATCCCGAATCATCGCATTGTATTTTTCAGGAGATTGCATATCCACAAAATCATACTTATTCAGTCCGACATAAGAATTCAATTCGATAGACAATTTGCCTCCTTTTTTTGCAGACTTCGTAGTAATCAAAATAACACCATTAGCAGCCCTCGAACCATAAATGGCCGTAGCAGCGGCATCTTTTAAAATCTCCATCGATTCAATATCTTCAGAACTAAGATTTTCCCACGACCCCGGCATACCATCAACAATTAACAAAGGCGAATTTGATGCATTAAAAGAACGTGTTCCGCGAATCCGAATAGTAGGATCTTCCCCCGGCTGCCGAGATGGATTAATATAAACACCGGCAGCCCTCCCTTGCAATGCGTCCACGACATTAACGGAAGGGAAACCTTCTAACTTTTCAGTTTCCACCGTTGTAACAGATCCAGTCAAACTACTTTTCTTCATAGAGCCATACCCTACTACTATCACTTCATCCAAATGCTCCATATCTTCCGTTAATACGAGATCAAGCTTGTTACGTCCACCGACTTTTATTTCTTGTGATTTATAACCTATATAAGAGACTATTAAGATTGAATTAGAAATCACATTTAAGGAATATTTCCCATCCATATCTGTTATCGTCCCATTCGTTGTCCCTTTCTCCACAACGTTTGCCCCAATGATCGGCTCACCATTTTGATCCATTATCCTCCCTGTAACAATCTTATTTTGCTGTTGAGCCATTGTTGTTACCGGTAATTTAGAAGCTAAGATAATATTCACACCCTCTACAGAAAAGGTAACTCCTGTATTTTTCAGCACCTTACTTAAAACATCTTGGACAGGTTTGTTTTTCACTCGCACAGAAACCCTCCTTTTCAAATCGACATCCCGATTTGAAACAAACAGATAATCCGTTTGATTTTCAATCTCATTCAAAACATCCTCCAATTCTACTTGGGTTTTATTCAAACTGACTTTCGCATTTTGAGAATTTGCCTGGCTGGCAAAAGCGAAACATGAACATAATAGTAGAAAACTCGCTGTTAACTTCATAACTCTACATATTTGTTTTCTTCCCGAATCTTTTTTAGGCAAAGAGTCGGATAAAAAAAGTTTTTTCATACCTTTGTGATTGATTTTAAATTAATAAGTATATTATAAATGTACTGGAGAGCCGGTGGTTGTTGGCGCAACTGCCGGTTCTTTTTTACGTGTTTCTCATGTGTCCTTCCTCATAGGCAAATCGATTTTATCAGTTAATATAGATGATGTTTCTCTCTTCATCCCGCTTGTACTTGAATGGGAAGTCGTTTTGCAGGACACGCAAGGCATGGTCCACGCCATCGGATATCCGGAGCTTCCCGCGATAACCCAAATCTTGTACAGCTTTGTTGTTGACTACGATCCGCACATCGTAGAACTTTTCAAACAGTCCCATGATCGCGTTAAAAGACTTGTCTTCGATATAGATCAGGCCGTCTTTCCAGCGATAGCTGTTAGGCTCCGTCGTGGGGACGACTCGCAACGATTCACCCATCAACTCCGCTGTCTGTCCCGGAGAGAGGTAGATCGCTTTCGGGTCATTCGTATTATAGAGTTTGACTTTACCTTCATAGAGCATTGTCCGAAAACCCGACTTATCTTTATAGGCCTCGACATTGAAAGTTGTCCCCAGCACCTCCACGTCATATTTGCTCGTTTTGACGATAAAAGGCTTTTTATCTTTCGCCACTTCAAAATAGCCTTCGCCGTCCAATTGTATTTCACGGTTCTTGTCAGAAAAGGCCATCGGGTAGCGGAGGGACGTGTTGGCATTCAGCCAGACATTCGTGCCGTCCGGAAGCCGGACGTTCGTGCGGTTGCCCGCCGGGACATATACGCACTGGAAAGTCTCCGCCAATCGGGCGATCCGGTAATGATCATACAGATAAAAACTTCCCAATAAAATCAAAATCGAAGCGGCCACTTTCAAAGACCAACCCAATGCTGGATGAAGGCGGTAACGCTTGCCGGAAGCTATTTTAGCGGAAGGCTCAACCGCAGCTTCATCTACCAAAATGGAAGCATCGAAGCGAATCCGTTCGCGGATAAAACGCCGGCGGTTGTCTTCGCTGTCTTCAATCCACTGCCGTATCACCTCCTTTTCTTCTTCCGAAGCCTGCTTCAGAAAGTATCGGATAAGTATATGTTGATCTATTTGCATCGTTGCTCTTTTTCCTGTTTCTATAAATAGAGCAACTCATCCGGAAAAAATCCCAACCGTAACCGGACTTTTTTTTACGTAACGCAAGCATTTTTTGCCGGCAGCCCCATACTACGAACTATTCGTTTGTTTTTCTCGCCAATTCCCGACACCGTGAGAATAAATTCTCACCGGCATGAGAATTTATTCTCATCGTATTGGGAAAAGTTTCTCACAGGCATGGGAAAAAGTTCCCATAGCCATGAGAAAAACAAAACATATGCTTAATTCAGGAATAACAATACGAGGGGAATGTAATCTTTCAGTTTCATGAGAAGGTGGTCGTTGGCTTTATTGATATGGTAGTCCACCTTTTGTTGGGAAACGCCTAAGATCGCCGCTATTTCTTTCCTTGATTTATAGTCCAGGCGGTTCAACACGAATATCCGGCGAGTCTGCTCCGGCAATTCGGACAAAGACTCCATGACGATTTTCATTATATCTTTGGAAAAGATCGTGCCGTAGCTTTCGTCTTCCAATGTCTGGATGCGGGTGGTGATTTCCCAATCATGCAGTTCCGTACGGTTCTTGCTGTATTCGATTTCCACCTGGATATGCTTCAGGTAATTCAGGCATTTGTTCTTGACGGACTGTAGTATATATCCCAAGACATCCGTATCGGCAGGCAACTTCTGCTTATTCTCCCAATAGTACAACAAAGCATCATGCGTCAGATCCTCGGCCGCCTGCAAATCATTTACATAATAGAAGGCATATCTTACAAAACGCTGGTAGTACGTATTGTAAAAGATGCCGAAATTCATTTCCGAATTAATTTCAAAAGGATTTATTATGTCTCTCCGATTCTCCAAGTGCATGTGTTGTTAGCATTGCAAAAATAGCTTCTACGAACGAGATTACCCAAATTCCAACGGATTAATTTCGCCTGTTAACAACAAATGCACTTTTTCCGGGACAGGCCGGAAACCGGATACTCCTTTATTATAACTATCGTTTCAGCCAACGGTTTAAATGGTTATTGGGCGTGACCAATACGAATTTATAAAAATCCGATCGGGGAAGGGATGTCAAATCGACCCGATACTTCCGGGCTGCGGCTGGCACGGCAGCCACCTTTATCCACTCGTCCGGCTGGCCGTTCTTGAACTTGTTGCCGCACGCGGCATAAACAGTCACCCCGGCCTTTTCCGAGAAGCAATCCCAGGAGAGCTCGACCGACTGATCGTATGGGGAAGTCTGCAACCCGCAAATATCGACATCCCCGATGAAAGGCATTCCATCCTGTTCCCACAAAACGTCCCGTGGAACCTCGAATCCCATAAAGCGGCAAATAGAAGGAGCGATATCCGTAATGGCAAGCCGGCCGCTGTTAAAATAGTCGTTCACGGGAAGATTCGTTGAAATCCAGGTGGTCCGCTCGCGCAAAGACTGTCCGCCGTGACCGTGTCCGTTTTCCGTCCGGCCGTGGTCTGTAGTCACCACCACCATCCATTCTTCGTCGAAATTGGCTTCCCGGTATTTCACGGCTTCCCAGATACGGGCGACTTGCGCATCCGCTTTCCTTACATATTCGTCGAAGTAAACGCCATTTCCGGCGATGTGTCCGGCATCGTCCGTGTACCACAGATACACCCAACTCAAATCAGGAGCATCCTCACGGATGCTTTTGGAGGCTTCGAGCGATACTTTCTCGTCATAGTCAAAGACATGCAAGTCTCTCTCCTTATGAGGGAAACGGATGGTATCCAGGTCATAACCGTCTTTTACGATGTCTATCTTCAGACGGTTCGTCTCCTCTTTTCCCTCTCCTAACAACACGGTACGGTTGTCCGTCCAGCTTGAATAGACCGCTGTTTTGCAGGGTTGCGGTTGTTCTTTGGCTATGCGGAACAGCGTCCAGTAATTATAGTTCGGCTTCAGGTTCGAATTGCCTCCCACATTATGCTTGTTGAACCAAGTCGATGTGAGCAGATTGGTATATCCGATAGCGGAGATGGTCGGAGTCTGGGAATAACCGCCAATCTCACCACCCGTATACGCCCGGCCATAAGCTCCTTTCGAAGCGATATCGAAAACGGCCGGAGTATGCAAACGCTCGATCTGGTCCGCAGGCACTCCGTCCACTATGACAAATACCGCTTTCCGGCTCTTTGCCGCCAAATGGATGCAGCAAAAGCAAAATAAGAAAAAGTAACACAATGTTTTCATGATGGTCATATATAAAGACGATGCAAATTTAGAAAAAAAAAACGATCCTGCCCAGATTTTCAAGAAAGGTCAAAACCCTATGCTTTACGGTTCAGAACCCATAGGGTTAGGAGGCGTAAAGCATAGGGTTACGGTGGAACCCATAAGGTTGGTAAAAACAAAGATCGTATCTTTGCAACCGGTGACCTGCAACAAACGCCAGGACGAATACGTTAAATAATCAAGAAACAAAAAACAGATATGACACGGAAACTATTTTTTACAATCTTATCACTGCTCTTCATTTCTGCCATCTCCGCTCAATACGTTCCGGACGTACTGGGCGACAATTACCTGCGCCGGACGATTCAGATGCCGGACGATTACGAGGGCAAGGTGGTCTGCACGCTTGTCAAGAAACCGCAACTGCCGGAGACTAAACAGGCTATCCTGTATATACACGGCTACAACGATTATTTCTTTCAGAAACAACTGGGCGATAGCGCCAATGCCCACGGCTACAATTTTTATGCCATGGACCTCCGCAAGTACGGACGCTCGATATTGCCGAACCAGAATCCTTTCTTCTGCAAAAGCCTGAAAGAGTATTTTGCAGACCTCGATACGGCCCTGGCTATTATCAGGGAAGAAGGGAATGACAAAATATTGCTGATGGCACATTCTACCGGTGGGTTGATCACGCCGTATTATCTGAACAGCAAAAAAGGTACACTTCCCGTCGACGGATTGATATTGAACAGCCCCTTTCTGGACTGGAATTTCGGATGGATGATGGAAAAGATCGTGATCCCCGTAGTTTCCTGCATCGGGAAACTATTTCCTAACCTGACCGTACAGGGATACGGGGATGCTTCGTACGCCCACAGCCTGCTCAAACAGTTCAAAGGGGAATGGGAATATAATACGGACTGGAAGATGATTAACGGCCATCCGAAAAAAGCCGGATGGATAAATGCCATACAGGAGGCGCAGAAAACGGTGCAGAAAGGGATCGACCTGGACTGTCCGATACTGGTGATGTCGTCAAACAAGTCGTTCCCGGAAACAAAAGATTGGAATAACGAATATCTGTCTTCCGACATCGTGCTGGACGTGCACGATATTCAAAAATACGGACAGAAACTGAGCAATTATGTTACGCGCGACACGATACAGAACGGAATTCATGACCTGATACTTTCAGAAAAGGACTCGCGCGACCATGCTTATCACACGGTATTCGACTGGTTACAGGCGAAATAGACATTGATTATTCTGATATTTGTATTTTCAGAATGCTTATACTTCTTTTCGAAATGAGATATCGGCCGGTAAGTTTTAATCCTTACCTTTGTCCGGTTAAAACAAATATGGAATGAAAGCCTTACAGACAATCATTGCAGTTGCCGCTCTTCTCCATGCTGCAGATACTTTTGCACAGACGGAAGAAGTAGAAGAAGCAACCTCATATAAAGCCGAAGTTTTCGGATCGGTCAGCAGCGGATCGACCACTCCATTCTGGATGGTGAGCAACCGGTACGGGATGGTTCCCCTGGATGCCAACAACGGTTATCTCAACGCCGGAGTATTTCATCAGCAACATTTTGGAAAGGGATTCCGCTGGAGTGCAGGGCTGGATCTGGTCGCAGCCGTACCCCGTTACCGTAATGTGTTTATCCAGCAGATATATGCCGAGTTGGGATATAAAAGTATGCTTCTGAGTGTGGGAAGCAAAGAAAACCGGCATTCGCTTTGGGATCACTCCCTTAGTTCAGGCGACATGGTCCTCTCTCCCAACGCCCGCCCGATCCCGGAAATAAAACTGAGTATGCCGGAGTTCACCGTCGTACCGCTCACAAAGGGTTGGATGCAGGTGAAAGGAGATTTTGCGGTAGGCAAATCTTTCGATACCAAATATCTGGAAGATTTTTCCAATGGGGAACAAACCTATGTGAAGAACGTCCTTTGGCATCATAAATCTTTTTATGTCCGCATCAAGGACACGCAAAGCGATTTCCCGCTTTCGGGTATTATCGGCGTGCAACATTGGGCGCAATGGGGTGGAACATCCAGCAATCCGAAAGTAGGCGTACAACCTCATTCGCTGAAGGATTTTATCCGGGTAATTTGTGGTAGCGAAGGCGGAGATGATGCTACTCTGTCAGACCAGATCAATGTGCTTGGCAATCATTTCGGTTCGTACGATTTCAAACTGGAATATACGATGCCGAACTGGAAACTGGCTGCTTATCATCAGCATTATTTCGAAGACAAATCCGGAATGATATTCGGGAACGGGACAGACGGACTTTGGGGAGTACAGTTGGACCTGCCCCGTTTCCCCTGGTTGCGGAAGGTCGTAACGGAATATCTGATTACCCGCAATCAGAGCGGACCGTTCCATTTTATTATTTTCGATCATGATAAATACCAAGGCCCCGGTGGTGGTGGGGATGATTACTATAATAACGGGGAATATAAAACCGGCTCTTCTTATTTCGGACATGGGATAGGCTCCCCTCTTCTGACTTCACCGCAATATAATACGAACGGGGATGTGGATTTCAAGAATACACGTGTCCGTGCCTGGCATCTGGCTTTTGAAGGAGACCTGTCGCCTATGGTTTCCTATCGTCTCAGATACACGCTCATGAATAGTTGGGGAACACCTTACGCCCCGTTCCTGAATAACAAAAGAAGCAACTCCGGACAGATGGAAGTCAAATATCGCCATCCACGCCTGCAAGGTTGGGAATTCACAGGAGCCGTAGCCGCTGATGCAGGTTCACTCTATGGAGACAATGTCGGATTCAGCCTGAGCGTCTGCAAACGCGGCATTTTAAAATCCTGGAAATAGATTATTTATATTGCTCCCATAAGGCCGACGCAATGATGTCTTGTGTTTTATCTGCCATCTGTTGCAATCCTTTATGGGAAGCATCTATCCCTTCGGTCTGGATAGGCGGGTGAATGACCATTTCCATCTTGTGCCGGTGAATATTCAACGAACCGATCGGCAATACGTCAAAAGGTCCGTTCAAGGTGATCGGGACAATCGGCAAATGCTGGTCGGCTGCCATCTGGTAAGCTCCTTTTTTAAAACGGATCATCTTTCCGTCATAAGTACGTGAACCTTCCGGAAATACCACCACCGACGCTCCGTTCTTCAGGCTGCGTTCTGCCTCCAACACGCTGCGGGCAGCAGCTTTCGGTGTCGAATTATCGACGAAGATAAAACCGGCTGCCCGGCAAGCAGCGCCCACAAACGGGATCTTAGCGATGCCGGCTTTCATCACCCACTTGATCGGAACACCTAAAAAACCATATATAAGGAAGATATCAAAAGCCCCCTGATGGTTGGCTACAAAGACGTACGATTTCTTCCGGTCTATATTTTCCCGGCCTTTCACCTTCACCGGACAAAGGGCCAAATGGCAGGTCAGCCATGACCAGATCATTCCCGGATAATAAGCAAATATTCTTTCCCCGCCTAACAGGCAACCAACAATAACCGTAAGGGCTGTCAGTATGGTCAATACCACAAAAACAGGAACCACAAACAGCCATAAATAGAGCATATAAAGTATTCGTAGCATATATAACTGTATTATTTCACAAATATAAAAGCTAAATTCAATGGTTTCATCATTTTTGTCCCAAAATATTTTTGCAATCGGGTTATTATTGCTTTATTTGCGGTAGAAAAATAATAATATATAAACATATCTATCACCATGAACGAATTATTGAAAAATCTGGGGGTAATCGTACTCCTTATCGGTGTTATCATTTTGGCTGTACCGGCAATTAACGGAGGATTGTCAAATACTATTCTTCTTACCGGTTTAGGAGTCATTATTCTGGGTTATATCGGTCATATCGTTATAAACAAGAGACTCGGATAATCACACACTTACAAATAAAAAAGGCCGCTCCTCTGGGCGGTCTTTTTTATTTTCTATCCGGGAATCAGGCTTCCCCTTTCACACCTCCGATAGGAGGAACAAAATCTTCAAACTTGGCAGTCTTACCATTCGCTTGTTCTTCAAACTTTGCCAGATTATCCTGTAAAGCGAACAAAAGTCGTTTTGCATTGTCCGGAGTCAGAATAACGCGGCTTTTCACCTTTGCTTTCGGTGCACCCGGCACAACACGGATAAAATCCAAGATGAACTCGGATGAAGAATGTGATATAATTGCCAGATTTGCATACGTTCCCTGAGCCATCTCTTCTGACAGCTCTACCTGAATCTCATTTGTCGGTTTGTTGTTTTCCATATTTCTATATTTGATAATAAATATTCTAAGACAAATATACGCATTAAAATCGGAATAGTCTCAAATAAAAAGGGCCACCTTCACAGGCAGCCCTTTTTCAGTTGTGTTTTTAATTCTCAATTCTTTAGACCAATGTAAAAAAAATACCTTATTGTGTTTAATATTTTATAATCTCGACGCTTAAACTAAGGCTATTCGTCTTAGTAATTCCATTGTTTATTCAACATTACAAAGATATGTCTCATGCAATTAACCACCAAATACTATTTTATCATTATATGATACTATTCCGTCACAGATAATTTATCACTTCTGTGAATTAGTTTAAAATCATGTTTCAAACCCTAAAACGAGTACGTGCATATTTTTCACGATATTCGGTAGGTGTATTACCTTTTCGTCGCTTAAAAGCCCGATTGAAATTCGATAAGTTATTAAAACCGGATTTATAACATATTTCTGCTATTGTATCACTTGTATCGATCAGTCTGCAAACCGCTTCAGCTATACGAATGTCATTCAAATTGTCGATAAAAGTTTTTCCCGTCCACTTTTTCAAAAACCGGGTAAGCGACGCTTCGCTCATATTTATTAACGAAGCAAGTTCGGACAATAAAACCGGACGCTGATAATTTTCATGCAAAAACAACATGATCGTATCCAGGCGGTCGTTATCTATATTGCTAAAGTTTTCTACAGTATTGACAGCGTTTAACTTGCGTGCCTTTTCATCTAACGACAAAGTCTTGAGTATTTCTATCAAACGTAATAAATTGTGAAATGAATCTGGCTTATCACTCGATAGCTTTTTCAATTCAGGTTGAATACGCAAAATCATTTCATGACTAAAAACAAGACCGCATGAAGCTTTCTCAAACATATCCTTTATGGTCTTGAAATGACGCTTGTTGATAAAACTATCGAAAAGAGAGGCATGGAACTGAATTGTAATTTCCAAAATATCCGTACTCAGACATTTGTGATTTGAATAAGCATGCTTGGCTCCGCCTGCAACCAATAACAGATCAAGATCTTCCATCTCCTCCACCGAATCACCGACGATTCGGATCGCGCCACCGGCATTCTCCAAATAGTTCAGTTCAAATTCCGGATGCACATGAAGCGGATAGGAAAAACTACGTTTAGGCCGCTGCATCACAAGAAAACAGTCTTCCGGTGAAAGCGGCGTAATTTCTCTTAATACATCTACGGAACCCATAGCACTTACTGGACAAGCATTCTCGATATAACAGGACAATGGTCTGAAGGATACAAGTTACCCAGACTTTCAGTCAAAACACCATGTCGAAGCACTTCGATATTACCTTTTACAAAGATATAATCAATCCATACACGTTTGTCCAGAGGAATACGTCCATAATCGTGGAAAGTCCATTCAGGGCCGTAACGCAAAGGAGCCAATGTACGGGAATGCGTTAAATGGCGCGGATCTTTTTCATCTGTTAAAACTTTGATTGGATCATCGGTCGGAACAGCATTAAAGTCGCCCGTAACAATCACCGGAAGATTTCCGGCAAGCTGCTTTACCTGCTCTAAGACTAAGGAAGCCCCTTCATGACGAGCCACCTGCCCCATGTGATCCAAATGGGTATTCAGAAAGAAAAACTTTTTTCCGGATTCCTTATCCTTGAATATCGCCCAAGTCGCAACACGCTCACAAGCGGCATCCCAACCTTTTTTGCCCACGGCATTCATATCTTCCGCCAACCAGAAATTGCCACTTTTGACAACAGAGAAACGGTCCTTTCTGTAAAAGATAGGAGAATATTCACCCTTCGTCTTGCCATCTTCACGTCCCACCCCGACATAACCATAGTCCGGCAAACGGTCCAATAAATCCGTCAACTGATTATGCAAGACTTCTTGCGCACCAAACATATCGACATCATAAAACTTGATCACATTGGCAGCCAGGTCTTTCCTATACTCCCACCAGTTAGCCCCGTCAGACTTTGTACTCATGCGAATATTAAAAGACATCACATTCATTTCATTATCAAGATGTTCAGCAAAAACAATATTCGTCGAGATCAAAAGGGTGAACAAATAAAATAGTACTTTCTTCATATATGATTTATTTTAATTATCAAGATAATACACAAATATAAGGACTCTGATTTTATTAAACAAATAACAGAAAATAAAAAAGGGCTACCGAATATCGGTAACCCTTCTCTTTTATTTATTCCGCATTTTACTCATCGTCTCTGTCCATAGTATTGAAATCTACGACATTCTTACGATTTGCAAAGATACGTTCGAACTCATCTTTAGCACCGACAACCAATTTGTCGAAATCACGCTGGCCTGTACCGGCAGGAATCAAATGACCGCAGATAACGTTTTCTTTCAAACCTTCCAGACGATCCACTTTTCCATTGATAGCAGCTTCATTCAGCACTTTAGTTGTTTCCTGGAAAGATGCGGCAGACATAAAGCTGTTTGTCTGCAAAGCGGCACGAGTAATACCCTGAAGAATCTGGTTAGCCGTAGCAGGAACTGCATCACGGACTTCAACCAATTTCAAGTCACGACGTTTCAGCATACTATTCTCATCTCTCAACTTACGGACAGTAACGATCTGACCTGCCTGCAATGTCTGAGAATCTCCCGGATCCGTCACAACCTTCTTGCCCCAGATACGATCGTTTTCATCCATTACCTCCAGCTTATCAACCACCTGCTGTTCCAAGAAGCGAGTATCTCCCGGATCGATGATTTCAACCTTACGCATCATCTGACGAACGATTACCTCAAAATGCTTATCGTTAATTTTTACACCCTGCAGACGGTATACGTCCTGGATTTCATTTACGATATATTCCTGAACAGCCGTCGGTCCCATGATTGCCAGGATATCAGACGGAGTAGTCGCACCATCAGACAGAGGCATACCAGCACGAATGTAGTCATTTTCCTGAACAAGCAGTTGCTTGGACAGAGGCACCATATATTTCTTTACTTCACCCAATTTGGATGTAACAGTAATTTCACGGTTACCACGCTTGATCTTGCCGAAACCAACTTCACCATCGATTTCAGAAACGACAGCCGGGTTAGACGGGTTACGAGCCTCAAACAATTCCGTTACACGAGGCAAACCACCAGTAATATCACCGGCTTTACTTACTGCACGCGGAATCTTGACCAAGACTTCACCCGCCTTAACCATATCGCCCTCGTCTTTTACAACGTGTGCACCCAACGGTAATGAATAATTCTTCAGATAGTTTCCGTTTTCATCCACGATGTGTGCAGCCGGAGCTTTTGTCTTATCTTTAGATTCGATAATGATCTTTTCTTTCAAGCCGGTCGTTTCGTCACTTTCAACATTGTAAGTAACATTTTCAACCAAACTTTCGAATTCGATCTTACCGGAAACTTCCGATACGATAACGGCGTTGAACGGGTCCCATTCGATAATAACATCCCCCTTCTTGATTGTATCTCCATTCTTGAAGAACAATTTGGAACCATAAGGAATATTGTGAGCCAGTAATACGATCTTCGTTGTCGGATCGACAATACGGAGTTCAGCCAAACGGCTGACAACAACCTGGAATTTCTTACCGTTTTCTTCGCTATCCACAGCACGAAGTTCTTCGATTTCCAGAACACCGTCATATTTAGAAGTGATACTGTTTTCTGTTGCCACGTTAGATGCGATACCACCGACGTGGAATGTACGCAGTGTCAGCTGAGTACCCGGTTCACCGATTGACTGTGCTGCGATAACACCCACAACCTCACCTTTCTGAACCATCTGGTTCGTAGCCAGATTACGGCCATAACATTTCGCACAAACACCTTTCTTGGATTCACAAGTCAATACAGAGCGGATTTCAACACTTTCGATCGGAGAATCTTCGATCTTTTTAGCCGCATCTTCACGAATTTCTTCACCGGCCCGAACGATTACTTCTCCTGTCAACGGATGAATAACATCATGAACGGAAACACGCCCCAAGATACGTTCACCCAGACTAGCGATCACTTCATCATTGTTCTTCAATTCCGTACAAACCAAACCACGCAACGTACCACAATCTTCTTCATTAATGATCACATCATGCGATACGTCAACCAGACGACGAGTCAAATAACCAGCATCAGCAGTCTTCAAAGCTGTATCGGCCAAACCTTTACGAGCACCGTGAGTAGAGATAAAATACTCCAACACAGACAGACCTTCTTTAAAGTTAGAAAGGATCGGGTTTTCAATAATCTGACCACCTTCTGCACCACTTTTCTGCGGTTTTGCCATCAAACCACGCATACCGGACAACTGACGAATCTGTTCTTTAGAACCACGGG
>ONZT01001247.1_pt1 | contig 15413 bp, 14 predicted proteins | sample 1671571 | NCBI WGS metagenome assembly ONZT01 (sample SAMN06348170, study PRJEB24527) | human gut metagenome | biome: human gut; feature: ankylosing spondylitis patient; material: feces | host: Homo sapiens | place: China | collected 2015-10
GAACATCCGAAAGTTATGTTTACCGTGCAGAGCAATTTGCAAAAGGTGTGGAAGCAGCTGAGGAAGCATTGCCCGGAGCGCAAGACGAAATCCTGAGCGGGAAGATTCAAGCAACCGACCGTGAGATTGCTGCTATTGCAAAAGCACCAAAGGAAAAACGTTCTGAAATTGTGGAAGAGCTGCGCAAGCCAAAGGCCGAACGGAACACCGCTGCCAAAACTTCGGACATCAGCGAGTTCACGACAACCTTCAAACAAGACATTCAGGGAAAAAAGAAAAAATCCGCACGCAGCAAGGAGGAAAAGAAAAACATCGAAGCCGCCGTTAAAAGTTGGTACGCTCCTCGAAGTCTGGCGAATGGTGAGGCAATGATGTGCGAGGTTCAAGGAGCACAGGAAGATTTTGTCCGGCGGTGGGAAATGTGTTTTCGTGAATATCCAGACATTCTTACGGAGCCAAAAAACAATGAGAAACTGCTGATTTTTATTGACCTCGCCAGCCGGTATCTTCAGACCGTAAAAGACCGCTTGATCGATGCTGGAAACCAGCAATCTCAATGCTAACGCTGGATTCTCCGAAGGTCACTGTCTGCACATTTATCAGGGCAAGATTCGCCCGGAGTAATTCGAAATCTCATTTGGTCTTTCTGCGCTGGGCATCTTGATGGGGATTCTGCTCCCCATACCCTCATGCAGAATCGTCCGTTTCTGCCGATTGGCTCGATGAAATTCATCTCCCAGCCACGATGCTCTGCCTCGTGGGTCTATGTGAATTTTTGAAAATTTCAAAAAACTGTATATGTAACCCCCCTTGCGGATTCCTATTTGTGAGAAAGCAAAAAAATCTGTAAAGATTTTGGAAGTACCTTGCGAAATGAGCTTTCTCCAATTCTATGATTGAAAGCCCGTGTTCCTTGACAACCGAATAGTCAGCTGCAAGCCACTATGACTTTCCAGGGAAGTGCCGCCATGACAGGAGCGCACCAAGGAAAGCCGGAACGCCGGAGTACATCGGGCAGGAACAGCTTGCGGAAAGACCGACAGCAAAAAGCCGGACAAGCAGACAGTAGGGATTTGTAAATCGCTGTTGACTGGTTGGTCGGTGCAGGGTGTGGGATGCAGTCCCACACTTTCCCGATGATGCCCTGCATCTCGGCTGCTCGCCATTTTTATGGGGAGCCAAATCTGAAAATTACAGATTTTCAGATTTCATCGAGGGACTGGGGAGTGAAATCTCCAGCAAGTTCGCCGTCGGCCAAAATCACGAAAGTGAGTTTTGAGGCGACATGGGCGAATCTTGCGCTTACAATTCTCAGCCCCCTAAAGCACCATGATAGGACGTAGAAATTGGAGGTGAAGATTATTTCAGACTACTTGAAAGCCAATATGCCACTGCCGCAATATCTGCCGTATGCCCGATTCCTTTTGGACATCAATCTGAGCCACACCGCAAAATTGCTCTACACGCTCCTACTCGACCGTGCCACTCTCTCACAGAAAAACAACTGGGTCGATTCACAGGGGCGCATTTATGTAGTCTATCCGCTTTCCCATCTGGCGAAAGATTTAGGATGCTGCATCTCCAGCGTGACACGCTCTTTTTCAGAACTGGAAAAAGCCGACCTTGCCGAGCGAGTACGCAGCGGATTTTCCAAACCCAGCCATATTCTGCTCAAGGTTCCGCACACTGTGCAGAATTGCGCAGTCACAGTAAGCACCAGTGCGCAGTCTGATTGTGCAGAAACGCACAGTATGGTTGCGCAAAAATGCACACCTAACCAACGTAATAAGAACAACCTAAAAGATAACCACCTGATAAGAGCAAACAGTGCTCATCTCTCATTGGGAGAATACCAGAATGTCTTTCTGACGGAAAAGGAGTACAAGCGGCTCAAGGCTGACTTTGCAGGGCTGGATGGTCTGATCGAACAGTTGTCCGCTTATATCCAGTCCACGGGCAAGAAGTATGCCGACCATGCCGCAACGCTGCGTATCTGGGCGAAGCGGCAGAAGGCAGAGAAAAAAGCACCGGGTATCCCGGACTACACCTTTGCGGAAGGAGAAAGCCTATAAAGACGATTGAAAAAGTTCTGGGGCAATCCGTTTTCAGTATTCCCGAAAATACCGCCGATTATCACAATGAGGACGGTCTACTCTGTTGCGGTAAGTGCCACACACCCAAAGAAGCCTTCTTTCCCAAAGGTCTTGTCCTGATGGGAAAGAACAAGCACCCGGTAGAATGCGCCTGTCATAAAGCCGAACGGGAACAGCAGGAAGCAGCGATTAAAGAACGGAAGCATCTCGACCTTGTGCGGCGACTGAAAGAGGACGGCTTTTCGGATTCCGTCATGCAAAACTGGACATTTGCAAACGACAATGGGCGCAGCCCACAGATTCGCCATGCACACCGCTATGTAGAACAGTGGCAAACCATGCGCACAGAGAACATCGGGCTGCTGTTCTGGGGCGGTGTTGGCACCGGTAAGAGTTTCCTTGCCGGGTGCATTGCAAACGCTCTGATGGAGCAGGAAGTGCCTGTGCGCATGACGAACTTTGCACACATCCTGAACGAGTTGAACAACAGCTTTTCCGGGCGGAATGAAGCCGTAGACCGACTGTGCCGCTATCCGCTGCTCATCATTGACGATTTTGGGATGGAGCGCGGCACGGAATATGCACTGGAACAGATCTACAACATCATAGACAGCCGCTACCGCAGCCGGAAGCCCCTCATCGTCACGACCAATCTGACACTGGACGAGATTCGGCATCCGCAGGATACCGCCCATGCCCGCATTTATGACCGCCTGTTGGAAATGTGCGTTCCCATCTCCTGCATCGGGGTCAGCTTCCGCAAGGAAACAGCACAGGAAAAACTGGAACGATTGAAAGAACTGATTGGATGATCGGCAGATAAATCGAAAAGAAACAGAAAAATAAAGGAACGGTGATGCAATGACAGAAAAATTTTCTCAGCTCGCAACCAACATCCCTTTGGACAACGACCCCAATAAGCAGTATCTGGTGATCAACGGTTATCCAGTCGTCCTCAGCTTTGCCAAGGAAGCCAACGCCGAAACCTTTGAGCGTGTCCGCGACATCCTGCTTGCCACAAGTTATACGAAGAAAGCAAGCTGAAAGGTATAGACGAAACACACGTTATACGCTATACTGGGGATGGAAGCGGTGTTCGGGTCAACCAGGGAACTGCTCCCAGATGTTCTTTGACAACTGAATCATCATCCATCTCACTGAAAGAAAGTGAGAATATTTATGACGAATAATCGTGTATGCTGCCTGTACCGCGTTTCCACCGATAAGCAGGTGGATTTCAATTCCAACCATGAAGCTGACCTTCCCATGCAGCGAAAGGCTTGCCACAAGTTCGCTGCATCGAAGGGCTGGGTCATCGTCCATGAGGAACAGGAAGAGGGCGTGTCTGGCCACAAAGTCCGTGCCGCCGCCCGCGACAAGCTGCAAATCATCAAGGACTATGCCCGGAATGGCAAGTTTGACATCCTGCTGGTGTTCATGTTCGACCGCATCGGGCGTATCGCGGATGAAACGCCTTTTGTGGTGGAATGGTTTGTACGGAACGGCATCCGGGTATGGAGTACCCAAGAGGGGGAACAGCGTTTCGACAACCACACCGACAAACTACTGAACTATATCCGCTTCTGGCAGGCGGACGGCGAAAGCGAAAAAACTTCCGTCCGAACCCGCACCAGTATGCGGCAGCTCGTGGAGGAAGGTCACTTCAAGGGTGGGAACGCACCTTATGGTTACGACTTGGTGCGGAGCGGACGCATCAACAAGCGCAAGCACGAACTGTATGAGCTGCACATCAACGAACAGGAAGCTGCCATAGTGCGGATCGTCTTTGACAAGTATGTGTACGAGGGCTACGGTGCGCAGCGCATTACGACTTATCTGAACGATGCTGGCTATCGCGCAAGGTCTGGCAAGTGCTGGCATCCGGCAAGCATCCGGGGAATGGTCGCAAACCTGACCTACACGGGCGTTCTCCGCTGTGGTGAAGCTCGGTCTGAGGTGATGCCGGAATTGCAGATCATCTCGCAGAAGCAATTTGAGGCGGCACAGCGCATCCGGGAATGCCGTTCCGCTCATGCGGCAGAAGAAGCGGAACATCATGTCCCGTTGAATACCCGTGGGCAGTCGCTGCTTGCAGGGAATGCCTACTGTGGACACTGCGGTGCAAAGCTGGCACTGACTACCAGCCGGAAATGGCGCAAACTGCCGGATGGCTCGTTGGATGATACTCTGCGTGTCCGATACACCTGCTACGGCAAACTCCGCAAGCAGACGGAATGCACCGGACAGACTGGCTACACCGTACACATTTTGGACGAGATTATCGACAAGCTGGTACGCCAGATTTTTGCCCGGATGAAGGGCATCCCGAAAGAACAGCTTATCACAAAGCGTTACGAACGGGAGCTTTCTGAGCGCAAAAGCCACCTGCAAACGCTTCAGGCACAGCGGAACAAGGCAGAAAAAGACCTGCTTTCTCTGAAAGCTGAGATTCTGGCCTGCATCAAGGGTGAAAGTGCCTTGCCGAAAGAGATCCTTGCGGAGATGATCACAACGCAGGAAGAAAAACTCAAGGAGGCAGAAGCCCTCTGCGAATCTGTCAGCGCGGAACTGGAAAAGACCACTGAACTGATGGAGGAAGTGGCAAAGCAGTACGAAGAACTGATCTCTTATGCAGACCTCTATGACCATGCCACCTTTGAAGCGAAGAAGATGATCGTCAACCAGCTCATTCGCAGGGTGGACGTTTATCGCGGGTATCAAATCAGCGTCAGCTTTAACTTTAACCTCTCACAGTATTTTGAAGGGATTGATTCGACCGCCTGCTGAACGGTCGGACAACAAACAACATTTTTGAAAAATAACGAAACACCAAAGAATGGGGGGTTACACTATGGATTGGCTGCAAATCTTGAAAATCAGGCAAAGTTAGCGGATTCTTCAAAAAAATCCGTTCAGACAAAAAGAAAAGCACTGTTGAAAATCAACAGTGCTACATAAATTCTTGTTTGAACAGATGGTGGAGAATACCGGGATCGAACCGGTGACCTCTTGCATGCCATGCAAGCGCTCTCCCAGCTGAGCTAATCCCCCATAATTTTCCAGAAGTGGTAGCTTCTGGAAAGAGAATGCTCAAACAAGAAATTTTCCATCTAATTGTATCTTGGGGGTGTGTAACCGAGTGCCTTGGGCTCCCAGCTGAGCTAAACCCCCAGATGTTTGTCCTCGTGCCTGACGACGTGTGTAATTATACCAGCCGGAGGTGCGCTTGTCAACAGTTTTTTGAAAATTTTTTGCAGCAAAAAATCCCCGCAGAGCGTGTGCCCGGCGGGGATCGGGAAGCGGGGGAGAGCTCTTTTTGAAAAAACTACGCCTTAGCGTGCCTGACGGTCGAAGATCTGCGGGGCTACGCGGCACAGCAGCACAGCGGCCACCATGGTGAGCAGGGTCTCGGGCAGCATATAGCTGCCGTTGTAGGTTAGGCTGTAAGTCCATGCGGCCAGACCATCATTCAGGTTGCCCCACACCAGCACGCCGGACAAAAAGCTGCACATAAAGCGCAGGAAACCGGCGGCAAAGGTGCCCACGGCCACGCCCACGGTGCGGTTCTTGAAGGGGCGGGCGAACAGCTCGGCCAGACCCAGTGCCATAAAGGCCAGCACATAGTCCAGCAGCACCTCACCGAGGAAGTAGAGGAAGGTGGAAGCGGGAGGAGGGTAGAAGCCCATGATCATTTGCAGGCAGGAGTTCACGAAACCGGTGAAGAGGCCCCACTTTGCGCCGTGGCGGAAGGACACCAGCACAAAGGGCAGCATGCTCAGCAGGGTAATGCTGCCGCCGTTGGGCATGGTGAAGAACTTGATGTTGGAAAGCACCGTGCCAATGGCGATCATCAGGGCGCATTCCACCAGAATACGGGTCTTGGAATAGGTTTTGGACATGATGAAAAAATTCCTCTCTCGTAATAGTACACAAAAACAAAATGCGCCTGCCGACAGCAGACGCATGGAGGTTTGTTGAACGTACCGGACAGTTCCGCAAACTCCCTACGCCGGTATTGCCCGGATCAGGTAAAGGGTACTCCGCATTATGCGGATCTCAGCCTTACGGCGCCCCTGTTTTTATGTCCGCCCACAGTATACGCGCCGGAGGACAAAAAGTCAAGCCCGCAGACATATTCCGCCCCGGCAGCGCGTATGTTATACCATTGCAAAGCTGGAACGCAGGGAGGCGGGATATGAAAGCCGATCCGGAACAGCGTGCCGTGCAGCTGGGCGAATACATTGCCGCCCACAACGCCACGGTGCGGGCAGCGGCGGCTGCGTTCGGGTGCAGCAAGTCCACCGTGCACAAGGACGTTGCCGTGCGGCTGCGCAGCATCAGCCCTGCGCTGTACGGGCAGGTGCGTGCCGTGCTGGCCCGCAACAAGGCCGAGCGCCACCTGCGGGGCGGTGCTGCCACCCGGCGCAGATACAGCCGCCGCTAAAGCCAAAAAAGACCACTGCCCTGCGCAGCGGTCTTTTTTGCTGAGAGGGTTTTCAAGCGGCTGCTTTCATCCCCCGGCGTGGAACTGCTGCAGCGCGCCCTTTTCCAACCGGCTTACCTGTGCCTGACTGATGCCGATCTCCTGCGCTACCTCCATCTGGGTCTTGCCGCGCAGATACCGCAGCTCCATGATGCGCTTTTCCCGGGGGGAAAGGGCGGCTACCGTATCGCGGAACTGCAACCCGCTGATCCAGCTCTCCTCGCTGTCCGGGTCGCGCACCTGATCGATCACATACATGGCATCGCCGCCATCGGTGTACACCGGCTCATCAAGGCTGAGCGGCTCCACCACCGACTCCAGCGCGGCGGTCACCTCGTGCCGGGCAAGCCCCGCTGCGGCGGCGATCTCGTCCATGGTGGGCTCGCGCCCCAGCTGCTTTTCCAGCGTTTCCCGCGCCTGCATGGCACGGTAGGCGGTGTCCCGCAGGGTGCGGCTTACCCGCAAGGCGTTGTTGTCCCGCAGGAACCGCCGGATCTCCCCGATGATCATGGGCACACCGTAGGTGGAGAACCGCACCGGCTGCGCGGGGTCAAAGTTGTCGATGGCCTTTATCAGCCCGATGCACCCCACCTGAAACAGATCGTCCAGATTCTCGCCCCGCTGGGCAAACCGCTGCACCACGCTGAGCACCAGCCGCAAATTGCCCTCCACCATCCGCGCCCGGGCAGCCTTGTCCCCGGCGTGGGCAAGGGTGAGCAGCTGCCGCTTTTCCGCCTCGGTCAGTACAGGCAGCTGCCCTGTGTTCACACCGCATAGCTCCACCTTGTTGTACATCCAAACGCCCCCGGTCTTTTAGCTTTACCGGAAGTATGGCTTTGTGCGCCGGGCGCTATGCGTGGAAAAAATTGAGCGCCCCTCCGCAAAAGAGGGGCGCTTTGTAGACAAAGCTGTAATTTTATGGTATGCTGTAATTGGCGGCGCAAGCCGTCCATCAGGCGCTGTGCCCACAAACGCAGGCGGCTACCTTCTCTGTTGGCGAACTGACGCTCGTTTCCACTGCGGAACGACCCAGAACGACCCGGGAGGAGGTTCAATCAGATTGAGCAGCACTTCCCGGAGTTTTAACGAAGGGGGGTGAGCAGGACATGACGATCTCCGAAATCATCGCAGCGTTGTCGCTTGCCGTCAACGTTGTCCGCGCAGTGTTCGACATTGCATGGAAGATTACCATGGAACGCAAGAATGCAAAAAAAGATTGACCGCCAACGCTTCCCCAAGCAACGGTCAATCTTGACTCGCCAATGAGGAGCTAGCCGTTTGCAGGGCCAGCGCCTCTTGTGTTTTCATTATACACGTTCCCACGCGGAATGTCAAGCGCTGCTACTCGCTTTCAAGGCGGGCTTTCAGGGTGTGGATGATGCGCTTTTCCAGCCGGGAGATATAACTCTGGCTGATGCCAAGGGCGTCGGCAGCTTCCTTCTGGGTGCGCTCCACGCCATCGGTAAGGCCGAAGCGCAGCTCCATGATCTGCCGCTCCCGTGCCGAGAGCGCCGCCACGGCGCTGCGCAGTACCGCGCGCTCGGCGTCCTGCTCCAGCTGCTGGCTTACCGCGTTGGCATCGCTGCCAAGGATGTCCGAGAGCAGCAGCTCGTTGCCATCGCCGTCCACGTTCAAAGGCTCGTCGATGCTGGCCTCCTGTCGGCGGTTGGAGCTTTTGCGCAGGTACATCAAAATCTCGTTGCCGATGCAGCGGCTGGCGTAGGTGGCAAGTTTGATGCTGCGGGCAGGGGTGAAGGTGTTTACCGCCTTGATCAGCCCAATGGTGCCGATACTTACCAAGTCCTCGGCGGGCACACCGCTGTTCTCGTACTTTTTTGCCAGATACACCACCAGCCGCAGGTTGTGGGTGATCAGCTCCTCGCGGGCGGCGGCGTCCCCGGCGGCCATGCGGTCAAGCAGGGCTTTTTCCTGCTCGGGGGTCAGGGGCGGGGGCAGGTTTGGCCCGCCCGCCAGATAATGCACCGCGCCGCAGTAGCGCAAATGCCCCCACAGCCGCCGCCAGACTTGCCGTAAAAACTGCAACATGGAAATCCCTCCTGTGCATCAATAATTATATGTATTATAGGGGGAACGGGCTCGCCCTCTCCGTCACGGCTTACGCTGTGCCACACTCCCCCTTTTGTCGCTACGCGACATCTTCCCCCGGAGCGGGGGAAGTCTTTCCTCAGAGGGAGAGGCAAGAGCACTGCCGGAAACTTTTTCATTGCTCCTAAAGCTTTAGCAACGGACTTTAAAACTTGGCTCTCCCTCCGGGAGAGCTGGCGCGGGAGCGCCTGAGAGGGCGGAAAACTCCTACACCCCCGCCTCCTCCGCTACGTCATCCCCCAACAGCAGCGTCCACGCGCCGGTGGGGGCATCCGGCGCGCAAAAGGCCGCCAGCAGGCCGGGTACACGGTGCTGCCCGCAGCATAGCACAGCGGGTACGGCCGGCAGCAGGCAGTGGCCGGTAACGGCGGCGCAGGGCACAAACTGCACCCCCAGCCCCGGGGGCGGGGCAGCACCGGCGGCAAACCAGCTGTCTAAGGTTTCCCGCAGCGGCGCGGGCAGGCGGCTGCGCACCGGCGGATACTGCACCAGCACCACCCGCCGCCCGGCAAGAGGGTCTTGCAGGGTAAAGCCGGTGTCATGGTAGGCCTGCACGGGCACAGCTGCTCCCGCAAGGTGAAGCACGGCGGCAAAGCAGCCCCGCTGCGGGCGCCCAAACACCGCCAGCAGCCCGCGCAGCAGCGCATACACCCCGGCGCAGCACAGCAAAAGCCGCCCCGGGCGCACCGGCAGCAGCACGCTCAGGTTATTGGCCTGTACCCCGGGCAGCACTACCGCGCCGCACAGCAGGCCGTTCAGCGCCGCGTACCACCCGCACAGCCGGGCAAAGCTGCGCGCGCCGGGCACGCCGTAGCACACCGCCACTACCCCGCAGCAGCTGGCTATTTTGTATAGTACCGCCAGCGGGGCAGGCCACGGCGGCGCCAGCAGGGCAAGGGTGCTTGCCGCAGCCGCTGCGCTGCCCACGCACAGCCGCAGCCCGGTGCAGCTGCGCCCGCACAACAGCCCCGCGCCCAGCAGCAGCGCGGCGGCTGCAGCAAAGTTTACCAGCAGCAATTCGTCCACAAAAACAACTGTTTTCATTGTGCAGCACCGCCTTATGGTTCTGGTAGTTCTATTTTTCACAAATTTGCGAAAAAACTTGTCACACCAGAAAAACCCGCATGAACAGTGCACATTTGCTACAAAAGCGGGGACGAGGTTTCACAGTTTTTACACTTTTTTCAAAAAAGTACTTGAACATTTCTGGAAAGTGTGGTATATTATTGCCATCCTAGCAAGGATTGAGCCGGAAACACCGGTTCGAAAATATTTTTCTATTTTTGAAGGGAGTAATTCATTATGATGATGCCTGCAAATTTCTCTGCTGTGTCTGAGAACGAGATGACCTACGTTATGGGCGGTAGCGTTGCTGCTTATCTGGCTCCTGTTATGGAAGCTGCTCAGTGGCAGAAGTTCAGCCAGAACATGGTGACCATCGTTGGTAACAAGTACCTGAACGAGTTCCTGAGCAACACCGTTGGTGCTGTGTTCAGCGGCTCTTGGACCCCCGGTAAGGGCCTGAGCGGCTTCGGCGACGCATTCAGCAAGGTTTGGACTAAGAACTACGGCGATCCCACCGACACCGCTGGTAAGATCAAGGGCGGCCTGCTGGGCGCTGCAAACGTTGGCCTGAACATCGTTGGCAACCTGGCTGCTATCTACAACCTGGGCTTCGGCACCGTGAAGAACCTTGTTTCCGAGAAGACCTTCGTTGACCAGGGCGCTTTCAAGTTCGATTACTAATCAGTTTTAGCTGACTAGGCAATGCTTGCGTGACTGTACCCTTAGGGGCGCAGGGAACATACTAGCATAATAACACCCCCGTAGGTTTATGCCTGCGGGGGTGTTTTTTTACCCCTTCCGTCTCGCTGCGCTCGCCAGCTCCCCCAAGGGGACGCCTTTTGGCAATGCCGGAAAGTTTCTCGTTGCACCTGATGTTTTAGTAACGGGGCAGACGGCGTGCGCCCTCTCCGTCTTTGCTTCGCAAATCCACCTCTCCCAAAGGGAGAGGCAAGAGCGCTGCCGGAAACTTCCTCATTGCACCTGATACTTTAGCAACGAGCCTGACGGCGTGCGCCCTCTCAGTCACCTGCGGTGACAGCTCTCCCAAAGGGAGAGCCAAGTGCACTACCGGACATTTCCTCATTTCTCCTAAAGCTTTAGCAACGAGCTTTACGGCTTGGCTCTCCCTGAGAGGACAGACTTCCCCCGCTCCGGGGGAAGATGTCACCGTAGGTGACAAAAGGGGGAATCTGGCGCGGGAGCGCCTGAGAGGGCGCATTTCCCACGTTCACACTTCTTTTACCAGTCTGTTACTTTCCGTTTTGTGCTGTTTGTGGTATACTATGGTCAACATGGGTCACCATGGCAACATTGAAACAGACAGGATGTGAAATCCTCTTATGAAAGATGGTTTTTTAAAGGCAGCTGCCTTTTCGCCTGCGCTGCGGGTGGCAGACTGCACCTATAACGCGCAGCAGATTCTGGCGCAGCTGCAAGCTGCCGCGCAGCGCGGGGTAAAGCTGGCGGTATTCCCGGAGTTTTGCCTTACCGGCTACACCTGCGGCGATTTGTTTTTGCAGCGCACCTTGCAGCAGGGCGCACTGGATGCGCTGGAGTGGCTGCTTGCGCAGACCCATACGCTGGATACCGTAGCGCTGGTGGGCTTGCCGCTGCTGGTGCACGGCAAGCTGTACAACTGCGCCGCCGTGCTGTGCCGGGGGCAGCTGCTGGGCATCGTGCCCAAGACCTACCTGCCCAACTACGGCGAGTTTTACGAAAAGCGGCAGTTCACCCCCGGCAGCACCGAGGTGCAGACGGTGACCGTCTGCGGGCAGCAGGTGCCCTTTGGCACGTCGCTGCTGTTCCGCTGCCGCCAGATGCCCAGCTTTGTGCTGGGTGTGGAGCTGTGCGAGGATTTGTGGAGCGCGCTGCCGCCTTCCACCTTCCACGCACTGGCGGGCGCTACCGTCATCGCAAACCTTTCCGCCAGCGATGAGACCGTGGGCAAAGCCGAGTACCGCCGCGCACTGGTGGCAAACCAGTCTGCCCGGCTGCTGTGCGGCTACCTGTACGCTTCGGCAGGGCACGGCGAAAGCACCACCGACATGGTGTTTGCCGGGCACGACCTCATTGCCGAGGACGGCAGCATTCTGGCCGAGACTGCGCCCTTTGCGGGCGATTACGCTGAGACCGAGCTGGACTGCCAGCGCATGGAGGCCGAGCGTGCCCGCAACACCAGCTTTGAGTACAGCGCCGAGGGCTACGTCACGGTGGAATTTGACCTAATACCGGAGGAAACGGTGCTCACCCGCCGCATCGACCCCGCCCCCTTTGTGCCGGGCGACCCGCAGCGCCGCGCCGCCCGCTGCGAGCTGATTTTAAAGATGCAGGCCGACGGCCTTGCCAAGCGGCTGGAACACGCCCACGCAAAAACAGCGGTCATTGGTATTTCCGGCGGCTTGGACAGCTGCCTTGCCCTGCTGGTGGCGGTGCGCGCCATGAAGCAGCTGCACCGCCCCGCCGCCGATGTGCTGGCGGTGACCATGCCCTGCTTTGGCACCACCAAACGCACCCGCAGCAACGCCGAGATTTTGTGCGGGGAGCTGGGCGTAAGCTTTCAGGAAATTCGCATCGCCGACACCGTGCGCAGCCACTTTGCGGATATCGGGCAGGACGAGACTGTGCTGGACGTTACCTTTGAAAACGGGCAGGCGCGTGTGCGCACGCTGGAGCTGATGGACCTTGCCAACCGCACCGGCGGCCTTGTGGTGGGCACGGGCGACCTTTCGGAGCTGGCGCTGGGCTGGGCAACCTACAACGGCGACCACATGAGTATGTACGGCGTGAATGCCGGTGTGCCCAAAACGCTGGTGCGCTATCTGGTGCAGTACGAAGCCGAAGCCGCCGCCACCGCCGCTTTGCACGATGTACTGCTGGATATTCTGGCTACCCCGGTCTCGCCGGAGCTGCTGCCCGCCAAGGACGGCGAAATTGCACAGATCACCGAGGATTTAGTGGGCCCCTACGAGCTGCACGATTTTTACCTGTATTATGTGCTGCGCTGCGGCTTTGGCCCGGCAAAGATCTACCGGCTGGCAAAGGCTGCCTTTGCGGGCAGGGCAGAGTATACGGACGCCGTGCTGTACAAGTGGCTGCGCAATTTTTACTGGCGCTTTTTTGCCCAGCAGTTCAAGCGCAGCTGCCTGCCGGACGGCCCCAAGGTGGGCAGCGTGACCCTTTCGCCCCGGGGCGACTGGCGCATGCCCAGCGATGCCTGCGCCACCCTCTGGCTGGCTGAGCTGGAGCAGCTCAAGCCCGGGGAGCAGTAAGCCATGAAGAAGAAAAAGCTTTTGACCAATATCCTGTTTGCGGTGGTGGTGCTGGCTATAGCAGCGGTGCTGCTGGCTGTGCGCAGCCACAACGCCACAGGTGGAAAACTGACTGCCCAGCTGATTTACGGCGACAACAACACCGTGCTGGACATTCCGCTGGAAAAGGACGAGACTTACAGTGTGGACACCGGTTATTATACGGTGCATATAGAGGTAAAGGACGGCAGAGCGCGGTTTGTTGAATCGCCCTGCCCGGATCACATCTGCGAGGGCTTTGGCTGGCTGTCGGCGGAGGATCAGACCGCCACCTGCCTGCCCGCCCGCGCCGTGCTGACCATCGTTCCGGTGGGCTAAAAAAGGAGTATTCTCATGTTGGACGAAAACGAGCATTCCCGCAAGGAGGACGGTCGTTCCCTGCACCGTCTTTTGCACAAGGCTGAGCAGCAGGACGCTACCGTGGTGGTGGACAGCGCCGCGTTTTTCTCGGAGCTGCCGCCGGAGCAATCCGCGCCGCCGCCCCGCCGCCCGCAGCAAAACACCCGCCGCAGCACTGCTGGCGGGAAGAATGGGGCGTACCTGCCCCCGAAACGAGGGAAGATCTTGCTGACCGTACAGGCAATTTTAAGCGTTCTGGTGCTGGTGCAGCTCTGGCGCACCCAGATGCTGCCGGTGCTGTATCTGGTGGTGCTGGCGGCGCTGCTGGCGCTGCTGTGGCTGCTGGTCAAGCGCTGTCAGGAGTACAAAACTGCAGGCACCGTGTCCCGGGTGTTCTCGGTGGTGCTGTGCGCCGCCATGGCAATGGGCTGCGTGTGGGCGCAGCAGGGCCTTGCAGCGCTGGGCAATATGACCAATGGTTTTTTGAGCAATGCCGAGGCGAATAAGATCACCAAAGAGCCTTTTGTGGTGTACCTGAGCGGCGTGGATACCCGCGGCGATTTGACTGATAAAGCACGAAGCGATGTGAATATCATTGCCGCCGTGAACCCCGTTACCAAGCAGGTGGTGCTGATCAACACCCCGCGCGATTACTATGTGGACCTTGCCGGAACGAACAGCAAGGATAAGCTGACCCACGCCGGGCTTTACGGCGTGCAGACCAGTATGGACACCCTTGGCAACCTGTACGGGGTGGACGTGCAGCACTACATCCGCATCAATTTTGCAGGGTTCATCAACATTATTGATGCACTGGGCGGCGTGGATGTGTACTCCGATCAGGCGTTCACCTCAGTAGGCAGCCCCGGATACTACGACCCCACCACCTTTGTGGAGGGGTGGAACCATCTGGACGGCAAGGCTGCGCTGGCTTTTGCCCGCGAGCGCCACGCCTTTAAGACTGGCGATGTGCAGCGCGGCATCAACCAGATGAAGGTGATCGATGCCATGCTGAACAAGATCAAGTCCCCGGCGCTGCTGATGGGCTTTACCAAGATTCTGGATGCTGTTTCCGACAGCTTTGTTACCAGCCTTTCCCAGAACCAGATCAGCGCACTGGTGCGGATGCAGCTGAGCGATTTTGCCGAGTGGAATATTGAACGCTATACCGTTACCGGCTCCTCCGGCAGCAGTACCAAGTGCTACTCTGCCAAGGGGCAGAAGCTCTACGTCATGAAGCCGGACGAAAACTCTGTGGCAAAGGCCAAAGAGATGATCGCGGCTGTGCTGGGTGGCGAGGGCACGGTGAGCTCCACCACCCAGACCCCGGAAAAGACGGATGTGTACACCCCCACCACTGACCCCGATGCCGCTGTCTCGGTGCCCGAGACGCCTGCCGACAGCGTGATCGTGGAAGAACCTGCGGAAAGCGTGCCGGAGCAGCCCGCCGAACAACCGGCAGAGCAGCCGACCGAGCAGCCCGCCGAGCAGCCCGCTGCCACCGAGACGCCCCAGCCGGAGACCACCCCCACCGAGGGCGGCAGCACCGAGACGCCCGCCGTCAGTCTGCCCACGCAGGAGCAGGTAGAGCAGGCCGCAGGCTCGCTGTACAGCGCTGCCTCCACCGTGCTGGACGCCATCCTTGGCGCAGGTGGGAACTGAGCAGTCCCTTTTGCGTGAAAAGGCATCCCGGGAAAATCCGCAGATTTTCCCGGGATGCAATTTAGAATAATTATTCCGCTAAAGATGCCCAAAGCGCACGCGGCGGGCATTTTCAATGGTCTTGTAAGCAACAAAAAGGCCGCTGCACAAATACTGTGCGGTGGCCTTTTTGCGTTACAACAACAAAAAACGCTGCCTGCACGCAGCAGACAGCGCAAAAACACAAAAGGGAAAACGAGATAGACCGTAAGCCGGGTTCTGTATTAAACGACGATCTGTCTAGGCCTGCCATTGCTGACAGGCTCGTGCCGCCTTCGGGACACGCGAGCAGCGCTGTACGTCCCATATAGGCGTTGC
>ONZT01001280.1_pt1 | contig 15073 bp, 8 predicted proteins | sample 1671571 | NCBI WGS metagenome assembly ONZT01 (sample SAMN06348170, study PRJEB24527) | human gut metagenome | biome: human gut; feature: ankylosing spondylitis patient; material: feces | host: Homo sapiens | place: China | collected 2015-10
ATTGTCATTTCGTCCGAGCCGTCCTCGTTTTCCGTGCGCAGGGAGACTTCGTATGTTCCGGCGATCTCCTCGCAGAATTCATAGACGGCCTCATCGCCGACCGGTTCGGCTTCGGCGGCACCCGGACGGCGCAGCGTCCAGAGAAAAGTGCTGTTCTCGGCCGACTGTACGGTGGGCGCGAATTCGTATTTGCGTCCTTTCACGACCTCCAGCCCGTCGGTCTGCATGGGGAAAGAGATCAGGGGCGGCAGCAGCTCCTGTACCTCGACGAGAACCGTTTCGACGGTCGTGCCGTTCGGGGTGGTTACCTCCAGGTCGATGTAGTAGCCGTTGACGCCTTCCGAAATTTCATTGCCGGAATCGAACCGGTAGGTGAGCTGCGGTTCGGTCGAGATGATTTTGCCCGTTTCTTCCAGTTTCCATGAGTAAACGGCCCGATCGACGAACTGGTAGGAGGGCGTAATGGTGAACTCCCGGCCGACCTTGACGGGATAGACGGCCGGGTCGGTGTCGAACGTGATGATCGGCACCTGTTCGACATCGGTGGTGATGAGCTCGTCCTTGTTGCAGGCGACCGCCGTCAGAGCGAGCAATATGAAATAGATCCGTATTTTGTTCATGGATGATGATTCTTATTATATGATTAGCGCCAGCAGAAGGCGCCGGGGATGATCCCGACATAGAATTCGTCGAGCAGTTCGCCGTCGGGCGAATAGCGCAGTACGACACCGTTCTGCACGTAATCGATCGCGTCGGCGATATAGACTTCCGAATTGACAGGGTTGATCGTCAGTCCGTAGTAGAGCGTATTGTTGTAGGGAAGGAATGGTTTTACCGGAAACTTGTCGGCCGTTACCGGCAGGCGCCAGACCGCCTTGTTGATGAAGTAGAGCGTGTCGCGTGTGCCGTTGAGCTGCACTTCGGAGGGCCAGTCGCCGAATTTGAACTTGAACTGTTTCTCGATCTTGCGGGTTGCGGCGTCGATGCAGTAGAGCGATGGCGCCTCGTGTCCGTAGGGCGAACCTTCGTAGCCGCCGTCGGTCACCGTCCAGATCTTGTTGTACTTGTCCATGACCAGCGAGGTGGGCTGGATGCCCACGGTGATCTGGTCGCAGACCTTGTCGGTTTCGGTGTCGATCACCAGGATTCGGTTCTGGTACGACCAGCAGTTGGTGAAGACGTATTTGTCGTATTGCACCATCTGTTCAGTCGAACCGGTTTCGAAATCCATATCCGTTTCGACATAGCCGGTGATCTGGTAGGTCTTGGGATTGACGATGTAGATGCGCGGATCCCAGATTTGGGTGACGTAGGCTTTTTCGTCGCTCAGGAAATGGATGTAGCGGGGCGAAGTGAAGCCCGTGATGCGTCCCACCTCCTTGAAGGTGTTGATGTCGATCGCATAGATCACGCCCGAGTTGTTCACTACGATCCAACCGATACCGTTGCGGATGACCATCGACTGCGCGACGTCGCCCAGCTTGATGGCGTTGGCTCTGGCGAAAACTTCATTCTCGACATGTTTTTTCTCCGGATCGTAATAGGAGAGCGAGGCATTGCCGTACATGAAATTCCCTTCGTTGGTGATGAAGAGCCCCTTGCCGGGCACTTCGTCGCCCGAACCTATGTTGTCGATTTCGAAATCCTCTTTCTCTATCGGTCCGTAATCCATGCACGACACGGCCAGCGCCGCGCATGCACAGATTACGATTCCTCTTTTCAACCCATTGAACATAAGTCTATCTGTTTATCCATTCGTCCGAGAAACGGTAGGCGAAATCCACGCCTGCCGGACTCGCTTTCTTCTGGTAGAAGCTCGAAAACTCCAGGGCATCGCTCCGCGATACGTCATAGACATGGACGGCGCTCTGCGTATAGGTCGATTTGCCGACCCATAACTGTTCGGTCGTCGGGTGTACGCCCATGTAGCCGTAGATGATGTCGCCGCCCGAATGATCCGCATCGAGGTCTGCCGTGATGTAGTCCCAATTGACCTTGCCGGTTTCGTAGTTGTAACGCATCGCTTCATAGGCGCTGAAGTCCTGTTTGCCGATGAAATAGAGGTGCGGCTGCGTGAAGCTCGCACACATCTGCACTGTCGGCGAAGCCGTGCCCGTGCGCAGTTCGATCTGTTCGGGCAGGTTCGTTTCCGAAACGACCTCGCCGTTCGCGTCCAACGCTACGATCATAGCCGGTTTGGTGAAGCTCGCCGCACCGGTCATGCCCGAGTTTCCGGTAAATTCGCCCGTAAAGATAGCATAAATTTTCCCATCGTAACCCTTTGCGAGGTCTTTCACCTGGCGGTTTTCGTAGGTGACGGTTTTGATTACGGCATCCGTCGCGGGATCGAGGACGATCACCGAATTGCCGCGTCCGGCGAAGACCTTGCCGCGCGAGAAGATCATGCGGGCCTTGGTCGCCCCCGTTTTCGTGAAGACGCCGAATGTACCCGGGATGTCGCTCGTACGGATGATATTGGTCTGAAGGTCCACGATACGGATGCCCGAATGGGATTCGTTGTCGGCCGTGGAATATTGGATGTAGGCTTTTTCGGGACTTACGACCACGATGTGCTGCGGCCAGCAGAGGGTCGATTTTGAACTTTGGGTGGCACCCGTAGAGGTATCGATGTTTGCGTAGAACGGCATGTCGCGTGCCACGAGGCGTTTCATCGTGTGGGCATCGCAGACGACGAAGCGTCCGTCGCCGTTGAATGTAGTTCCCATGCTGCTTGTCTTGCCGTTTTGGGTAATGAAGTAGATCTTGCCGTTGGCCAGGTACATATCCTGAAGGACGTTGCCGATTTCGTTGTCGTTGATCTCCTCGTAAACCTTTTCATGATAGCGCATGTGTTGGTCGAAATAGACGATCGTGCCGTTCTCCGAGGTCATGTTGCCCTCTATGAGGACGAACGTGCCTTCGGGATGGGTGAAGTCGAGCACGTAGTACTCCTGCGAGAGGATCGGTTTGTCGTCGGACTGGATCGTTACGGTGTTTTCCAAATCCATTCCGTCGGTGTATTCCGCAGGAGGAGCGATCAGGAGCGAACGCCGTGCGATATCGAAATCGGCCGTCCAGCCTGCCGGTGCCGATGTCATTTCGACCGTGGGAATCCATCCTCCGGCCGTCAGTGCATACGCTTCCGAAGCGCCGTATTTCATACAAACGGGTTCGTCCGAATCCTCCAGCCCCTGAATTTCGAGGCTGCCTCCGTCGCGCTTGGTAATCTCGGTCGTCAGGCGGTAGATACGGCCCGCTTCGAAATTGCGTCCGGTTTTGGTCTCGGTATAGACGCTGCCGTCGGCGAAGGTGTAGGTTACGTGTATTTCCTCTGCGCTGCAATCCGCCGGATAGACGACCGCTGCGGCGAATACGCTCGCGGTGCTGCTCGTCGCGGGCAGTTCGACACTCTTTCCCTACACGACGCTCTTCCGATCTTGCCGAACGAAAGCGTTACGGCGTTGTTCGCATCGGTCGCATCGCTGAATCCGGTGCCGTCGAAGGTGCGCGTACCGGTCAGTACGGTCGAGGCGTCGGTCGCTGCCAGCGTGACGGAAACGAGCTTCTCCTTCACGTCCTGCGACCAGGGGTTGAACCAGACGTAAGCGGTGGCGTGCGAGAGGGTGAATCGTCCTTCGGAGTCGGTCGTGGCATAGCCGAAATCGCCGTTCGGTCCGAGTTGCAGTTTGCCCGGCTCCGCCTGGCGTTGTTCGGTCGGAACGACGGCTTCGGCGTCGGTGCCGGTCATGTTGTAATAAATCCGGTAGGGTGCATCCCCCGGGAGGTTCGTGAATCCGAAGTCGGCGACATTGCCGTCCGTTCCCGCTTCGGCGCTCTGTACGCCGCCTGCCCAGATTCGGTCGCCGGTGCTCCATTGAAATTGAATTTCGGTCCCGTCGCCAGGCACGAATTGAGTGCGGCTCGCGGTGCCGGAAATACCCGTGAGGGCTACCTCCCGTCCGGGTTGGGGACCGACTTCGGGAAGTTCCTCGATGTCCGAGGTGCAGGCCGCCAGGCCGAGTCCTGCGAGGATGTATAGTAATTTTTTCATGGCGATTCGATTAAATGCGGATGAAAATGCCTGCAATCCGGGGAGGATTGCCGACATTTTCACCGCGCGATCATTCTATTTTAGTGTTAGCCTTCCACATCGTATTTGAAGGCGAATCCATAAGTTGAGGAGGTCAATTTAACCCACGAAGAGTCGGCGTAGGCTCCCGTACCGCCGACCAGATCGGCCGATTTCGGAAGGTGGATGATCCGGTTCTCAGCAGGGACGTCTTTGCCTGCAACGGGACTCCAACCGCCGCCGAAGGGACCGGTACCGTAGTCGTCCTTCAGGGTCGGCGGGGTAGTTGCCCGACAGATGATGTCACCCAGCAAGGGGCAGCCTTTCGAGTAGCCGACGAAACAGTATGCTTCGAGTGTTTTCATATTCTTGCCTAACGAAATCTTAGCCAGTTTTGGACAATCTCCGAAGGCATTCTGCCCGAGTGTTTCCGTGGCATCCGGGAGGATGATCTCGGTCAGCTCTCCGCAATTTTGGAATGCGGAATTCTCGATCGTTTTTACACCCTGACCGAAGTTGATCGTTGTCAGCGAGCAGCCGTTGAATGCGCTTGCTCCGATCTTCGTGACGGAATTGGGCAGGGTTACGGAGGTCAGTTTGGTGTTCTGGAACATGTAGTTGCCGATTTCGGTCACACCCTCCTCGACAGTCACGCTGACGAGCGATGCGCAGGAGTCGAAAGCGTTCGATCCGTAGCTGATGTCTTTCAGTACCGTTACCGAAGTCATGCCCGTTTTTTGGAAGGCCGCCGAAGCGGTCGCCGTGACGTTCTGCGGGAATACGATGCCTGCGAGGTTCGCATTCGACTTGAACGAATTCGGGAAAGTTGTCGATTCATAGACGACTTCGGAGAAATCCACCGTGGCAGGGGCTGCGAGAGCCAGAACTGCATCGGCTACGGATTTCATTTGAGCGGTCGTCATCACCGTATTGTCACCGGCCGTCTTGACGTACAGCGTAGTGAAGGTTTGCGGAATTTCCGATTTCCAGGGATCTTCGCCGGAAGCGCGGTAGTAAAGGCCTTCGCTCAGGTAGTCGGGACCGAGCGCCTCCATCGTATAGCCGCTGGCGGCTGTGGTCCAGGAGGAGTAGGCTTCGACCGACGCAACGTGGAACGTTTTGGAGCCTTGGACCGAAGTACCCGCGCCGGAGAAACTGTCGGCCTGTACCGCAGGGGCCGTTGTCGGTTCCGCATAGACGTCTGCGAGCAGTGCGGCGTTTTCGAAGGCCTTGCTGCCGATCGAGGTCAGCGTGTTGCCCGAGATGGTCAATTTGGTCAGTTTCGACCAGTTCGCGAAAGAACCGGCGCCGATCGTGGCGATTGTTTTCGGGATGGTTAGGCTCTCGATCGCGTTGTTTGTTGCGAAAGCATTGTCGCTGATGGCGGTGAGGCCTGCACCGAATTGGAGCGTAGCGATATTGGGGTTGTTGCTGAAGGCTCCGTCACCCAGCGTGGTAACGTTGTCGGGCAGGGCGAGTGCCGTCAGGCCGCAGTCGGCGAAAGCACGATCGCCGAGGGTCGTCACACCGGTGCCCAATGTCAGGGTCGCCAGTTTGGAGCAGCCGTCGAAAGCGCTCGTACCGATCGTTTCGATCGACTTGGGGATGGTGACGGTCGTGATCGAAGTACAGCCTGCGAACATTTCGGCCGGGATGGTCGTTGCCGAACCGAGGGTAATGGCCGTGAGTTCGGTACAGTCGCGGAAGCTCTTTTCGCCGAGTGTCGTGGCAGAAATTTTTGCCGAGGTAAGACCGGTACCGGCGAATGCCTCGGTTCCGATGTTTTCGATCGCAGATAGGCTTGTTTCGACGAGTGCGCTACACCCTTTGAACGCTTTGTCGCCGACGGTTTTAACGCTCGACGGCAGGGTGAGGGATGCCAGCGCTGTACATCCTTCGAACGTGCTTTCGCCGATGATTTCGACACCGGTCGGAACGGTCGCCTTGGTCAGGGCCGTACAGCCTTTGAAGGCTCCGGCTGCGATCGAGGTCGTATTTTCGAAGAATTTGATCGTACCCAGTTTCGCATTGCCGGCCAGTGAGACGGGGAATTCCGTTGCTTCGAATTTCGCCATGCTCAAGTCGAGCGTCACGGGAGCGGACTGTGCCGAGATTTTGGTGACGAGGGTATTGAACTGGCTGGCGGTAAGGGCTGCATCGTCGCCTACGGTGCGCACATACAGTGCGGTGAATGTCGCGGGCAGGGTCGGAACCCAGTCGGTCTCGCGCGAAGCACGATAGTAGATGCCGTCCGTCAGTTGCTGGTCGTTGATGTCCTGCAGCGCATATCCCTGCGAGGTCACGTCCGTCCAGGCCGTTTCATAGGCATCGTAGGATGCAGCCGGAACATAGAGGATTTTTGCACCTTCCACTTTGCTGCCGGCGCTGCCGAAAGCGGAGTTTCCCAGCGAGGGCGCATTCTCGGCCCGGCAGGTAATGGTTTGCAGATTGCTTGCCGAAATGAAGGCGTTGCGTCCGATCGAGGTCACCTTTTCGCCCAGATCGATCGAGGTGACGTTGGCACAGTTCCAGAAGGCGTAATTGGCGATCGCGGGGATATCGATAATAATGCGGGTGAAGGCGCTGCAACCGCCGAACGAGCGCTCGTCGAGCGATTTCAGCGTTTCGGGGAAGGTTACGTCCTGCAACTTGCCGCAGTTGTAGAAGGCGTCGTTGCCGACAGTCTCCAGCTTGGAGGGCATATTGATTGTCGTGAGGGCCGAACATGCGTTGCACAGGTTGGCCGGAATTGCAGTCAGTGCATCGGGAAACTGTATGCGTTCCAGTGATTTGCAGTTCTTGAATACGGATGATTCTATTGTAGTCACGCTTTCCGGGATCGTGATCTCTTCGAGTCCGGTCGCTTCGAATGCTTCGGCTCCGATGCTCTTCAGTGTCGAGGGCAGGGTTACATCGGTCAGAGCTGTGCAACTGTCGAATAAGAATCGTGGAATTGCTTCCACACCTTCGGGAATTACGACCGATGTCAGCAATTTGCAGCCGTAGAACGCATAGATGTCCAATGTGCGCACCGAGGAAGGAAGCTCGATGGATTCCAGTTTGGCACAGTTGCGGAAGCAGTTCTGCCCGATGGCAGTCAGGCCTTCCGGAAAGGTTACCCGCGTCAGGTTCTTACAGCCGTAGAAAGCCCCGGAATTGTAGGTGCTGGGAGTGAAAGTCTGGATATTACGGGGCAGTGCGATCTCCTGAAGATTGGTCTTGCGGGTGAAGTCCATCGGAAATTCGGTCGTGGCGAAGGTAGCTTCACCCAGATCGATGACCGCACCGTTTGCGAGGTTGCCTGCAATCGAGGTGAGCTCTTCGGCCGAGAGGGTCGATTCGCCCAGGGTAACGACTTTCAGGTAGCCGATCGGCTCGGTCGGCAGCTCTTCCGCAACACCGGCTTCGGTCATGAAGAATGCGCCGGAGCTTTTGCAGTCGGACTTGGCGATCTGTGTCGAGAGGCGCAGCGTGTGGCCTGGGGTAAGCGTTTTGCCTGATTTGGTTTGCAGATAAACCGAACCGTCGGCGAATTTATAGACGATCGAAACCGTTGCCGTCGAAAGATCGGCGGGGTAGAGCACCATGGCGGCGAACACGTCGGTATCGTTGCTCTGCGAAGGCAGGGCGACACCCTCTTCGCCGAACGACAGGGTGACGGACGAAGAGCCTTTGCAGTCGCCCAGCTTTCCGTCGGCGAAAGCGGCTTCGCCGGCGATGGCCTGACCGCCCGATACGCTCAAGGTGATCGAGAGCAGGTTCGAGGTGACATCGCTCGAATAGGTGTCGAACCAGACGTAGGAGGTCGCATGCTCGAGCGTAAAGGTTCCGTTTTGCGCCGTTGCATAACCGAAGTCACCGTTTTGGCCCAGGTTCAACTCTCCGGCTGCCTGCTGTGTCTGCTCGGCCGGAATCAGGGCTGTTGCGGCTGCCGGGCCGGTCAGGTTGTAGAATACGTCGTACGTGTCGGCCGTTTCGAGGGATTCGAAAACGAATGTCGCCTGGCTGCCGCCTTCGGCGATGGCTTCGCTTCGGGTATTGCGTGCCCAGATGTAGTCGCCGGCGCTCCAGAGGAACGGAACGGCTCCGTCTTCGGCTCCGCCGAAACCGGTGCGGGTGCCCCGGCCGGAGAATCCGGTCAGTACGACCTGCGTATTTCCGTCAGGAGCAGGGGCGATAGGTTCTACGTCCGCATCTTTCGTGCATCCTGCGAATGCGAGCAGGAATGCGCACAATATGTATAAGTAGTTTTTCATCGGTAATCTCCTTTTTATCCGTTAGTTCCACTCTTCCCATTCGCTCGATCCGGCGCCTGCGCCGCCGAGGATTTCATCGGTGGCGAGTACCTGAACCTTGGCTATGACCGTTGCGGTAGCGCCTACGGCTACGACGGATACTTCACCCGAGGTTTCGGCATATACGTTCTCCTTGGCAGGGGCTGTGATGGTCAGCACATCGCCTTCGAGCCAGGCGCGCCAGCCGTCGGGTTTGGCGATGGCGAGGTTTTCAACGCCTTTTTGGGTAACGGCGAGGTTCTGCGAAGCGCCGAATTTCAGCGTCAGCGATGTGCGCTCGATGACGAAATTCACCTCCTTGGCTTTGGGCAGAACGATCTGATCGCCGTTGGTGAGCGTGAAGGTTACGCTTTCATCGTCCTGTACGACGCTTTTGAAGAAAGAGTCGCCGTCTTCTCCCTTATCGCCGTTCGCACCGTCCTTACCGACCGCTTTGATCGGCTGTCCGTCTTCGCCTTTGATGGTTTCGCCGTCGATCTCCCAATAGCCGTCCTTGTTGATGGTCGGGGTTTTACCGTTTTGGCCCGCAACCGGAATCTTGTTCTGGTTATCGTCGAGCAACCACTGGTCATCGCCGCCCAGCGTCCAGTAGTAGATGCCTTCGAATTGCGCGATGCCGATGGCCGGCGCCGCTGCGCCGTCTTTGCCGTTGTGCAACGTGATGGTCTTGCCGTCGTTGAAAGTGATCGTGCAGCTTCCGTCCGCCGCTTCGGTGTAGTTGGTGATGAATTTGTTTTCGTTCAGGGCGTCGATGATCGTCTTGAGCGAATTGACCTGTTCCTTCATCGAAGCGATCTCCTGTTTTAGGTTTTCGATCTCCTGGCGGATTTCGGTGTCGTCGTACTTGTCGTCCGAACAGCCCCAGGTCATTGCTGCGCAGCAGGCAGCGAGAACTAACAGCGTAAAGAATTTTTTCATAATTTAAGAATTTGATTTATTGGTTGAATTTTGTTTTCCATGTTCCGCAGAATAGGCAGGCTGTATCGGAACCCGTCGGTTCGGAGGAGGGGCATTGTGCTGCGCCGAAACGACGAAGGCGTCCGCCGGAGGAAACGAATGTCCGTTCCGGAGAACGTCTGAAGCGCAGCCCGGCGAAGGCCGGGTAGAGTGAGCGCATGTCACGCCCGTTGAAATGTCAGCCGTAAAATAGCCGTAAGTCATCGATACTCCTGTCGTTTAGTCCTGTTCGGAACTTACACGCGAGGGTACAGAAGAAATACATGGAAAAATAGCGCGCCGAAGACTATCTTGCACGATTTCGACCCGAAACCCGCGGGTGTAAATCCTGATTGTCAAGGCAGGTCTTCTGACTCGTTTCCTCCGCAACGCCTTCCCAGCGATATAGCCAGTGGCAAAGAGTGCGCGAAGTTGCCCGGTCGGGGGCTGAAACTCACAGCAGCAGGTACTGTCGCCGATTTTCACGGCATTCTCTATTAATCGGCTTGGAAAAGTGATTCCAAGTCCGAACCTTGCGGGTGCAAAGGTATTGCTTTTCCGGGATTATTCGCAAACGAAATCGGAAATAAATTTCAATGAATTTTGTAATTCATTGAAAAACATGGTTTTGTTAAACGACTATTTGCGGAAGATGAAATAGACGGCCAGAATCAGGCAGACGAAACCCGCCAGGTGGTTCCACCGCAGGGTGTCCGATTTCATGAAGACGACGGCGAAGACCGTGAAGACCAGCAGGGAGATGACTTCTTGGATCACTTTGAGCTCCCAGATCGAGAAGGGGCCTCCCAGTTGGGAGCTGCCGATGCGGTTGGCCGGGACTTGGAAACAGTATTCGAACAGGGCGATCCCCCAGCTGAGCAGGATGATGGACAGCATCCCGAAGCGCTCTATTTTGGATTTGAAAGCGATATGCCCGTACCAAGCCAATGTCATAAAGGTATTGGAAAGGATCAGCAGGGCGATGGTAGCGAGGGCACGGCTCATAATAGCAGAGCATTGAGATCGGTTATCGAGGCGAAATCGTCGATGACGACATCGGCTTCCGTTTGGGTTGCGAGCGTATGACGGGGTAGAGTCGTTGCCAGGGCCACGATGCGGCCTGCTCCGGCCCGGCGGGCAGCAGTGATGCCGACCCGGGCATCCTCGAATACAAGGCATTCGGCCGAAGGCAGGTGCAGTCCTTCGGCTGCCAGCAGGTATATTTCCGGGTCGGGCTTGCAGCGGGTCACCCGGTCGCCGCTGACGATGCAGGAGAAGTAGTCGGTGATACCGCAGTTGCTGAGGACGAAATCGACGTTCTCGCGGCAGCCTGAAGAACCGACGGCGCAGCGGATTCCGCGACGGCGCAGCTCTTCGAGCAGTTCCACGAGCCCCCGTACGGGGCGGATTTCCGGAGCATAGACTTCGCGGTAGATGGCTTCTTTCTCCTCGCCGAGCGCTTTCATTCCCTTTTCGCGGATGATTTCTTCGGGCAGGATCAGGCGCATGATGTCGTCGTTACCCATGCCGAAAGCGGTCTGGAGCTTGTGCTGCCAATCTTCGACGCCGTAACGCTCGCAGAATATCTCGAATGCCTTGACGTGTGCCTGGGTATTGTTTACCAGTACGCCGTCCATATCGAACAGGACTCCCCGTATCATTTTGTTGTTTTTTGAGTCGCAAAAGTAATCATATTTCCGGGAGTTGCCGCCGAAACGACCGGGAAATTGCAGCGTAGCACTTCGAGGCGGGGCCGTAGTCTAAAATGGCGATTGTAGTTTTTTAGTACCCTTTCCGACGATCGCGGCATCGAACTCGAGGTCCGTTTATTGCGGCCTGTGGCCGCATCCGTAATTCCGATCCTCTCCTGAATCCCCTCTTCGGAGAGGATTTGGACGCTGCGTACCTGAAGAGGTACCTAATATATACTCACGCTTAAAATTTGAGGTTAAGACTGAAATTGACCGTGAAGGTCGGGATCGACAGTCCGGGGACGGCGCGGTGATGCGTCAGACGCCAGATGCAATCCACGCGCAGCAAACGGAAGATGTTTTCGATGCCGAAGCCGGTTTCGAGGTAAGGATGTTCGACCGATGACATTCCTACCGGAAAGAGCATAACAGCTTTCGTATTCGGAAGACTGCCGTCGTTGCGGGCCGAGAGAGTGCCGTAAACTCCTTTGAAAACAAAGACTTCGCGCCAGTTGAGTTTTTTGAGGAGCGGTACGCGGCCCAACAGGAACCCGTTGAAGTGGTGTTCGTAGAAGAACGAAATCCAGGCGTCCGACGAGAATTCGTAGAAATTCATGCACGAGAAGGCGTAGCGGTCGTAAAAATAGGTGCCGTTTCCTTCGTGCAGCTTCAGCAGCAGGTAGGGAACCTTGCCGAAGATCTTGCCGCCTTCGAGCATGAGTTGCGAGTAACCGATCGGAGGCAGATTGAGCCGGTATTGCATACGCCCTTCGAGCCGCAGGTAGTCGTAGCTGGCGGGTAAGACTCCTCTTTTTGCCCCCGTGAAGTCGAAGGAGAAAATCGGGTATTTCGAACCCATGTGTCGTACCTCGAACGGCATGCGGACGATCGTTTCGTCTTTGGACAGCCGCAGCCCGATCCGTATCGAAGCGTCGTTGATGCCATGCAGCGAACGCCCGTCCGGCAGGATCATCGGTACGTAGCGGTTCGAGGAGATGTGACGGCCCCGCAGCTCGAACGAACTGCTGATCCCGTGCAGCCACTCGTGTTCGTAGAGGGCGATCCCTTCCTCGATAGTCGAAAGCCGCGAGGTGCCGCCTCGGGAGAAGATCGAGCTTAGGATGTTGTTTTCCGAGAGGGCGCTGACACCCGAGCTGAGCTGTATCGCGTCGTTGCGGTAGGTGACCGTCAGTTTGCGCAGCAGTTGTCGGCGCAGCATCAACTCTACCTCCGCAGCTCCCTTGAAGTCCTCGTCGCGGGTGCCGTAGGCCAGGTAGGTCGAGAGCCGTACGCGGCGGCTGAACTCTTTGGTCGTGCGTGCGCCTATCTGGAAACGGGCGCCCTCCAGTCGGTTGAAGCTGATTACTTTGGAGTAGGGACCTATGCCGACGTATTTGGTGTTGTAGTAGCCTCCGATGATAGTATTGAGGACGGTGTATATGTTTTTATAGAGGGGGACCTGCTGGATCGAATCGACCATTTGATAGATGGCCTTTTCCTTTTGGGTGAGGGTGTAGGGACGCAGCGAGTCCCATTCGACCTGCTTGCCCGAAATGGCATCGTCCGAGAGGATCACGCTGGCTGACGTACCCAGAACCTGTTTGGGGATCGGCGTGTCGAACTTTACGTCGGAATAGGTTACCTCGTGGCTGCCCAGGAAAGCGATCATCTTCGAGGAGTCGGATTTGGTCAGCGTAAAATCGGCGGTCATCTTCTCCCGCTGCGGGAACCACAGCGAGTCGGCCGTCAATCGGTTGTCGGCTTCGATCGCCAGGTGGCGAATCCAGTTTACATTGACTCCTTTGGCCATTTTTACGCGGGCCGAACGCAGCGCATAGCTTGCCGAGTCGATATTGACCTCGCCGTCGAGTACCGGGGTGGCGACACTTTTGGGGTGAAACCGGATTTTGTAGGTCTTGCGCCCTTCCACGTTCGTACTGTCCACCAGAAAGTATTTGTAGAATGAGCGTCCCGAGTTGGAGAGGGGGCTGACGAACTTCACGCCGAACAGGTCGATGAAGTTTTCGTAAAGATTCACGTCGGCGTGCAGGTGTCCGGTGAATTGCGCCAGCACGCTGTTGTCTTCGATACCGGATATCTGGCTGGCGCGAATTACCTCGCGGGCGACGGACGGCGTGCGGCTGTGGTAGTAATCCGCCGCTGTTTCGGAGATCATCACGGGCAGGTAGGGCTGTCCCGTGACGGACGAGGTGTCTAGGTGCTCGAAGATGAAACCGAAATTCTGTTGGAGTTTTTTGCTCCGGAATTCCCGGATATTGGCCAGTCCGAGTTCCATTTTCGTATAGGTGCGGCAGATGTAGCGGTCGTACTCCTTGGAGTCGTTGTATTTTTTGTTGCGGATAATGCCTTCAAGGATCGGATGGGCCGGATTGTCCCCAGGGGTAATTACGACGCTTTCGATTTCCAGGTGCGAAGGAGTGAGCCGGAAGTCGATTTGGTTGTAGCCCCCGACGTGGACCGGACGTATCTGAGGTTCATAACTGACCATTTCCGCCCGGATGTAGCTCGACGTGTCGCGGCTTTCGAGCGAGTAGAACCCTTCGTCGTCGGTGGTGATGCCGGTGGTCGTACCCGGGAACAGGACGACGGCGTAGGGAATCGGCTCGCCCGTCTGTGCGTCCGTGACCGTACCGCGCACCCGGGTGTTCTGGGCGGCGCAGGGGGCGTACAGAAATAGTCCCGCAAGAGCGAGGAGTATGCCGCAGAGTCGTTTCATCGAAGCCTTTCCGGAATGTCGTTTCGGATTTTCCTAAAATATAAATATACCCAAAAATACAAAGATTTTACCGGACTGTCAAAAATTATTATTTTTGCCGATCCGGATGGAACTACTTTCTGCGGAATGAAACATGGGAACGTCAAAATAGAAAAGACCAATGCGGCCCGTCTGCTCGACCGAGCCAAAATCGCCTACGAATTGATCCCGTATCGGGTGGATGAGGAGCATCTGGCCGCGACTCACGTGGCCGAACAGCTCGGCGAAGATGTTGCTGCGGTTTTCAAGACGCTCGTGCTTCGTGGTGACCGGACGGGCCATTTCGTCTGTGTCGTCCCTGGAGATCACGAGGTCGATCTGAAAGCTGCCGCCCGCATTTCGGGCAACAAGAAAGCCGATCTGATTCCCGTCCGGGAGTTGCTTCCGACGACCGGATACATCCGGGGCGGCTGTTCCCCGATCGGGATGAAAAAACCGTTCCCGACCTTTTTCCATATTTCCGTTTTGCAACACTCCGTCATTTATATCAGTGCGGGAGTTCGGGGATTGCAGATCCGGATCGCTCCGCAGGATCTGCTTCGCTTCGTCGGGGGCGAAACGGCCGAAATCAGCCGTCCGTCGTCTGTGGCGGCGGAATAAGATCCGTAATTCTTTTTTGCTATTCGATCCCTTTCTGCAGGTCGGCGGAATTGTCGTGTTGTCGAAGCGACCGCCGGACCGGTATTTCGGAAACGATTCGTTATTTCTCTTTGGGTGCCGGTCTGGTTTCGCCCTTGAGTGCCGGAAGGGAGATGCCGTACCGTACCGCCAGAATCCGAATGAGGATCACCGAGCAGGCGGCGATGAACTGCGTGGGGGCCGCCGGCAGGTCGAGATACATACAGAGATAGTAGATCAGTCCGCCGCAGATGCAGGCGATGGCGTAGATGTCTTTGCGGAAAATAAGGGGTACTTCGTTCAGCAGCACGTCGCGCAGCATACCGCCCGCCGCACCGGTCAGCGTACCCATGATGATACCCACCCACATCGGATAGCCGACGGCTATGCTTTTCTGAATGCCGACGACGGTGAAAAGTCCCAGTCCGACGGCATCGAAAATGAAGAAGGTGTTGTTGAGCCGGATCACGTATTTGCGCAGCCCGACTACGAACAGGAAGGCGAATCCCGATACGACCAGGTAGGAAACGTTCTGCATCCAGAAAGGGGGCAGGCCCAGCAGCAGGTCGCGCAGCGTACCGCCGCCGACGGCCGTGACGAATCCGACCACATAGGCTCCGAACCAGTCGAAATGTTTGGCCGAAGCGAGCCGGATGCCGCTGATGGCGAATGCGAAGGTACCGACATA
>ONZT01001285.1_pt1 | contig 15047 bp, 11 predicted proteins | sample 1671571 | NCBI WGS metagenome assembly ONZT01 (sample SAMN06348170, study PRJEB24527) | human gut metagenome | biome: human gut; feature: ankylosing spondylitis patient; material: feces | host: Homo sapiens | place: China | collected 2015-10
TTAAATAATTAAAAGGAGCATCTAGGATAACCTAGGTGCTTTTATTATACCCAAATTGCCCGAGAAGGCGTAAAACTATATCGGAATGTGACTAATCCGAGAAAATAGTCAGAAGAAGCGAACAGGCGAGAGCTTGGATCTGCAGGTTGAGCACCCAGGACGTCAAATAGCTTAGAAACTTTAAATTTTTAGTTATTTGACGAGGTGGAAACATGGCAGATGGTACAGTTACAATAGAAACTAAACTGGATAATTCCGGTGTAGAAAAAGGATTAAATGATCTTAAGAAAGAGGTTGAATCTTCTTCTAAGAGTACAGCACAGGAGATAGATAAAGCTTCTGATCAGGCACAAAAGAGTGTAGAAGAAGTTGCTAAATCCGCAGAGAAAACTGGAAAGCAAGTAGAAAAGAGTGCAAAAGATTCAGTATCGAAAGCAGGACAGGCAGCCAAACAAGGAGCTGATTCAGCTGCAAAGGGAACAGAGTCTGCATCTGCGAAGATGCAACGGTCTCATAAAAAAGTAAAAGATACTGCAAAAGAGAGTTCAGATAGCACAAAGAAATCTTGGGAAAAATCTAATCAAAGTACTGTAGCAAGTACAGAAAGTGCATGTTCTAAAATGGCGGGACTGATAAAAACAATGGCGGCTACAGTAGGTATTGGAACAGCAGTAAAAAAAGTTGCAAATTCCGGAATAAGTTTTGAAAGTGCGTTTACAGGCGTGACAAAAACTGTAGATGCTACGAGTGAAGAACTTTCAAAGCTCAGAAAAGATATTCGTGGAATGGCGAAAGAAATGCCAGAGTCCGTGGAAGAGATTTCAGGAGTAGCTGAGGCAGCAGGACAATTGGGTATTAAAACAAAATCTGTTGCAGGATTTACAAAGACAATGGTTATGCTTGGAGATGCTACCAATTTATCTTCGGAAGAGGCAGCAACATCAATGGCAAGGTTTGCTAATGTTACAGGAATGAGCCAGAAAAATTTTGATAAATTAGGATCTACGGTAGTTGCACTTGGAAACAATATGGCAACAACAGAAAAAGAAATTGTAGAAATGGCAACAAGAATTTCTGGAGCTGGATCTCAAGTTGGTTTATCAGAAGCACAAATCATGTCATTTTCTGCAGCATTAAGTTCTGTTGGAATTGAAGCTGAAGCAGGTGGAACAGCCTTTTCTACATTGTTGTCAAAAATGAATCTTGCAACAGTACAAGGCGGAAAGAGTTTGAATAGTTTTGCTACTGTAGCAGGAATGAGTGGAGAACAGTTTAAAAAGGCTTTTAAAAATGACGCAGCAGGAGCAGTTTTATCATTTATTAATGGATTGGATAAAATCAATAAAAATGGTGGAAGTGCAATTAAAACCTTAAATGATATGGGATTGTCAGATGTAAGAATTAGAGATGCATTATTACGTGCAGCAGGAGCATCTGGTACATTTACAGAAGCTTTAAAAATAGGAACGAAAGCTTGGAATAAAAATACAGCCCTTACCAAAGAAGCTGAAACAAGATACAAAACAATGGAATCCCAATTGCAAATGACAAAAAATAAGTTAAATGATATTGGAATTTCAGTATATAGTTCTTTTGAAAAGCCATTAGTAAAAGGTGTAGCAACAGCGAATAAAGCTTTAGGAAATCTATCAAGGAAACTTGAAAATGGTGGAATTAAAAAAATTGTTCCTGAAGAAGCTATAAATACTGTCGAGAACTTGGGAAAAGTGGCTATGGTAGCTGGCAAAGGTGGAGTAAAAGTATTAGGAACTGCGGCAAAACTTGTTGGTAATAATATGGAAGTTGCATTACCAGTTGCAGCTAGTTTATTGACCGTATTTAAAGGCTACAAGGCGGTAACGACTGTAGTAACAGCTTTTAGAACTGTATCTACAGCTACGCAAGGGGCAAGTATTGGAGTTCAGTTATTAGGAACTGCTATTCAGCTATTTACTGGTAAAACAATTCAAGCAACATCAGCAACAACCGCTTTTAAAGCTGCAAGTACGGCTCTAGGTGGACCAGTTGGAATTGCAGTAGTGGCAGTTGGAGCGTTGGCAGCAGGAGTTGCAGCATACACACTGACACAGAAAAAAGCAGTTACAGAAGCGGATCGATACTATTCTTCTTGCACAAAGCTGAAAAAGAAACAGGAAGAGATGGCAGCATCGATTAAGAGTCTGCATAAACAGAATCAGAAAAATGTAGATTCTACACGTACAAATGGTGTTCAGGCGGATCAACTGTATCAGAGATTAACAAAACTGATGAATGTTGAGCATAAGAGTGCTGGGACAAAAGCACAGATTGTAAGTGTAGTTAAGCAGTTAAACGGATTATTACCAGGGCTGAATCTTGAGTATGACAAAGAAGCAGATAAGCTAAATAAGTCTACTTCTGCGATCAAGAAAAACATCGCAGCATTGAAAGAACAGGCAATGGCTAAGGCTTACCAGAAAGGGATGGAAAGTGCAGCATCCAAAGTAGCCAAAGCTGACATTGAAAATGAAAATGCCATTAAGAAAAAAACAGAAGCAACAAACAAATATAATGCCGCTGTTGAAAAAATGAATCAGGTTACCGCAAAGGTAAACCAAGGGAAGATAACAACAAGCAGTGATGAGTATAAGAAAGCTTCTAATGATCTGACAAAATACTATGATGCAATGATGACAGCCAATAAGGCTGTTGAGCAGAGCGGTAAAAACTTAAATGCAGTACAAAAAGAACTGACCGCATACACAGATAAATATACGGCTCAGACAAATTATACAGAGTATCTAAAATCATTGGATGATCTGGCCAAACAGGCAAAGATTAAAGCGAGCGATATTCCAAAATCTGTTGGAGAGGGAATCAAACAGGGTGTTTATGCAAATCCAACTTCCGGAAAAGAATTAAAGAGCTTGATCAAATTAGATGATCTGGTTAATTCCGATCAGTTGGCCAAGATGCAAGAACAGGGAATGAAGATACCACAGTATTTGGCACAAGGTATTTCTGATGGATCTGTTTCGTTTAAAACTGCAGCAACACAGCTTGGAAATGCAATTAACTGGGAAGATTTAATTCAGCAAGTAAAAGATAAAGGAAAAGAAGTTCCGGACAGTATTGCACAGGGAATTAGTTCCGGACAGTATGCTGTTCCAACCTCTATAAAAGCTGTTGAGAATCTGGTTACATTTGAAGGATTAAAAGCTAAGGCATTGCAAGGTGGAATTGAAGTACCTGATTATTTGGCAAATGGTATCACATCTGGAAGTATGAAACCTGAAGAAGCAGTTAAGACACTGAGTAATTTGGTATCTTTTCAGGATATGATAGATAAGGCAGAAATTGAAGGATCAAAAGTTCCAACAGAATTAGCAACCAGAGTTGCACAAGGACAAATATCTGTTCAAGCTGCAGTAAAACAATTGACAGATGGAGTCAAAAAGGATTTTGATAAAGCAGAAAAGGATACAAGTAAGTCAAAGAAAAATATAGAAAACAATACAACGTTAAAGACTGCTAATAATTCTGGCGCCGCAAAATCATTTAATGTTGTAGGAAATGCGGCTAAAAAGAATGCAAATACTGTTAAAAAGAGTAAAGCAGATACAGAGAAGAACTCTAAGATAGCTCCGACTGATAACTCAAAAAGTGGAAAAAAGACATTTGAATCTTATTCAAAAGAAGCACAAAAAGCATCTTCGAAAACAAAAACAAGTGTAAAAACACTGAAAAGCACAACTGCGAAAGCACTTTCATCAAGTGATGGATCAGCGAAGAAAGCAGGAGCGAAGCTTGGAAGTGATTTTGCAAAAGGAATTGCTTCAAAATCAGGAGAGGCTAAAACAGCAGGATCCAAAGTAGCCAAGTCTGGAATTAGTGGAGCTAAAGGACAGAAATCTGGATTTACATCAGTTGGTAGTAACCTAGCAGCAGGTATCGCATCTGGTATCAGAAATAATTCTGGTGCAGTACAGGAAGCAGCCGCCGCAGTGGTAAGAGCAGCAGTTGCAAAAGCAAAAGCCGAAGGTAAGATTCATTCCCCATCTCGTGTTATGCGAGATGATGTAGGAAAATGGATGCCTCTAGGAATGGCTTCTGGTATTAGAAAATACACAAGCGATGTAGAAGATGCATCTGGAGAGATGGCAAATGCATCTGTAGTTGCAACAGCGAAAGCTTTAGATATCCATTCTCCATCAAAGGTATATAAAGATGCGATTGGAAAGAATATCCCTGCAGGTGTTGTACGAGGTGTTAAGGAAGGGCAGAAAGAACTTAATGCAGAGATGAAACTATCTGTCGATGAAGCATTATCTGCAGCTAAAAGTGCATCAAAGAAAGGTAATTATTCTGACATCGGAAACAACCTTGTATCTGGAATATCTGAAGCATTAAATACAGCAAAATCAAGATCATCTGAGACAGTACAGGAGATCATCGATCAGCAGACAAGTAAAGTATCTTCAAAGCATGATAAAGAAGAGCAGAAGCTTCAGGATAAGATCAACAAGTTAGGAAGTAAGAAAAAAAATAAGAAAGCAAAGGCAAAACTTAAAAAGCAACTTAAGAATCTTAAAGCTAAGAATAGTGCAGAAGAAAAGAAATTAAAGATTGCAGGAGAAAAGACTGCAGCGGCTTATAATGATGCTTTTGAAAAAGAAGCAAATCGTTTAAATAAGATTGCCCAGGAAAAACTTCAAGACTTATCTGATGAATATCAAACTGCTTATAACAATATTAAGAGCAAGATGGACAGCCTGACGGACAAACAGCAGTCATGGGGAAATGTTTACGATCTTGATCAGAACATCATGGATATTGAGAAATATCAAAAGAACCTGAAAGCTCTAGAAAACAGGATCCCTGAATCTATGATGGATAAGATTCTCGGAATGGATATTGATGCAGGAAATGCTTATATGGCATGGTTTCAGCATATGTCAGAAGCTGAACAGCAGGCTTATATTAATAAGTGGAATCAGCAACAGAGCATGTCAAAAACATTTTCTGAAAACTTTTTTGGAGATGATCTTGCAAAACTTCAAGCAAATTATGAATCTGAAATGAAAACAGTCACAGATGATCTGCAGAAAGAGATGAAACAGGCAGGAGTTAATATCGCCAAAGGGTTAACTGCAGGTATGGAAAGCGAAACCAGAAACCTCAGCAAATCCATGAAGAAAATCTGCCAGAATATTATTAAGACAGCCAAAAAGACACTTAAGATTCATTCCCCATCTCGAGAATTTGCAAAGATTGGTTCTTGTGATATTCAGGGAGCGATTAAAGGGCATGAAAAAGAAGCTCCAAATCTGTATAAACAAATGGGAACGATTTCTCAGAACATGGCACAGAAATTTGCAAAAGCGAAGTTGAACGTTCAAGATATTCAGTCAAGGATGCAGGATGCGATCAACCTGCAGATGCAGACGATCACAACAAGGATGCAGCCAGTTGTGCAAACGGATTCAGCTAATGGATCAGAGTCAATAGTTTATACCGGTCCAGAGCGAATAGAAGTGCCTGTGATTGTAGATGGTCGAGAGATTACAAGAGTAATCGCTCCTTACATGGACACAGAATTAAGTACAAGAGCAACACGAAAATCAAGAGGAGGTGTATAGTATGCCAGGAACATTAGGAGTCACGATCGGAGAAAAACATACCTTAAAGGATTGGAATCTTGGGTGGACTGCGATCACTCTTGGTTTTCCGGAACCAAAAACATATGAACTGGATATTCAAGGAGCAGATGGAACACTGGATATCACTGAAGCGGTTACTGGCGGAGATGTGAAGTACAAGAATCGTAGTCTTTCGTTAGAATTTGAAACTCCAGACGAAGACTTTTTTGAATGGGGATCTATTGTATCGGACATTGCAAATTACCTGGTTGGTAAGAAAATGAAGATCATACTCGATACTGATCCATCTTTTTATTACATTGGCCGACTTACGATTGATGTCGAAAAGACAGATCGTATAAATGGAAAGCTTGTAATGTCCGGAGAAGTTGATCCATATAAGTATGAAGTTGCTTCGTCTCTGGAAGATTGGTTATGGGATGATTTTAATTTTGAAACTGATATTATCCGTGAATATGGAGGCATCAAAGTTTCTGGAAAATACGAGCTAAATATTTATGGAAGAAGAAAGAGAGTGATCCCTGTGATCGAATGTGATACACCGATGCAGGTTACATATAACGGGGCCACTTATGATCTTCCAAAGGGCAAAAGTAAAGTGTTCGATATCTGGTTATCAGAAGGGGATAACCTTTTAACGTTTACAGGAAATGGGACAGTTTCTGTCGATTATCGAGGAGGTAGTTTATAAATGTACAAGATACTATGTGACGGGAAAACACTGCACGATGTCCGCGATCCGGATTATATGGTGCTTAGCCCTAAGATATCATTAGAGCTAAATAAAACAGGAAATCTTGATTTTGGGATGTTACAAACGCATCCTCACGTTAACGATATCAATAAGTTAAAATCTCGAATCGATGTTTATGAAGATGATGAGCTGTTATTTTCCGGAAGAAGTTTAACGGATGAAAAAGATTTTCAAAACACAGGGCAGATTTCCTGTGAAGGGGAGCTTGCTTTTTTGTTAGATTCAGTACAACGTGCGCATAATTACGGAACCGAAACAACAGAAGCTGGGACAGCCGATACCAATATAGAGGTTTTTAAAAGACTGATTCAAGAGCATAATTCGCAGGTAGAAGAAGAAAAACGATTTGAAATCGGCGTGATCGATATTGAAAGTGTTACGATCTCAAGTTTATCGACAAATTATGAGAAGACCTGGGATTTTATTAATTCCAATTTCTTAGGGAAATACGAAGGGTATCTTCGTGTTCGGCATGATGGAAACATACGGTATCTTGATTATGTAAAGCAGTATGGAAATGTAAGTAATCAGGTGATTCGTTTCGGAGAAAATCTTCTCGATCTGAAGAAATACTCTAAGGCAGAAGACATTAAAACAGCGATTATCCCAGTTGGAAAAGATAACGTGACAATCACAACAGCAAATGGTCATAACGGAACGGATTATGTATATAGCCAGGATGCCGTAGATCTATATGGATGGATCTATGACAAGGTTGATTTCTCTGAGGTATATGATCCAGACAAACTACTGGAAGAAGCAAATAAATATCTGCAGAAGTGCATCAACTTAGCAATCACGATTGAACTTACAGCTGTTGATCTGCATATGATCGACGTTGATATTAACGCAATCAGACTTGGAGATCTTGTTCCTTGCATATCTACACAGCATGGAATCATGAGTACGTTTGGAAATCCAGACACTTATTATCTTGTAAGTAAATATGAATTGGATTTAGAGAACCCAGCAAACAATAAGATTACACTAGGAAGAACAATCAGTACATTGACAGACAAACAAGTGCAATCGTCACAAAATTTAGAAACAAAAATAAATGAAGTTCGTACAGAAATGTACAACATATCAGGGAACGATATGGAACCTATCACAAACGAAACACTAGAAGGATTATTAAATTAAAATAGGAGAAAAAATGGCAGATAAAAATTATTTAGATTCTGATGGGGTATTATATCTGTGGCAGAAGATTAAAGCAAAGATTACGGATGCAGTCAAAAACAAAGTTGATAAAGTCAATGGAAAAGGTTTATCTACGAATGACTACACGACAGCAGAGAAAACAAAACTTGCAGGGATCGTGGATGGTGCAAATAAATATGTCCATCCTACATCTTCTGGTAACAAGCATATTCCAAGTGGTGGAAGTTCTGGACAGATTCTAAGATGGGGAGCAGATGGTACAGCTGTTTGGGGCTCTGATAATAATACAACTTATGCAGATGCTACTCAGTCAACACACGGACTTATGAGCACGATAGATAAGAAGAAACTAGATGCATATCCAACGTATTCATCTATCCAGAGTACATATGCTACAAAATCAGAAATCACAAACATGTACAAGTATTGCGGTTCTGCCGCATCTGCAGACAAATTGCCGACAACAGGACAACGTGTTGGCGATGTTTATAACATCGAAACTGCTAGTACATACGGCGGTGCTGGTATGAATGTAGCATGGAATGGCAGTGCATGGGATCCATTAGGCGAAATTTTTAGTATATCAACGATCGCAAATACCTGGATGGATACAAATCTTACATAAAGGCAGGTGCTTGATATGGCAAATTACTTAGATGAAACAGGATTGTTAAAACTTTGGAGTAAGATTAAATCTTACGCAGCAAAGCAGATAGATATGAATAAAGCAATCGTAAACATATCCGCTAGTGGTACAACATTAACTGTCACAAAAGCAGATGGAACAACGAAATATGTAACAGCGGAATTAGTAAAAGGGCAGATGATTTATTGCTGCAGTAACAGCGAAGATCAGATTTATTGCTGTTAAATGGAAGGAGATAAAAATGGCATACACAAAGAAAACATGGGTAAAAGGAAGCACACCGCTTAGTGCGGAAAATTTTAATCATATGGAACAAGGGATTGCTGATGCACACACAGAAATTACGCAGCTAAATTCTGATATGAAAAGCATAATACAGATTATAGGCAATATGACCACACCCAATAGCTCAGAAGGTATCATACATGCTAATTGGTCCGATAATATGGTACCGATAGCTATAAGAGTAAAAAAGTATGATCAGTGGCGATACAATGTATTAGGCATGGCATTGTATGGAAAAGAATTATATTTGATAGAAGTTCCTTATGCATATCAAGGATGTCCTTGCGAAGTTATATACTATAAGTCAAATTAAAATATTTTAATTCCATAGAAAGTTTTCTTTAATCCATACAAGATCACAGCCAATTTTTTTATCTTTCGGATAACTAATATTGGTCCATAAAACATAACAATTCTCGTTGTTAACCTCCTGAGATATTGCTTCAACACGTATGTAACCAGTATCATATACATGCAATATTGCAGAACTCAAGCGATAATCTTGTTTACGATCAACATAAAAATAGTTATTTCCAGTACCGTTCAATTCGGAATATTGAGTTACAAATGCATTTTTTAAGTCAGAATTTAGCTGTGCTGTTGCGGAAAGGAAAAAATATGATCGATATAACAAAAGTTTTAAATGATATATTAAAAGCAGTTCTGGGAAAGGATGTACGGCAGGCAATTCATGACGGCGTTAAACGAAGTAATGAAATTGCGGATGATTGCGACAAGAGGCAGACTGATCTTGAAAACCAATATGAACAATTAATCAAAAACTTTAGTTCTTCATCTCCATCAGATGTAGAAATCGTTGATGCAAGAACGGGACCAGATGGAACTATATACGAAACTCTCAGGAAACGATTAGAAGATCCAAGATGTTCATAAAGGAGCTGAATATGGAAATCAGAGCAGGACCTATAAAGGTCTTATTTTTATGCAACAAAATAATATTTTCTGTAAAGAAAGGAAAGTGAGGGAAATGAAGAAAATGACAAACAATGTAATTGACACTTATAATGCAGTGACAGGATCAATCGTGGCCGTACTGAGCTACATTTTAGGCGAGCACTGGATTTTATTCGTTGCTTTTCTTGCTCTAAACATTGCAGACTGGTTAACAGGGTGGATGAAAGCAAGCATAGCAGGCAAAGAAAACTCAGGAGCTGGTTGGAGAGGCGTACTCAAGAAACTAGGATACTGGATCATGATCATGGTTGCATTTGGAGCATCAGCGGTATTTGTAGAAATTGGAAAGGTAATTGGAGTAGATCTTGGAATTACAACATTGCTTGGATGGTTTGTGTTAGCATCGTTACTGATTAATGAAATTAGATCTATTGTAGAGAATTTTGTAGAAGCAGGATTCAATGTACCAGCAGTTCTGGTAAAAGGATTGGAAGTAGCAGACAAAGTAGTTAATAAAGATCAGGAGGAAGAATAATGGCAGTATATAATATTCATGGCGGACATAACCCAGCAGGCAAGATCGCCTGTGGAGCATCAGATCTCCTGGATGAATCAAAGGAAGATAGAAAGATTGCAAAAGCAATTATTAAATATCTTAAAAAAGCAGGTGCAACTACATATAATTGTACAGTTAGCAATGGAAAAAGTCAGAACGATGTGCTTAAAAAGATTTGTGCAAAGTGCAATCAGCACGATGTAACCCTTGACGTATCCGTTCATTTAAACAGCGGCCGTAATGATCATAAGGGAGATAAAAAACTTGGTGGCTTTGAGGTGTGGGCTACAGCATACAGCGGAGTAAAAAAAGAAGTAGCTCAACGAGCTGTTGCTAACATGAAGAAGTTAGGATTTACAGCCCATGGAGATCCGTATAAGAAAACTTCTGGTTTGTATTACCTGAACCACACGAAAGCCAAAGCATTGTTGTTTGAGACTTGTTTTGTTGATGATAAGGATGACTATTTACTATATAAAACAACTGGACCAGATGCCATTGGTAAAGCTTTAGCCGAGGCAATCACTGGAAAAACTATTAAAACTAGAACTGTGGCAAAAATTACATCTGTATTCAAATCTGGTGTTTTAGTTAAAATTACAGGAAATGCTACATATGGCGGTGCGGCAAAAGGTAAATTTATACCTAGTGCTTATTTAAATAAGAAGTATACGGTTACAAAGGTTCAGACAAATAACAGACAGCAGGAAGCCCTTATTAAGCAACTGAACAGTTGGGTTCCAACAAAATATCTTACTATTGTAAAATAAAAGCGATTGCCGATGGCATCATCACATGGTAAAGAAAAATAATATTTCTATGTTACTAATTTGTTACTAAATATAGCATTTTAGAGGCAGTTTAGAAGTATTAAAACATTCAACAAATGGCTTAAATACGATGTTTTGGGCATTTGTTATTTGAAAATATTTATGGTATAATAAGAATATCATAAAAATTCATTGCAGACCGCATGATGTATGTTGCAGATTGGAGGCAAATATGAGCAGAAAAACAAGAACAAAAAGTAAGACAAGAAATAATGCAAAAAGCAGGGCAAAAAAAGCAACTGTTTCAACAGTGAAAAGTACAGATACAGAAGAGACTGTTATTCCAACAGCAGAACCTGCAATAATAAAAGAGGAAGTTGCACAACCAGAACCAAAAGAAGAAATCAAAATAGAAACGCCAGTAGAAGAAAATCAGGTTATTGAACAGCCTGATCTTGGACCAAGAAGAAGTGTCGTTTTTATTGGCTCAGAATGCTATCCATTTGTGAAAACAGGAGGTCTTGGAGATGTAATGTCTGCACTTCCAAAGAGTCTTGCTAAATTAAATGTAGATGTGAAAGTAATCCTTCCAAGGTATAAATGCATTCCTTGGGAATACCAAGAAAAGATGGAATACAAAGGCTCTTTCTATATGGATCTTTGTTCTGATGGAAGACAATACTATGTAGGTATTATGGAGTATCAGGAAGATGGTGTAATTTATGATTTTATCGACAATGAGGAATTTTTCTCTTGGGGTAATCCGTATACAAATCTGATTGATGATATTCCAAAGTTCTGTTACTTTTCCAAGGCAGCATTGGCGGCACTGAATTATCTGGACTGGGTTCCTGATGTAGTACACTGCCACGACTGGCAGGCAGCGTTGGTACCACTTTATCTAAGAACATGTTTTGCAGATACAAATGTAGGACGTGCAAGTGCAGTACTTACGATACATAACCTAAAATTCCAAGGTATCTACGACAGAAAAATGATCCAATACTGGTCAGGACTTCCGGATTATGTATTCAACAAAGACTGCCTGACTCAGAACTGGCTGGATGCGAATATGTTAAAAGGTGGAATCACTTATTGTAATAGACTTACAACGGTAAGTAACACATACGCTGGAGAGATTCAGACAGAAGAATATGGAGAAGGACTTGCAGAGCACTTAAGATATCACCAGAATAAGATCAGAGGAATTGTAAATGGTATTGATATCAACATCTGGAATCCATCTACAGACAAGTTGTTAAAAGCAAATTATGATGCAAAGACAGTAATCGAAAATAAAAAGAAGAATAAGAAAGCACTACAGGAATCTTTAGGATTAGAGGTCGACGAACACAAGATGGTGATCGGATTGATTTCTCGTCTTACGAACCAAAAAGGACTTGATCTGGTCAATGACGTAATTCCAGGCGTTATGGATGGAAATACACAGGTAGTTGTTCTTGGTACAGGTGATTCCTGGTATGAAGAAGCTTTCCGTTCTTACGAGAATCAATATAAAGGAAGTTTTTGTGCCTATATTGCTTACGATGAAAATGTTGCCCACAATATCTATTCTGGATGTGATGCACTTTTAGTTCCATCAAGATTCGAGCCATGCGGACTAACACAATTGATTGCTATGAGATATGGTGCGATTCCAATTGTCAGAGAGACAGGAGGACTTAGAGATACTGTTTGGCCATATAACATGTTTGATAATACAGGTAACGGATTTACATTTGATCGATATGAAAGCGGACTTCTGTATGATACGATCAATAGAGCAAAGACATGCTACTTTGAGAATAGAGCAAGCTGGGATGATATGGTGATCCGTGATATGAATAAAGATGTATCATGGGAGACAAGTGCAAGACAGTACAAAGATATGTATGTAGAATTAACACCAAGATAAAATTGTGATTTGTTGATAGTGTTGCATGTATGAGTCAGAAAGAACAAGAGAAGAAATATTTCTGACTCATACAACGAAACACTATTCAAACCACCACACAGTGTGTATGTTTTACTGTATTGGTATTTATAATAAACACTGTCTACCACTACAAAAATTGAAAAATAATAACATTTAACATACACCCCCACTCAAGTTTTCCAATCTTGTAATTCAGTGCTGAAATCGGAATCTTTTGTGGTGATCGTCCATGGTTTTCTCAATAAGGGGATGACGGGCATAGGGATAGCCCGTCGTTATTGGCTATTTTTCTACATCATTGAGGAGCCAATATATTATCCTCATATTCTAGATAAAAAGATTCATACAATGGACTCTTAACAGTTCCGCCAAAGAAGTAACCTCTGTAACCTGCAGTTGGCCTTTTATAATATTTGGGTTTTGCTGTTATATGATAGTTTATACAAATTGTTGTGGAATTTTTTAAAGAAACCTTTCTACCATTTTTTATCTTTTTGGATTTATTTTTATAAAAGATTTCAATACTGTCCACCTTATAATTCTTGACAGTTTTAACAGTAATCTTTACTTTTGATTTTGGAGCAGTTCCTTTATCCCTTACCGTCCAATGGCCTTTTGCAAGAGCAGCATAATTTTTGGAGCCGATCTTTACACTTTTAAATACTCGAGAGTGCTTTTTGAATGTTACGGCACAAGACAGGTTATAGCTCTTTCCATTCTGTTTTACTGTAAAACGGAGTTTTGTTTTTTCGCCATCTTTTACATCATGTATGGAATCGGAATCTGATGTCGTTTGTACAAAAATAGCGTTAAGACCAGCTGCTTTTGATGCGGTATAATATTTGTTAGATGATTTTACATTTGTGATTACAGCGGACCTGGATAAATTCTTTATATAAATATATCCATCTCCTTCTGTGGGCATTTCATTTCCACTAATATAAGCATTATAAAACTCCAGAGTCTGTTTCTTCGGGCACTGAGGTGCCTTTGCTGCTGCGCTTACTGCTGTAGGTACTGCCAGGATTACGAAAAGGCATGCCAATAGGCTTACTAAAATGTTTCTTGTCTTTTTCACTTTGATTTTTCTCCTGATTATTTGGTTTTTTCATTTTGTGATGCTGTTAATTTCTCTTTTTCCTTCCACTCCTTTCCCATTATAACGTGTCCAAAAGTTCTGCTTCAGCTATATTGTCAGACTTTCCCTTTGAGTCGTTATATTTTTACATCATTATACTAATCTTATTATAAGCGGTCAATATTTTCCAAGATCATAATTCACGAAAATCTTTTTCGTGGTTACCGTTCACAGTAACACGCTTCGCGCCGCAATTCTCGGGTTTTCTGTGAACTTTGTTCGCAAAAAAAACACCTCGCGGAATGTTACAGTGAACAATAACTTTTCGTGTTAATTGCAATTCAAACTTCCACTTCAGGAGCGTGTTTTAAAAGAATAGACGGTTGTGGAAGAATCCGGTACGAGACGGCTGAAAACCAAAGAAGATGGAGCTATGGGTTCCCAAATCCTGCAGAATCCCTCTGACCCGGATGCAACTTACCGTGAAAAAGAGGGGAAACAAAACCGTGGTTATACAGCAAACATTGTGGAAACAATCCCATCCATCCTGTGGAGGAAATACCAGATAGACCATATGCCGGTAAGAGGGCTTCTCCCCACTAAACTCCGTTTTGGGATAAAACTGGCAGCCCTGAACTTCAAGAAGCTGTTTGGCTATCTGAACAGTGTGGGTCAGTGCGCCTTAATTCCCCAGATCAGTTAACAGAGCAGAAACAGTGGTGTGGGTTATTACCCCAAAACAGAGCTAACAATGGATATTTGTTGTTTTATAAGAAATTTCCAAGGAACATAGATTTCTATGGGCGATAATTATTATGTTTTGACACCCATATCAAATTTATAATTTATAGTTGGCCAACTTACAAATTAAAATTTCTTCAAAAGCAACGGTATTTCCGCCACAAGCATTCCAATCCATCCGGCAAGATAAGAAAAACGGTAATGTTTCAATTTGCAATGAAAAATGGAACACAAGAATAGCAGCAAAGATCACACGAACAGACATATTCACAAAACTACTGATTAACGTAATTTTAACATAATATAGCAAGAATTCTCCTCTACAGGTTGGAGATGAATTGCATAAAAACAAAAAGAACACTTGTTCGATAGTGCGGTCTATGGTATAATAGAACCATGACATTAATCATGTGCATGTAATGTTCCGTGCGCAGCCGAGAACAGAACTTAGTAAATTTATCAATGCTTATAAAAGTGCCAGTAGCAGGCGCTCCAGTAGAAGTAATCAGTCAATACATTGAAACCCAGGGAGAGAAAAAGTATTGAACATAGCATATCGTTTC
>ONZT01001287.1_pt1 | contig 15039 bp, 12 predicted proteins | sample 1671571 | NCBI WGS metagenome assembly ONZT01 (sample SAMN06348170, study PRJEB24527) | human gut metagenome | biome: human gut; feature: ankylosing spondylitis patient; material: feces | host: Homo sapiens | place: China | collected 2015-10
CTTTCCCTACACGACGCTCTTCCGATCTGAAGGAGCATACCGCGCTGGTGCTGACGGCGTTTACGGCGTTCAACCCGCTGATGCTGTTCGACACCAGTGTCTGGAAGCAGATCGACGGCGCGTTTGCGCTGCCGCTTGTGCTCTGCTTTGTGCTGCTGGAACAGCGGCGCTACCTGCCCGCCGCCGTGCTGTACGGCGTGGCGCTGGCCATCAAGCCGCAGGCGCTGCTGTTCGGCCCGGTGCTGGCGGTGTGCTATCTGGCGGCAATTACGCTGGAAAAGGACCGCCTGCGCGCCTTTGGCCGCTGTTTTGGCGGCGCGGCGCTGGCACTGCTGCCGCCGCTGCTGACAGGTCTGCCTTTTTTTGGCGTTGTGCAGTTGATCCCGAAGCTGATCGACAAATACACCGGCACAATGTCCGGCTACCCCTACGCGACGATCAACGCCTTTAACTGGCTGGCGGCGCTGGGCGGCAACTGGAAGGGGCAGGCTGACCCGGCATTGTTTGGCATCAGCTGGCAGCAGCTTGGGTGCCTCAACATTCTGCTGGTCACGGCGGGGCTGGCGTATTTTGCGGCGCGCAGCGTGCGGGGCGGGTGGTTCTCACCGCTGCTGTTGGCGGCGTACTACGGCATCGGCATTTTTACGCTTGCGCACTGTATGCACGAGCGCTACATGGTGCCCGGTGTGCTGCTGACGCTGCTGGCCGCCGCGCACTGGAACGACATCCGCCTGTATGCGGCGGGCGTGGGCCTGTCGCTGACCGGGTTCATCAATCTGGCCACGGTCTACTCGCTGACCGGCACCAACGATGAATGGCTGACGAGCGCGACCAGCTCGACAGTGGCCGTCCTGACCGGCCTTGGGGAGACGGTCTGCTTTGTGCTGCTGATCTTTGCAGTGTGGGACATTGCCCGCCATGGCCACACGCTGGCCCTGCCCGAGACAAAGCCGGAAACTGCCCCGCCCGTGCCCGCACCGCAGCCGAAATGGACCTGCCGCGAGGTTGGTGCGCTGTTGGCGCTGACGGCGGCTACGGCGGTGCTGAGCTTTAGCTATCTCGGCAGCCGCACCGCGCCGCAGGACCCGCTGGACGCGACAGGCACGGCGCTCTCCGAGAGTGTGACGCTGGACGGCAGCGCGGTATCGCTGTGGGTCTACCCGGGCATCTCCTTCGGCGGCAGCATGACGGTGACCGATGCCAACGGCAGCACGGTCTTTGAAAAGGAGCTGAACTACGGCACCTGCTTCAGCTGGACAGCGAACAACGTGCAGCTGGCGGCGGGCACCCAGCTGACGGTCATGGTCGAGAACGCCCAGCTGTTTGAGCTGGCGTTCCGCGATGCCAACGGCCGGCTGGTGCCGGTCACGGGCGGCGGCGCGCTGTTTGACGAGCAGACCGCCGTGCCCGACACGATCAGCCAGCTGAACAGTATGTATTTTGACGAGATCTACCATGGCCGCACCGGCTATGAGCAGCTGCACAAAATGCCCGTCTACGAGACGACCCATCCGCCGCTGGGCAAGGACCTGATCATGGTCGGCATTGCGCTGTTCGGCATGACGGCGTTCGGCTGGCGGTTCGCGGGTACGCTGTTCGGTGTGCTGCTGGTGCCGCTGGCGTGGTGCTTTGTGCGCCGCCTGACCCGCAAACCGTGGGCGGCAGCCACCGCAGGCGTGCTGCTGGCGCTGGATTTTATGCGCTTTTCCCAAAGCCGTCTGGCAACGATTGACATTTACGGTACGTTTTTTATACTATTGGGAGCCTACTGTATGGTGTGGTACTGCCAGCGGGTGCTGACCGTCGGCGTGAACCGCGCGCTGCTGCCGATGGCGCTGGGCGGCGTTGCGTTCGGGCTGGGCTGCGCAGCCAAGTGGACCGGCATCTACGCCGGGGCCGGGCTGGCCGTGCTGTATCTGGGCGTGCTTTATGCGCGCTGGCAGCAGAAAAGGCCCGGCTTCCGGGCGGAGTTCCGCACCGCGGCGGTGGGCGGCGTGCTGTTTTACGTGCTGCTGCCGCTCTGCCTCTACATTGGGTCCTATTTGCCGTACTGGTGGCGCGATCCGGCGTTCAGCCTCAGCGACTGGTGGCAGTGCCAGGTGTCGATGTTCAGCTACCACGCGACGCTGAAGGCGACCCACCCGTTTGAGAGCCGCTGGTACACTTGGCTGCTGGGCCTGCGCCCGGTGTGGTACTACCGCAACGGTTACCTGCCCTACGGCATGAAGGCCAGCATTGCGGGCATGGCCGGGCCGGTCATCTGGCTGGTCGGGCTGGCGGCGCTGGTCGGGCTTTTGTGGCATCAGGTCAGCGGGCGCGGCAGCCGCCAGGGCGCGGGCGTGCTGATTTTGTACGGCACGCAGCTCATCCCGTGGATGCTGGTGACGCGCTGCACCTTCCTGTACCATTATTTTCCCAGCTCGATGTTCTGTCTGGCGGCGCTGGCACTGGTGCTGGCGCGGATGAAGCACGCAGACTGGGCGAAAAAGATCGCCGCGGGCCTCTGCGTGGTGGCGCTCGTCCTGTTTGTGCTCTATTATCCGGCGCTCTCCGGCCTGCCCATTCCCGCCTGGTGGGCTGACGCCCTGAATGTCCTGCCGAGCTTTGGGTTCTATTAAAAGAAAAGCCTCCCTTTGACAAGGACGGCTAAAAAACGCTGCGGTAACGGGAGATGACTCCTGTTACCGCAGCGCTTTTGTTTTATTGTTCTAAAATTCTTTCGGTTCCTTTCTTATAAGAAAGGAACACCGCGCCCCATCAAGCCTCGGGCAGATAAATATGGTGCGGCAGACCCTCGACGTAGATGGGGGTCAGCTCGGCCTGAACGAGGGGGAGGGCGTAGGCCAGGAACTCGTCGGTCATGGCGGTGTGGTCGGCGTTGACCCACTCCAGCGGGACCTTCTTCTCGAGGTTTGCGACCTCGCTGATCGGGTGCAGGCTCGTGCCGCACTGGTACGGCGCATTGGAGATGCGGTCCAGCGCGACCATCTCGCCGGTGTGGCCCTCAAACGCAGCCTTGGCAGCGGCACCGCCGACCTGGTACGCCTCGGTGATGTCGGTGCGGCTCGTCAGATGGCCCGCGCAGCGCTGCAGCGTCGAAAGCTCGATGCAGCGGGTCTTGGTGTCCAGACGGCGTGCAACGGTGTTTGCCAGGAAGCGCGCCGTGCCGGTCAGAGCCTTGTGACCGAACGCATCCACTGCGTGGACATCGTCGGCCAGCTCGCAGACGTAGCGGCCATCCTCGAGCTTGACGCCCTCGGACACGGCGATGACAATGGACGGCTTCTCCTTCTGCATCCGCTCGACCTTCTCGACGAAGTGATCCACATTGAACGGAACCTCGGGCAGGCAGATCATGTCCACGCCCTCGCAGTCCTCGGCTTTCGCCAGCGCCGCGGCGGCGGTCAGCCAGCCCGCATTGCGGCCCATGATCTCGACGATGGTCACGTACTTCGTGCCGTAGACCGTCGCATCGCGGATGATCTCCTTCATCACAACGCCGATGTACTTGGCCGCACTGCCGTAGCCGGGGGTGTGGTCGGTGACCATCAGGTCGTTGTCGATGGTCTTGGGCACGCCCATAAAGCGGATGTCACTGCCAACGCGCTGGCCATAGTCAGCCAGCTTGCCGATGGTGTCCATGGAGTCGTTGCCGCCGATGTAGAAAAAGTAGCCGATGTTCAGCTTTTCCAGAATGGCGAACAGCTTTTTGTACACCGCCTCGTCATCCCGCCAGTCGGGCAGCTTGTAGCGGCAGCTGCCCAGAAAGCTGGACGGGGTGCGCTTGAGCAGCTCGATGTCCAAGTCATCGGTCAGCAGGGTGGAAAGATCCACCACCCGCTCCTCCAGCAGACCGGCAACACCGTTGCACATACCGTACACAACGTCTGCGCCGCGGTTCTTGCAGCTTTCAAAGACACCCGCCAGACTGGCATTGATGACAGAGGTGGGGCCGCCGGACTGACCGACGATTGCGTTTTTTCCCATGATGATTTCTCCTTTTTTGTTTTTTCTGTTTCGGCTATAAAAACGTGCAGTCGCACGAAAACAGACGCGGAAGGAAAAGGGGGATCACAGACGGATGTGGCGGGGGGTACCGTTTACATACACGGGGGTCACCTCATCCAGAATCAGCGGACGGGCGTACTCCTCAAAGGCCTCGGTCACCTGCATCCCGTCCGGAGTGATCCATTCCAGCGGGACCTTCTTTTCCAGATTTGCCACCTGCTGCACATCCACAGACTCGGTGATGCACTGGTACGGGTAGTTGGAGACTCGCTTGAGGGCGATCATGCGGCCGCTCTCGCCCGCAAAGGCAGCAGCGGCAGCGGCACCACCAACGGCGTAAGCCTCGTTCACATCCGTGCGGCTTGCCAGATGGCTGGCGCAGCGCTGCAGGGTGGAAAACTCGATGGCACGGCTCTTGCACTGCAGCTTGTCGTGGATGAGCTCCGAAAGGTAACGGCTGGTGCCGCTGAGGATGGCCTTGTGACCAAAGGCGTCCAGCTGACCGGCGGTGGAAACCAGATCGCACAGATAAGTGCCGTCTGCAGTCTTTACGCCCTCGCTGGCTGCGATGATAACATTGGACTTCACCCGCTGCAGCTCGTCCACCCGGGCAAGGAACTTGTCCTGATCAAAGGGCACTTCCGGCAGCAGGATCAGGTCGGGGCCTTCACAGTCCTCGCCGCCGGCCAGACAGGCCGCACCGGCCAGCCAGCCTGCGTGGCGACCCATGATCTCGGCCACCGTCACGCTGCGGATGTTATACACCGAGGAGTCGCGGATGACTTCCTTCAAGATGGTGGCAATGTACTTTGCGGCAGAGCCGTAGCCGGGGGTGTGGTCGGTGAGGCACAGGTCGTTGTCGATAGTCTTGGGCACACCGATAAACCGCACACTGCTGCCCACCTGCTGCCCGTAGCGGGACAACTTTGCGATGGTGTCCATCGAGTCGTTGCCGCCGATGTAGAACACGGCACAGATGTCGTACTTGTCAAACAGGGTGAACAGCTTGACGAACGGGGTGGCATCGGTGTCCGGGTCGGGCAGCTTGAAGCGGCAGCTGCCCAGATAGCTGGACGGAGTACGCTTGAGCAGCTCGATGCTCATGCGGTCGTCCAGCAGAACGTTGAGCTCCAGCAGCTCTTCCTTGAGCAGACCCTCGATGCCGTACTTCATGCCGTACACCTTGTCTGCACCCAGACTGCGGGCGGCTTTGTATACGCCCGCAAGGCTGGAGTTGATCACGGCGGTAGGGCCGCCGCTCTGACCAATGATGATATTCTTGGCCATGGAAACCTCCTTCAGATCATATAAAATGTGTCCGCTGCCGGGCAAACGGCTTTCCGCACCGTCCAGTAAAGTGGTCTGTCGGCCCTGCACTGCCAACGGACCGGGACGGCAAAACAGCCATCTGCCGCAACTGACACAAAAATATTTGCAGCTTGTGTATTTGCTTTTTGTAAAATGTGCAAAATAAGCTGCAATCCTATTGTACCCGTTTTGCCTGTTGTATGCAAGACCCAATTGGTTGCACAGGCAAAAAAAATATGATAAAATGGGTGCGCATTCCAAAAATACCGGGCAGAAGTACCTGCCTGTCGGGATAAATGCAGAAAGCTGGACAGAGAATATGGGCATTTCACACGAGTATCATTCGGCACCCCGGCGGCGCACGCGCGGGGGCATTAGCGGCAAGCTGCGGCTGGCGGGGGTCATTGTGGCCATTCTGCTGGTCGCCTATGCGGTAACCGCCATCTTGGAAAAAGGGACTGTGGAGGAAGAAAGCCCCCCGCAGACCGGCGCAGGCGGCATTGCACAGAACATTCTGGCACCGCTGCCCATGCAGGGCGAGGCGGCTTCCGGCAGCGGCAGCGAAAGTGCAGCCGATAGCAGCGGCACGGCGCAGGCGGTGCAGCTGGAGAGTTTCGGCCCTGCCCGGCAGACCGACGGTTCCTGTACCATTAAGGCTTACGATGCCAGCGTCATCCGGCAGCCGACCTGCGGTCAGGTAGACCTGAGCTATTTTTCGGACGCCGCTTTTCTGGGCGACAGTCTGACGGTGGGCTTCTCGGATTATCAAATCAATCTGAGCGGCGCGCTCATCTGCGGCTATACGGGTGTGGGACCGGACGCCATCGTCAACCGCGCCGCCGTCAAGAGCCCCACCCGCGGGCAGGAAGTGGCTCTGGATGTGCTGGCAGCGGCGCAGCCCAAAAAGCTGTATATCCTGCTGGGCACCAACACCTTGACCACCTTGGGCGCATCTGACCGTTTTCTAGCCTACTACGGCCAGATGCTGGACGAGCTGCGTCAGACGCTGGGCGAGGACTGCATTATTTATGTGCAGTCCATCCCGCCGGTACGGCCTGCGGCAGCGGAAAAGAAGCCGGGTCTTGCATCGGACGTGCTGCGCGGCGTGAACGAGCAGCTGGCACAGCTGGCTGTAAGCAAGGGCTGCGTTTATCTGGACCTGTGGGAGGCACTGGCTGACGGCGAGGGCAACCTGAAAGAGATGATCGCCGCACCGGACGGCGTGCACCTCTCGGCCGGCAACGGCTACGGCGCATGGGTCACCTACCTGCGCAACCACGCGAAATATTCCGCAAGTAACCCGTGGATCATGGGCAGCGCTTACAGCGCAGAATAAAAAAGCAAAAACAGGTGCACCGCCTTTTCAAAAGCCAACGCTTTTGATAAAGATGCGGTGCACCTGTTTTTTTGTATTATTTTTTATCTGGCGGGTCATCCAGCCCTTCAAACATCACCATGCCCAGACCGACAAAACCGGCGCCCAGCGCAAAACCGACTGTTCCCAGCGACACGCTGAACAAAACGCCCATAGCAACGCCGAACAGGATGCCTGCGACCTGACTTTTCTTCATCTTACTGCTCTGCCTTTCCGTACCATGCAACGGACAGCCGCCACGAGAGAGCATACAGCGCCAGCACCGCTGCCAGCACGACCACCAGCACCAGCAGCGAACCGTTGGCGGGCAGGATGCCGTTCAGCAGAGTTCCATCGGAGGACACCGCAATGCCCATCAAGCCTCCCAGCATACCGACGCTCAGGTAGTACACATACTTTGCCTTCTCGTAGCCAAAGCGGTAGGTCAGCGGCAGCAGGATCATGTTGCCCAGCAGGGTCAGCATCGCTACCTGAAGCAGGGTCGCCACGGTGAGCTGCACCGTCACCGTACCCCAGAGCAGCTGTGCTGCTGCCAGCGCCGCCATACTCAGCAGCTCCGCCAGCACCATACCGCACAGTCCGATGAGGTATTTGCCGCCCACGATCTGCTCTTTTGTCACCGGCAGAGCAGCGCAGTAAGCGCTGAACCGGCTGTTCTGGTCGTACGCCAGCAATGTCATGGGCGACATTCCCAGCATAAGCCCGCCGTACAGCATAAAGAAATTAGACCCTTCCTTCATGAAAAACGTTCCCATCATCATCATAGCCACCGACACCAGAATGATCCATCTGGTGTAGCTCCACGTCTGATAGGCATCCTTTAATAGCAGACCTTTCATTGCACATTCTCCCCTTTCACCATCAGTACAAACAATTCCTCAATGCTTACCGGGGCAAGCTCTGCTCCGGCGGGCATTGCATCCCGGCGCACAAGTGCCTCGGCACCGTAAGGAGTGACCCGCTTACCGTACACCTGTGCATCCAGTGCCGCCAGCTGCGCCGCCGTGCCATGCCACAGGGCGTATTCCTCCCGCAGGGCGTCCTTTTCCTCACAGAGCAGCAGCCTGCCCTTGTGCAGAAAAGCGATGGTGTCGCACAGCTTTTCTAAGTCGCTGACGATGTGGGAGGAGATAAGGATGGAGTGGTTTTCGTCCCGGGCAAAGTCCAGCAGTAGGTCGGTCACCTCGTCCCGCACCACCGGGTCCAGCCCGTTGGTGGCTTCGTCCAACAACAGCAGCTTGGGATGGTGCGCCAGCGCCACCGCAATGCACAGCTTCATCTTCATGCCGGTGGAGTAGTCCTTGTATTGCTTCTTGTCCGGCAGACCGAACTTTTGGCACAGCTCTGCATAAGCGGCAGCGTCCCAGTTGCGGTAGATGCCTGCCATCACCTTGCCCGCCTGCACGGCGTTCAGGCACAGGGGGATGCCCTCGCTGCCCAGCACCACGCCGATTTCCTCCTTGGTGCGGACAGAAGCGGTGCGGCTGTCCCTGCCAAGGATGGTCACGATGCCGCCGTCCCGCTGCACCATGTCCAGGATCAGCCGGATGGTGGTGCTTTTGCCCGCCCCGTTTTCGCCGATCAGGCCGCAGATGGTGCCGCCGGGCAAGGTCAGGTCCAGCGGCCCAAGAGTAAAGTCCTTATAGTGCTTTGTAAGCCCCTGCAGTTCCAGTGCGTTCATATTCAGCCCTCCCATAGCAGTTCCAGCATCTCCCGCAGCTCTTCCCTGCTCAGCCCGCAGGATGCGGACAGGCGGACGGCCTCGGTAAGATGCGCTTCAATCTTTTTCAGGTTTTCTTCCCGCAGCAGCTCGGTGTTTTTCGGGGCTACAAAAAAGCCCTTTGCCGGTACTGCATAAAGAAAGCCCTCTTTTTCCAGTTCATCGTAGGCGCGCTTTGTGGTAATGACGCTGATGCGCAGATCCCGTGCCAGCCCCCGGATGGACGGCATGGCCTCGTCCGGCTGCAAAGCCCCGCTGATGATCTGCTGCTTGATCTGGTTGTAGATCTGGTCATAGATGGGCGCGCCGCTTTTGTTGTTGATAAACAGTTCCATCGGCTGCTCCTTTGATACTTGCGTTTCATCTGTATATGTACAGTATATACAGTAGATACAAGTTTGTCAAGAGGGTGCGCAAAAAAATACACCCGCCGCCCAAAATGGACAGCGGGTGCTGTTTTTATAGGTTTTACAGTGCCTTGATGGCGGTCTTGATGCGCTCGGCGGCAAGCTTGGTCTTTTCCGCATCGCCGAAAGCGGTCAGGCGGAAGTAGCCTTCGCCGCACTCGCCAAAGCCCACACCGGGGGTGCCCACCACGCCACAGTTTTCCAGCAGCCAGTCGAAGAACTGCCAGCTCTTCATGTTGCCGGGGCAGCGCAGCCAGATGTAGGGGCTGTTCTTGCCGCCGCAGTACCACACGCCGCACTCGTCCAGTGCATCGGCAATGACCTTTGCGTTGCGGCGGTAGTAGTCCAGATTAGACTGGATCTCGGCCATGCCGCTCTCGGTGAACACGGCAGCAGCGGCGCGCTGCACCACATAGGGCACGCCGTTGAACTTGGTGGTCTGGCGGCGCAGCCAGAGCTTGTTGATGCTCATGCCCTCGCGCTCCAGCTCCTTGGGCACGACGGTGTAGCCGCAGCGGGTGCCGGTAAAGCCTGCGATCTTGGAGAAGGAGCAGATCTCCACAGCACACTGCCGTGCACCCTCGATCTCGAAGATGCTGCGGGCAAGCTCGCCGTCCGAGATAAAGCACTCGTAAGCGGCATCGTACAGGATGATGGCATCATTCTTGCGGGCGTAATCCACCCATGCCTTCAGCTGTGCGCGGGTGTAGGCAGCGCCGGTGGGGTTGTTGGGGCTGCAGATATAGATGATATCTGCCTTCACGCTCTCGTCCGGCATGCCAAGGAAGCCGTTTTCCTGCCCGGTACGGCTGTAAATGATCTTGCGGCCATCGGTGACGTTATCGTCCACATAGGTGGGGTACACGGGGTCCGGTACCAGCACGGTGTTGTCCACATCGAACAGCCCCAGCAGGTTTGCAAGGTCACTCTTCGCGCCGTCCGAGATAAAGATCTCGTCCTCGGCAAGCTGGGTGCCGCGGCTGGCGTAGTAGCCCTGAATAGCCTGCTTGAGGAAGGGGTAGCCCTGCTCCGGGCCGTAGCCGTGGAAGCCCTCTTTGGTGCCCATCTCCTCGGCAGCATCGCGCATAGCCTGTACCACACACTTTGCCAGCGGCTGGGTCACATCGCCGATGCCCAGACGGATGATTTCCTTTTCTGGGTGTGCTTCCTGATACGCAGCCACCTTGTGGGCAATGTCCACGAACAGGTAGCTGGCCTTCAGCTCGTTGTAATGCTTGTTCATCTTCATGATACTTTCCCTCGCTTCTATATTGTGGAACCCCCTCAGGCATCTCGCATCCGCTCGATGCCAGTTCCCCCCAGAGGGGGAACTTTTTCAAAGGGTCGTTTTAAACTTCAGTCGTGCCCTCGCACACGGTCTCGGCTGCACCGGTCATCAGCAGCTGCTTGCCGGGCAGCACCCGGATGGTCAGCTCGCCGCCGCGCAGCTGCACATGGACGTCCTCTCCGGCGGGGCAGATGCCCAGCTCGGTCAGGGCTGCCACGGTGGCACAGGTGCCGGTGCCGCAGGCCCATGTCTCGCCGCTGCCGCGCTCCCACACGCGCATCTTCAGGTGGGTGGCATCCACCACCTGCACAAACTCGGTGTTGATGCGCTCCGGGAAGTTTTCGTGGTGCTCAAAGCCCGGGCCGATCTGCTCCAGCTTCAGGCTGTCCACCTCCGGCACAATGGTCACGCAGTGGGGGTTGCCCACGCTGATGCAGGTCACCCGCCACAGGTTCTCTTCCACCTGCAAAGGCAGATCCACCAGCGGGCCTTCGCCCATGTTCACGGCGGGCAGCGCCGCCGCCATGGCGGTGTAGGTGCCCATCTCTACCTGCCACAGCCCTTCGCCCATGCGGGAAACGGTCTTTAAGCCGCTGAGGGTGTCGATGGCAAGCTTCGGCTTTGCTGTGCCGTGGGTGTACAGCCACTCGGCCACGCAGCGGATGCCGTTGCCGCACATTTTACCCTCGCTGCCGTCCGCATTGAAGATGCGCATCATGGCGTCTGCCCCGGCTGTGACCGGTGCGCAGATGCAGATGATGCCGTCCGCGCCGATAGAGAAGTGCCGCCGGGACAAGCGCTCTGAAAGCACTGCGATATTCTCCGGCACACCGGAGGTGCGGCAGTCCAGATAGATATAATCGTTGGCGCAGCCCTGCATTTTGGTGAATGAAAGCTTCATGCTTATCGCTCCTTATAAAAGAGACTGGTCAGTCCCCGTAAACTCATTACTTTATAATGATAAAAAAACCGGCACGAGATGTCAAGGGAAAAAGCAGCTTTCAGACAATTTTCTTCAGTTGCTGCAAAACAGGGCTTGACAATACGCACTGCATGGGATATAAAAAAAGAGAGCGCTTTGTACAGCAGGCAAGGCTGTGCCGGATACCGGAGGCTTTTTCCGGGGCACGGCGGGCTGTACACGTATGCAATACAACTGCAAAAAGGAGACCACAGGAATGGATACTTTTGAAAAAATCCGTGCATTGCTGGCTGAGCAGCTGGACGTTGACCCGGCAAAGATCACGCTGGAAAGCGATATCATGAGCGATTTCGAGGCCGACAGTCTGGATATCGTAGATATGGTGATGACGCTGGAGGACGAGTTTGGCATCGAGGTGCCGGACGACGCCATCGAGTCCCTGCGCACCGTAGGCGATGTGGTAAACTTTGTGGACAGCCACGCGCAGAACTGATTCTTTTAGGCAAAAGCCCCGCCTTTGCAGTGCGGCACACGGCCGTGCAGGCAGGCGGGGCTTTATTATGGTTCGTGCGGAACGCACAGCGTTTGGCGCACGGCCTTGGGAGGATAAAACAAAATGGCAAAAGACAACAAGAAGCTCGTGCAGGCGATCACCAGTCAGGAAGAAAACTTTGCACAGTGGTACACCGATATCTGCGTGAAGGCAGAGCTGGTGGAGTATTCCAGTGTGAAGGGCTTTATCATCCTGCGCCCCTATGGTCAGGCCATCTGGGAGCTGATCCAGAAGGACTTGGATGCCCGGTTCAAGGCTACCGGCCATGAGAATGTGGCTATGCCGGTGCTGATCCCGGAGAGCCTGCTGCAGAAGGAAGGCGAGCTCGTCAATGGCTTCGCGCCGGAGGTGGCGTGGGTCACGATGGGCGGCTCCGACAAGCTGGAAGAGCGTCTGGCAGTGCGTCCCACCAGCGAGACCATGTTCTGCGATCACTGGTCCCGCGTGCTACACAGCTACCGCGAGCTTCCCATGAAGTACAACCAGTGGTGCAGCGTGGTGCGCTGGGAAAAGACCACTCGTCCCTTCCTGCGCAGCCGCGAGTTCTGGTGGCAGGAGGGTCACACCATCCACGAGACCGCTGCCGAGGCCGAGGCTGAGACCCAGCAGCAGCTGAACTGCTATGCAGACACCTGCGAGCAGGATCTGGCGATCCCCGTGGTGAAGGGCCGCAAGACCGACAAGGAAAAGTTTGCCGGTGCCGAGGCCACCTACACCATCGAAGCCATGATGAAGGACGGCAAGGCCCTGCAGAGCGGCACCGGCCGCGACAACCAGCTGCATCATCCGTTCCAGACCAGCTGGGGCGTTTCTACTCGTCTGGTGGGTGCCATCATCATGACCCACGGCGATGACGACGGCCTGATCCTGCCCCCGGCCATTGCCCCCATTCAGGTGGTGGTGGTGCCCATTGCCGCCCACAAGCCCGGCGTTTCCGAAAAGGCTGCCGAGCTGGCCGAAAAGATCAGCAAGTACGCCCGCGTGAAGCTGGACGACAGCGACAACGCCCCCGGCTGGAAGTTTGCCCAGTGGGAGATGAAGGGCGTGCCCCTGCGCCTTGAGATCGGCCCCAAGGATCTGGAAAAGAACCAGTGCGTGCTGGTGCGCCGCGACACCCGCGAGAAGGTCTTTGTGAGCTTGGACGAGCTGGAGACTGCCATCCCCGCCCAGCTGGAAGCTCTGCGCAAGGATCTGTACCAGCGTGCACTGGAAAACCGCGAAAAGCGCACTTGGGCTGCCACCACCATGGACGAGGTGAAGGAGCTGGCAAAGGCCAACACCGGCTATATCAAGACCATGTGGTGCGGTGATCTGGCCTGCGAGATGAAGATGAAGGAAGAGGCCGGACTTTCCAGCCGCTGCATGCCCTTTGAGCAGGAGCAGCTGAGCGATGTGTGCCCCTGCTGCGGCAAGCCCGCCAAGGCCATGGTCTACTGGGGCGTTGCTTACTAAGCAGCTGCTTTTCTGACCCGATACAAAACCCCCGGAGTGCTTTTGTGCTCCGGGGGTTTTACTTGTCATTTGTCGAATTATATGCTATTATAGAATTGCTGCTTCGGCAGCAAGGCACTGCACATAACGGCAGGCGGTTCGGCCCCACTTCCGAAAGGAGGTGAAGCTTATGCCAATTACTTTGACGTTCCATATCTTCGGATTGGTATTTACCATCAAGGTAAAAAGCGAGAACCGCCACCCTGGCCGGTGACGGTTCTTAGTTTTTAAGACGGTTCATCAAAAGGGCTGACCGCTTGTCGCAGTGCCTTTTCTATTTACAGTATACCCGCTTTTGATGGTTCTGTCAAGAGCACGCCGTTTCGTTTCTGCGTATTTTTTTCTTACCGTTCAAAGGTGGTGCTGAGGGTGGTCTGCCAGCTTTCGCCGGGGGCAAGGCAGGCGGCTGCGGCGCGCTGCTCCCAGTCCTGCGGGTCGGTGGCAGCGGCGGGCAGGCTGTGCCACGGCTCAATGCACACAAAGCGCACCGGCTTTGCAGCGGCAGACCAGATCAGGGTATAGGGGAAGTCCTTGATGCTGCAATAGATGCCGCGCCCGGTGTCCTTCTCGTAGATGCCAAGGGTCCGGGAGCGCAGGCCTGCCATGCAGATGCTGTCCTCTGCAAACAACTCGTCGGTCAGCTGGATGGCACGCTCGTTCTTGCACTGGTAACAGCACCTTCCGCTCAGCAGGCCGCCCGCACCGGCATCGATGACCATAGGGCTTTCCGGCCGGTCAAAACGGAACTCGTAGTCGGTGGTGGAGTGCTTTTCATCGAACGGCACATTGAACGCCGGGTGGAAGCCGATGCCGAAGCGCAGCTCCTCCGTGCCGGGGTTCGTCACCTGCAAAGTGTGGTGCACGGTCTTGCCCTCCAGACGGAAGGTACTGGTGAGCACAAAATCATAGGGGAAGCGCTCTGCCTTGATGGCCTCGTCTGCCCGCAGCTCCAGCTGGATGGTATCCCCTTCTGCCCGCAGCAGGGTGTGCTCCAGATCCCGGGCAAAGCCGTGCTGACCGCCCTTCCATGTTTTGCCCTTAGCTGCAAAGGTGCCGTCCACCAGCTTGCCCGTCCACGGGAACAGGATGGGCGCGTGGCGCTTCCAGATGGCGGGGTCTGCCTGCCAGAGCAGTTCTTCGCCTGCGGCGTTCTTCAGGCTGACGGCCTCTGCACCGTGGGTGTCCACGGTCAGGGTCAGGAATTCGTTGTGAATGGTTGCCTGCATTTTCAGTATCTCCTTTGTCCTTCTTATTTTCCGGGGCCTGCTGTTTCCAGTATACTCCCCCGTGTGCCAAAAATAAAGCCCCAGTCGCCGGGCTTCAGCGGCAGGGTGACGGCAAAGGTAGTGCCGTTTTCGCTGCTGCTCTCCACGGTCACACTGCCGCCGTGCAGCACGGCAATTTCCCGCACAAGGGCAAGGCCAAGCCCAACGCCGCCCATCTCCCGGCTGCGGGACTTATCCACCCGGAAAAAGGGTTGGAAGATGCTGTCCCGGCAGTCTGCGGGGATGCCCGGGCCGGTATCCGCAACGCGCAGCACGGCATTCCGCTTTTCCTGCCGCAGGGTGACGCACACCGCACCGTCGGGACGGTTATACTTGATGCCGTTTTCCACCAGATTGAACACCAGCCGGTAGATCAAAGCATCGCTGCCCACCATGCCCAGTTCCGCGCAGTCCTGCTGCAAGGAGATATTGTTTTTCTGGGCAAGGGGGGTCAGGTCGGTCAAAATTTCCTCCACCAGCGGCGCAAGGGCGATCTGGTCGGTGCGGGAGACCGATTGCAGATTGCTCATCTCTAATAAAGTGCGCACTAGGGCGGTCAGGCGGTCCAGCTGCTCCCGCAGGGAGCTGACCAGCCCGGCGGTCTCGGCATCCATGGCCGGGTGCTCCTCTGTAAACAGTTCTAGCTTTGTCTGCAAAATAGCCAGCGGGGTGCGCAGCTCGTGGGCTGCGTTGCCCGCAAAC
>ONZT01001293.1_pt1 | contig 14935 bp, 10 predicted proteins | sample 1671571 | NCBI WGS metagenome assembly ONZT01 (sample SAMN06348170, study PRJEB24527) | human gut metagenome | biome: human gut; feature: ankylosing spondylitis patient; material: feces | host: Homo sapiens | place: China | collected 2015-10
AGAACATACAGGGACGTTCTTCCTTCAACAAGTCTACCCCAAAATTATTCTGTAAATAATCAATATTCAACAACCCTAATATCGTTGGCTGTATATCTACCTGACCGCCAAATGTAGTTTTCTCTTCCGGCTGAATACGGCTGGAGTAAATCATCAGCGGAATATGGTTATAAGACTCCGGCAATTCACATTCGGCGTCTCCCACCAGTTTGCCATGATCCCCTTCCAATACGAATATCGTATTATCAAACCAGGGTTGTTTACGCGCCTCTTCAAAGAACTGGCGCAAAGCCCAATCCGCATACTCAACGATCTGTGTCTCCGGTTCACTTGTTTTCGGATGGAAGAAAGGAGGTATCACATACGGCGGATGATTACTGATGGACAGTAACGTAGCAAAAAACGGTTGTCCGGTGGCAGCCCGCTGATTCAATACCGGAATTGCGTAGTCATACAAGAAATCATCCTGCACTCCAAAGCTATTCACCACCTTATCAGCCGGATAGTTTTCTTGTGAGAACACTTCATCATAGCCGTTTGTCCGGAAGAAAGCGTTCATATTATCATACTGCCCTTCGTGCGTCATAAAGAAAAGGTTATAATAACCGTTTTCTTTCAGGACAGTAGGCAGTCCCGAATAGCGGGGAATGACAGAGCCTTTCATGAGGTTTCGTTTCATCATCGCCGGGAAAGAATATAAGGTGGCATACAAACCATGATTCGTATGGATTCCTGCCGAATAGAAATTACGGAAGCTAATAGAACGGGTATACAGACTATCCAGGAAAGGAGTCAGCGTTTCTGATTGCCCAAAATGCTTCATCAGTTTACTGGACATGGATTCCATCATAATCAGTACAACATTGGGGCGACCTTGCTGCACACTATCTGCTTTTGAAGCATGTCTGTACACAGCCAACGGTGAGACAGCTACCTCTCCCTGACGATTGAGCAGAGCTTGCGCCTTAGTTATGGCTTCCTGCTCATCCATCAGATGCAAGTATTTATTTTCAGGACGCATATCATCCATCACACTCGTCAACAGATTAAAAGTCGGACTTACTCCCAATTGATTCAGAAAAGCATCCTGACAGAAATATGCCGCACTCACTTTGATCGGATTATAACCTGTACGCCCCCGAATTCCAAAGATGCAGAGGCCGATCAGACAAGCTCCGACCAGAACCACAACTCCTCTCTTCCAAAATGGGAACGAAACGGAAATGGTAAGGCTACGACGATGGAAATAACGCGACAGACAGACAAGCCATACTATGAACCCGGCCAAGAAGAGCAGGAATAATCCGATGGACAAGTAATAGGCACTTTCTCCCAATATCATTCCGGCGGTAGTTCCTGCATAACCGAACCATTCGAATATAGAAGAATTGATATGCTTAAAGAAATAGGCAAAGTAGGGTATGTCCGACGCACTGATTAAATAGACCAGTCCATAAAACACACTGAAAAAGATTGTGAAGAAACGGAACAATGCTTTCCCATAGTAGTTGCAGACTCCACACACCACCGCAATTGTCAGCGGCAACAAAAGTATGTAACAACCGATCACATTATCAAACCAGACACCATGCACAAAAGCAAGCATTGAAAGGCTCTTATCCGACAAGGCTTCAGAAGTCAATTGATGATAGGATGAGATAAAAAGTACCAGGCGAAACAGTCCTGCGATCAGCAAAGCCGAAACATGTATCGTAAGTATATATACAATAAGATTTAGAAAACGTTTCATAATAGCCTTTTCTTTTTATGAATTAAATGAAAGAGATTTAATAAAATTATTTTCTCCCTTTGTAGATATAAACGAAATGAAGAATTAGGAAATTGATAGGTACTACAATTATCATCACCAGTATCGGCGCCAGAAGTTCGCCTGCCCCTATCCAAAGGAAGAGATTCAATAAACCAATCTCAAGCAGATAATTAATCAGATGACTAAAGCCAAACCCAACCGCATTGCGAGACGAGGGCTTGGAACGAAAAGTAAAAAAGGTAGTCAGGAAATAATTGCAAATAAATCCGACGGCATAACCTGCCGTAAAAGAGATATTGGCGTTTGCAACCAGTAAAACCAGACAATACACTCCGTAATGAATAGCCGAGGATACAGTGCCGACAACTCCGAAACGAACGAATTGCCAGAACTTATCCCGCCAGTCCGGATGCCTGTCAAATATAGCTTTACTTATCTTGGTCATCGTATAGTACTTCTTCCACATTATAGAGCGGACGACGTTTTACTTCTTTATAGATTTTCCCAATATACAACCCGACAGCTCCTATTGACATTAGAACAATTCCACCAACAAACCAGACAGACAACATCAAAGACGCCCAGCCATGCTCAGCCGTACCCGAAATTAAAGAATACAAAACATAAATTCCTATCAGTATACTGATAAAAACAAATATAATTCCCAGATAAACAATACCGTAAATCGGCTTCACCGAGAAAGAGGTTATTCCGTCCAAGGCCAGGCTGAACATCTTTCTCACTGTATATTTGGAGGTTCCGGCTGTCCGTTCCCGGATTACATCATCTACCGTAGTAGAAGGGAAACCCAGTAATGGGATAATACCACGCAAATAGACATTGCGCTCTTGATAATAAGACAACTGTTCCAGTACTCTCCTACTCAAAAAACGAAAATCCGCATGATTGTAGATTGTCTCTACTCCCATCCGGTGCTGTAATTTATAAAAAGCGGTTGCGGAAAGACGTTTCAGCATCGGATCTGCCTGGCGGGATACTTTCACCCCGTATACAACATCATATCCTTGTGTATAAGCATCGATCATCTCCTCAATCGCATTCAGGTCATCCTGCAAATCGGCATCAATGGTGATGACGGCATCGCTCCAATCTTTAGCGGTCATCATACCGGCCATGATAGCATACTGATGTCCTACGTTGCGAGCCAGGTTCATTCCTTTTATATATGGATTCGTCCGGTGCAATTGTTTAATAATGCTCCATGTACGATCTTTACTGCCATCATTCACAAAGAGCACAAAACTGTCGGCGCTGATCTTTTTTTTCGCCACCAAGTCATCAAACAAAGCTGTCAAACGGGTGGTTGACTCTTCCAACACTTCCTCCTCATTATAGCAGGGGGATACAATAGCCAATTTAATCATTTTTCGTCCGGTTTATTTAGTTCAGCCAGTTTTATCTGCGCAAACTCCGAGTAAGTCATAAAAGGGTAGCCTTTCTCTTTCAGGTTGCGGATAAGCATATCCAAACGTTCCTCCATTCCTTTGCCGGAATGGTTGCGGATGATAAAAGGCATTTTAAATTCAGGGTGTTCACCCAACGGATAGAACTCCCATGGGTGGAAATAGGTCACAAAATATCCGTCATGTTTCAACACCCGGTTTACCAGGCTTTGATAAAGCCACATCGGCAGATTATGACAAGACAACCAAAATAGCGGGAAACGAATCCATGGAGTTACAGAAGCCGGGATTTGAAGTAGTTTGCCTGTCATAAAGCAGGTACGCGGCTCTGATAAATGCATATATCTTCCGGGGATAAATGCGGGATTCAATGAGGAGTTGTACACATACCCCATTCGTTCAAGTTCCGTATCTGATACGGGAAACATACGCGGTTGGCGATAGCCTTCTATCGTTCTGCCGGTAAGACGTTCCAAGATTTCTTTTGAACGGCTGACATCGGAAGCCTGCGGTTGCCAATGGTCACATCCATGCGCAGCCACTTCATGTCCTTCGTCCATAATACGCCGCATCACCTCCGGCGCATTTTCTGCAAAATTGCTTGTACAGAAGAAGGTGGCTTTCACCCCGTTTTTTTTCAGGCAGTCCAGTATCCGGTTCGTACCATAGACTGATACTTTCATCGCTTCATCCAACGGAAAGTCTACGCCATGTTCACGAGGTACATCAAATTCTTCTGTATCAAAACTTAATAATATCATTGCATTATCAAAAAATTACAATTGCCGCATTACAGTTGTTGCATATCATGCAGGCGTTTGTAATAGCCGTTTAATTCTATAAGTTCCTCATGCTTACCACGTTCTACAATTTCTCCTTCATACAACACGCAGATTTCATCTGCATTCTTAATAGTAGAAAGACGGTGGGCAATAGCAATCGTTGTACGTGTTTTCATCAAACGTTCCAACGCTTCCTGCACGAGACGTTCTGATTCGGTATCCAATGCAGAAGTAGCCTCATCGAGAATCAGAATCGGAGGGTTCTTCAGGATGGCACGGGCGATACTGATACGCTGGCGCTGACCACCGGACAATTTTCCACCACGGTCGCCGATATTCATGTTATATCCTTCCGGTTTCTCCATGATGAAATCATGTGCATTGGCAATCTTTGCTGCCTCTACCACTTGTTCCATTGTCGCATTCTCCACACCAAAAGCAATGTTATTGAAGAATGTATCATTAAACAAAATAGCTTCCTGATTTACATTACCAATCAGACTACGCAAATCAGCAATACGCACGTCGCGGATGCTCGTTCCGTCAATGGTAATATCACCTTCCTGTACATCATGGTAACGTGGCAACAAATCGACTAAGGTAGATTTACCGGAACCTGACTGTCCAACCAGTGCAATCGTTTTTCCTTTGGGAACTGTCAAATTTACATGTTTCAGTACCTCTCTCTTACCATCGTAGCTGAAAGAGATATCTTTAAATTCAATCTTGTCATTCAAACCTTTCAACGGTTTCGGATTCGGAATCTCCTTAATCTTATTCTCTGCTTTCAGGATTTTATCAACACGTTCCATAGAAGCCAAACCTTTCGGAATGTTATATCCTGCTTTAGCAAAGTCTTTCAACGGATTGATTACACTATACAAGATAACCATATAGAAGATGAATGTCGGAGCATCGATGGTTGCATTCTGTCCCAAAATCAATGTACCACCAAACCACAGTACGGCTACAATCAGAATGGTTCCCAAAAACTCACTCATCGGATGTGCTAATGCCTGACGTATAGCAACTTTATTCGAAGCATCACGCAATTCATTACTACATTTGGTAAAACGATTAATCATCTTATCTTCTGCAATAAAAGCTTTGATAATACGCAATCCACCCAATGTTTCTTCCAATTGCGACATCGTATCACTCCATTTTGACTGTGCCTCCAATGACTGGCGTTTCAGTTTTCTTCCGACCGCTCCCATCAGCCAACCCATTCCCGGCAATACAACGATGGTAAAAAGGGTCAACTGCCAACTCGTTATAACCAAAGTGATAAAATAAAGAAGAATCAGAATCGGACTCTTCATCAACATATCCAACGAACTAGTAATGGAGTTTTCAACCTCTCCCACGTCACCACTCATACGAGCTATGATATCTCCCTTTCTTTCTTCAGAGAAAAAAGACATTGGCAAGCGCATTACTTTTGCATATACCATAATACGAATATCACGTACTACTCCCGTACGCAATGGAATCATTACAGCTGAAGAAGCAAAGTAACAACCGGTTTTAAACAATGTCATTATCATCAGGAACAATCCTAAAAAGATAAGGGCTATAGTAGGACCATTATCCATTATCATTTGAGATATGTAATAATAGAAGTTATTCTTGGCAACATCTGCTAAATCACCACTACCCCATTCCATAAAATGGTATACTTTATCCGCTCCTTCTGTTTTAAACAGAATACTCAGAATAGGAATCAAGAAAGTGAACGAAAATACGTTGAATACAGCAGACAAAATATTCAGCAAAATAGCCCAGCCGATATACTTCTTATAAGGCGACACGAAACGTCGCATTAGTTGTAGAAATTCCTTCATTATTTACCATTAAAAAAGTTAAGACCGCAAAGATACAATAAAACTGATTAACAGGCAGTAGTTTCAGCTAATTATTAACGCGATTTATCGAAAAGCACGTTTCAACAAACAAAAAACGACTCAATAATTCTCTTTCAACCAAATACCCAAAAAACGATCATATATTTGATACACTCCCTTTTCTTGGGTCACAAAATCCTTTTCCAGTAACCCTTTCAATGCTGCCTGCACAGAACTGGCTGAAGCCAGTCTGTATTTCTTTATGAAAGCACCGGAAGTGATAGCTTTCGCTTTTCCCTCTTTAGTGATAGCAATCAGTAACTCCTTTTGCTTTTCCGGCAAACGAAAAAGAATTTCCGAATAAGTATATCTGAATGAATCAATAATCTGCCGAATAGCCTCTGACACCATTTCCACTTTACAGACTCCGTGCTCCGGGGTCATATCATAAAGTGTATTCAATACTTTTTGTATATACCATGTGACTCCTTCAAACTGTTGATAAACTGTGGTAACAGCACTTTCTTCCATTTCTTTGCCTGCACGTTTGAAATGCATACATGCAAAACGAATGTATTCTTCTAAAGGAATGCTTTCCAAATGCATCATTGACACACTTTGATAAAAAGGTCTGGAAGGCGTCAAAAACATATTCCCCATCACATGCCGCTGGCTCCCGGCAAAAATGAAACGCGCATTATTACAATGCTGCACATAAGTCCGGAGAGTAGCCTCTACATTTTTCTCTGCATACCCGGTAATCTGCTGAAATTCATCAATGGCAATCAAACAAGGCTTATCCGCTTGCTCTAAATACCGGAAAATTTCATCGAGCGTAGTAGCCGGAGCTTGTATATCTCCTAATCCCAAATTCAAAGAAGGCATACCATTCACATCAAAAGAGATACTGGCCTGCAAAGATTTCACACATTCCCAAAAACCATGCAAAGCTTTCTTCCCTATAGGTTTCAGTACTTCCAAAATCTCTTTACTAAGTGCAAATACCAAGTCGCGCAATGACCGGCTGTCATATATATCAATAAAGAAGGTGTAATAGCCCTGCTTAATTTCAGGAAACTGAAAGCAATGACGGATCAGGCCCGTCTTTCCCATTCGTCGGGTAGAGACAAGAGCCAGGTTATTCCCATTCATCACTTCGCGTACCAACTGTTCGCTTTCCTGCTGACGGTCACAAAAATAATCAGCAGACACATATCCACTTGTTATAAAAGGATTTCTTATCATAGTCTTCGTATATCTCACGTTATTACGCAAAGATAATTATTATAAAATAATAAAATGCACATCTCGTGCATTATTTCATCATCACCCTTGCCCAACAGCCACCACATGATAATAAACTCCGCGTGTTTTCCTGAATGACTTTACTCCCAGCTTCTGCAAAATACGCCCGAAATAATTAACCTGTCCGGAAGAAATCTTCATTTTACTTGCCTTTTGTATCCGCTGAAGTATATCTGCAGCAAGTAACCATTCTCCCTCTTCTTCCTCTTCCGCTACCCGGTAATACACCTGAAACAACTGCTCGATTGCCGGCGACTGCTCAAACTCCCGGTTCGCCTCCGTCATAATAGCCTCTTCCTTCTCATCAAACCAGTAGCGTTCATTACTACGCAGCAGTGCCATTGCCTGCGCATACAATTGCTCATAGTCAATAGGACGGACCACATCAATCACTCCAGTCACTTCAACACCGATAAAACGGCGACTACCGGAAGTATCCGTCAGCAAATCTTTATGATTACTCGTTCCTATAAAAGAGGCATACCGACGCAATTCCTCCACAGCCGAAGCATTCGGTCGCCGTGTGTTGACAACAGGCTTTTGCAGAATATGCTTGAGGAAAGACTGCTGATTGATGCCAATCTGATCGAACTCATCCATATTAATCAATAAAAAACGATTCAAGTATAACTCGGCATCCCGCTTCCGGCTGAAATCAATGCTATCCGTATAATAAGCCTGCAAGCATGGAGGCAAAATCAACCGGCAAAATGTAGACTTACGATAAGCCTGTGGACCTATCAATATAGGAGAAGTGCTATTTGCATGATTCTTTCCCATTCCACGCCAATGCGCTATCATACTAAGAAACCAACGACGAAACAATTGCGCCCAATGAGGATGATCACAAGGAACTCGTTTGGCAAGATCGCCGATGTGATCCTTACCATCCCAATGAGGAAGGTCATAAAGGAATTCCTCGATAGGCTGATAAACCGGCACATGATCCGAATTCAGGTAACGTACCACGTCTTTATCCCACAGCTTAAGCCCTTCATAATGTGCATTCATTGCAATACTTGCCATCAATCGTTTATCCACCGGATGAAAATAAAAATTAAAGCTGTTCCGTTCACGACATTCCACTTGTGATGTCAACTGGTTGAAACGAAAATCATAACGCCGTTTCATAAACTCATCCATCTGCATGACAAATAATTGTTCCGGCAACAGACTACTTTTACTCGCAAATCCCTCACAAGTGCGGTATACATTCCGCACGGTTCCCCGAACCAATGTATCGTCCTTCGGCAAGCGATAATGAGCACGAGACCATCGCACTGTATCTTCCTCCGGAATACCGGCACGGAAACAATGTCCTGCGAGGTTAATCAACAGCGATTGTTTGTCTCCTTCCGGTTGATAATCAGTCTCTTCATCCAACGCACGTGCAAAAGCAGCTTCGAAAAGGACAGAAAGCGCATTACACTTTTCATATCCCGGTGCAAGCCGTTGCAACGGTGAAGTTTCCGTTTGCACCCGTTCGCGATAAGTCACCTCACCCGGCATAGCGGCAGGCTGCTTCATATAAATAGGCATTGCTTCGGGATTAAAATACAAGTGCGGGTCAAAAGTTAAACGACAATATTGCTCCAACGAAGGTACTTTCAGCTCGATATCATAAGGAAGTTGTGGCTGATAAAATTTCACTGCCAACCGATAGGCATGCGCATGAAAAAGCTCCGCTTCTTCACTAGTTGTCGGCAAACGATCATTGGGATAAGTAAAGCGTACCCATACTTTCACAGACTTTCCGGAAGAACCGGTGAACGCTAAGTAAGTCTGCGGAAGCTCCTTTACCCGTTCTTTCACTTCATCCGCCTCCATACGTCCGGACAAGTTGTTGACCTGAATCATCACAATTCCATTGTATTCACTCATCGTCGTTATGCCGCCTTTGCGAAAAAAGGCGGCTGCAGGTATCAGCTTCGGCACTTTCTGTACATAGTCATTTTTATCACCCGGAAGCATAAAAGGCAGGACTTCTCTCATTTTTGAGACAGGCTGTGTTTTAGTTTCCACTTTCATTTGCTCCACGAGCTGTTCAATTCTCAACGTACGCATAGTGTTCACCTTGCCATCGTCTCTTACCAGTGTTATTCTCATTACTTTATTTATTTGTCCTGCATGTGTTTTGTAGGGCGATTATTACGATACAAATATACTGTAAATATTCCACACAAACAACTTTTCAGAGAATACTTATTTCATCTTTCTACTAGAAAAGATTTTTCAATTTTATTTCTCATATTCTCATAGATTTCAGATAAAGCACATATAATCAAAGAAGTACATTATGAGAAACGTTTTTGAAATAGGTATTTCTCATACTATCCTCATCGATTTTCTTCAAAAAGCCGCTATTTCTCATACTCTATCAGGGTATTTCTCATAGTCAGACACAACTATTCTCCTGTTTATCCGCCAAGCTTATCTTAGAAAACAGCTAGCTATTTCTTTCATGAAAACAACTAGTTAATTACTTGTTTTTCACCTAATAATGTCGTATCTTTGAAAGAGCATCCCAATCGTTCCACTACAGTGCACAGGCCTGTTCACTACAGTAAAAAGTTCTGTCTACTAGAGTGAAAAGAACCGTTCACTCTAGTGGAACAATCAGGATGGCGGTTAAATAATAAAAGAATAAAAGCGAGATACACTAAGAGCATCAGTACATAACATATAAACAACCATTAAATTAAAACAAAGATGGCAATACAATTCGAGTTTTATAAGAATCCCCAACCGGAAAAAGAAGGGGAAGAACCTAGTTACCACCCACGGGTGGTTAATTTTCAACATGTGACCACTCAAAAGCTGGCAAGAGAAATCCACATGGCAACTACTTTCGGGAAAGCAGAGGTAGAAGCCATGTTAATGGAATTGAGCAGATGCATGGGCAACCATCTGTGCGAGGGAGAACGAGTACATCTGGATGGAATCGGCTATTTCCAGATTACATTGCAAGCTACCGAGCCCGTGCACTCGCTTACCACTCGTGCTGACAAAGTGAAACTTAAGTCCATTAACTTCCAAGCTGACAGAGATTTAAAAGGTTTGTGCATGAGCACTCATCTACGACGTTCAAAATACAAGCCACATTCGGCTTCTCTTTCAGAAGAAGAGATCGACAAGAAACTTACTGCCTATTTTGCAACTCATCCTGTATTAACCCGTAGTAATATGCAGTCGCTCTGCAGTTTCACTCAAAGTATGGCCAGTAGGCAAATCCGTCGCCTAAAAGCAAAAGGCAACTTACAGAATATAGGTAAGCCCACACAGCCTATTTATATACCAACACCGGGACATTATGAAAAATGACTTCAACAGGTATGAGAAATAAGCCAAATCAAGGTCTATTTGCGAATAAAACTATGAGAAATACCAATTTTTAAAGTATTTCTCATAGCTTACTTTATTAATTATCTGCTATTTAAATCAAATCTATGAGAATATGAGAAATGAATATCTTATTTCCGGCGCAGGCAATTCAATTTTCGACCAACCACTTCTCTATATTTCTCGTTTCAGCACTGAAATTCACACCAATCTTAAAAAGCTTTCGTGAATCCGTTTCAAATGGTCGGGAATAGTGCTTGTCATTTATCTGTTGCAGAGCTTCTTCCGCTGTACCATTCAGTTTAAATTCCATAATGTAAATGAACTTGTCAGTCTGCAATACCATATCCACACGGCCTTCACTCGTATGATATTCCGCTTTTACATAAAAACCGACCAGTTTACATACAATATAAAGTACATTCTGATAATGTAACTCCAGTTCGCGGGCAAGCTCGTATGGAATATCAGAAAAGAAACTTTGCAGACGACGGAAAAAAGATTCGTAATCACCAGCCTCCACTTTACGAACAAGTTTCTGAATTTCAAAGGGAGATTCCACTTTATCTACGTTCGCATAATAAGGAAGCAGAAAACGGATAAATCCTTCCTCCACTTCGCGATTAGGAAAACCTAAACGGTAAATTCCAAATTCTTCATCATACCCTTTAATAGTAAGGTACCCGCTCTGATAGATTACCGGAATAGGATTGGTAGATTCAGAATCTATACTGTTCAGTACCTGTTCATCAGTTTCTTCATGAGCCATCCGATGAAGGTCGTAATGGTGTTTCTTCAGCAATTCCACCAAATAAGTGGGAGTACCTGTTTCAAACCAGTAGCTTTTAAACTCATTCCTATCAAAAGCCAAAAGCAGACTGAAGGGATTGTACATTCCTTTGGAATTGTGCGTGAAATGATAGCCATCATACATTTCTTTCAACCGGACACATATCTCTTCATACGTCACTCCCTGCACATTGGCAAACTCATGAAGCTCGGCATCCAGATTATCGTATAGTTCCTGTTCGCTCACACCACAAATATCTATATACTTATTCCACATTGAAATGTCATTCAGGTTATTCAAATCACTGAACACACTAAATTTACCGAACTTGGTAACTCCCGTCAACATAGCAAACTTAATACAGCCATCCTGACTTTTTAATGCACCATAGAAAGCTTTCAATGTATTGCGAAAGCTCTTTTGCAAGGCATCATTACCAATGGCCTGCAACATCGGCTTGTCATACTCATCCACAAGAATAGCCACACGCTGTCCTTCCTGCCGGCAGGCACGTTTAATAATCCCCTCAAAACGCATCGCTAAGGATTTCTCCGAGGGCTCCGCACCATATATCTTCTCCCATTCCACCAACGCCCCATTGAGTTTGTTCTCCAGACTTTCCGGAGTATCATATTTTTCCGTATTAAGATCAAGATATAAAACGGGATATTTTACCCAATCTTTTTCCAGTTTCTCCATAGCCAGCCCTTCAAAGAGTTCCTGCTTTCCTTGAAAGTAAGCTTCAAGCGTAGAAATGAGCAGACTTTTGCCAAAACGGCGCGGACGACTCAAAAAATAGTAACTTCCGGTTTTCACCAATTGATAAATCAATGCTGTTTTATCAATATAAAAATAGCCATCATTACGAAGACTTTCAAAGTTCTGTATACCGATAGGGTAAATCTTGCCACTCATATTTCAATCTGTCTAAGTTCACATCATACAAATATACATAGAAATATCTGTATCGCAACAAGTCCAACAAAGAAAGAATTGCAAAAAAAGATATAATGGCAGAGATAGATAATAGATTTTGAATAAAAAGAGAACCATTTACCGCTTAAGACAGCAAAAGCAAATATCACATCCACAAAATACTTTCCAATTTCCTACAACTAGGAAAACATTAATTCTTCGCCAGCCACTTTTCACATTCCTTTTTGAATATTGAAATAGAATAGTGCATAACTTTTTATAGATATTTATTTAGGAGTTATGCCAAATATAACTATCTTTGTAAGGATAAGCAAAAAGAATACTTACACACAATAAATTGCAAACAAATATAAAGATGATTCAGCTATCAGACATTATTGAATATATCAAAGAATACGTTATTAATGTATCACATGATGTAGAGGAGTTAGTTGTTAAAAATATCTCGACATTAGATTCTTCATTACCCGAATGTATGGGATGGATAGCAACATACAAAAAAGAGAAACAAAAGTTAGCTGAGCAATCAAATGTAAAATATCTAATAACTGACACAGAGGTTTTAATCACTCCGAAACTTTTCAACAAAGTCATCATCCATGTCAGCAATCCGCGTCTTGTTTTCATTCTCATTGCAGAGAGATTTTTCCATCCCAATTATTATAAGCCTATTGACATTCAAAAATCTATCGGCAAAAACGCACAGATAAGCCCATCTGCAACAATTATGAATGCTTCCATTGGAAATAATTGCATCATTCACTCAAATGTTGTCATTTATGATGGCGTTGAAATAGGAGACGATGTAATCATTCATGCTGGAACAGTCATAGGTCATTCCGGATTAGGCTGCGAAAGAGATCAATATGGAAGCTTACACAAATTCCCGCATTACTCAAACGTCATTATAGGCTCCAAGGTTGATATTGGCCCTAATTGTCAAATTACCAAAGGCACATTATCACCTACAACAATAGGAGATGGAACTAAAATAGATGGTTTGTGTTCTATTGGGCACAATACAGTTATTGGTAAAAATAATTGAATAGCAAGTTCCGTCACAATAGCCGGTTCCGTCAAAGTCGGAAATGAGTGTATTATTTATGCATCCAGCAATATCAAAGATCAAATTCGTATAGGGAATAATGTTATTATTGGTATGGGATCATTAATACTCCAAAATATACCTGATAATCAGATGTGGTATGGCGCACCGGCAAAACAAATTAAACAACTATGAAACAATTTGATATAGTCGTATTAGGCGGAGGCATATATGGTTTATATACTGCCCTTTTTTTGTCACAACGTGAAGTTACCGTTGCTGTTATTGATATAGATCAAAATTTCTTCTCTCGAGCATCAATGGTCAATCAAGCCCGCCTCCACAATGGCTTACATTACCCAAGAGGTCAAAAAACAGTAAACACAATACTAAAATATAAAGAGCGCTTTATACATGACTTTGGTGAAAGTATTAATTCTCAATTTAAGGCCTATTATGCTATCGCAAATAATGAGTCGTTAACCAACAAATCTGAATATGAAGATTTTATGAATAGAAATAATATACCATATTCTGAAGTTGATCCTAATACACTATTTAACTCAAATAAAGTTGAAGCATTATATCTTACTAAAGAATACTCATATAGCTATAAGATTGTTCTAAATAAACTACTAAACCACATTAGTGATGTTAAAAATGTAGATACGTTTTCGGGAACGAAGGTTATTTCAATTACAGATAAAAATGAACGCTATCAAATAGAAATAGAAAACGGCGAGTATATTGAATGCAAAGGAGTGGTAAATGCAACTTATGCTTCTACCAATATAGTAAGCCAATTATTCAACAAACCGGGATTCAACTTAAAGTACGAACTTTGTGAAGTTATTTTATGCAAAGTACCAGACACTTTGAAAGATATCGGCATTACTGTTATGGACGGCGAATTCTTTTCAATCATGCCATTCGGCTTTAGTAAATATCATACACTAACTTCTGTCCACTACACCCCACATACCGTTTCATCCCCAGAGCCATCATTTCCATGTATGAAAAATGGTAGTTGCAGTCCTCACAATATCGGGAACTGTAACCTATGCCTACATAAACCACTAACTGCATATGAAGCAATGAAAACACAGTATGAGGAATTTATACACCCCCAATTACATGGTATCGAATACATCTCTTCCATGTTTGCAATTAAGCCCATTCAGATTTCATCAGAAAAAACAGATGAAAGAAATACCCTTATTCAAATGGCAAAGCAACCGCCATTCTATATTTCTGTCCTCTCTGGTAAAATATCGACATTTTATGAGCTTGATAGCTATTTAATAGAACTTATCAACCTATTAAAAGGGTCATAATTTCATGCTATTTTCATTATTGCTTATTTGCTTCTAAAATTTCATGATATCCTTCTTTGTCGGTCCCGAGCAAATCAAAATCATTCAACAAAGAGATCGTTTGGGCCAAATGCTTGGATTCTGGAGATATCTTATGAGTAGATATAAATTTATCCAATTCTTTGATTGGAATAAACTCCAGGCATCTGGTTTCAATCTCTGCATCTTTAGCAAAACGATAACCATGAATAAAATCCTCCAATGTGAATGCCTCCGACAAGCACACTCGAACAAATGAACACACCTCAAATTCCAGTCTATTATCATTTCCAGCTGTACGGATGACACCCACATTTAAAAAAGATCGGAAGAGCACACGTCTGAAC
>ONZT01001317.1_pt1 | contig 14712 bp, 16 predicted proteins | sample 1671571 | NCBI WGS metagenome assembly ONZT01 (sample SAMN06348170, study PRJEB24527) | human gut metagenome | biome: human gut; feature: ankylosing spondylitis patient; material: feces | host: Homo sapiens | place: China | collected 2015-10
TATTCGTCAAATATAATTTTTTATATTATTTATAATAAAACAATTGAATTAACACTCACACAAGCGGCTTTTTTAAATTATTCAGCCTCATTTGAAATATATTTTTCCATTCTATACGCTCATTCCATACAGCCGCATCCACAAAACAATTCTGATTCAAGCCAGCTTTCTTAACTGCCTCCATCGCTGCTTCTCTCTGGCTCAAATGCCGCTTTCCAACGGTCAAGCAGTTTGCGCCATCCAACGTGTCATACTGCTGGAACGCTCGATTGAAGTCCATCAGATCATGCAACCGGATAGGTTGATTCGTCTCATTGTCCACCAACAAACCCCAGTTTTCCCAATGGCGGTCGGTGTTGCCCACCAGATAATCCAGAATGTTCATCATATAGTATCCGTGGGCATCCAGTTCCAGAATTTTATCCAGTGTATTCCAATCATGGTTTGTGCAGTAGACATCATAGGCTGCATACGTCACAAGGCTATATCGCTGCGAGGTCATGATTTTACTGATGGAAACCGGCTCGTTCTCAAACATTCCCTGCTCATACAGAACCTGATGACAGTCAAAGTATCGGCAGATTTTACTTGCCAGCACTTCACGCTCGACTGCATCCTGTCCGCCATCTTTATAAAGATAGAAGCCCTCCTCTCTGCGCACCCACGCTTTAGGATAACATCCACCAGTGGACAAATCATTTGCCAAGAGATGTGCATTTGTCACAGTCATCTGATGCCCACGCAGTGCAATATCCACAAGAGCATTGCTTAAAGAGTGTGTGTAGAGATTGATATCCTCAAATCGGACAGTCTCATTTTCTTCTTTTACCCAGAACACATCCAGCAGAGACAGGCAATGGTACGAAAGCGCAATCTGTGCACGCTCCCGATCCGTAACACTCTGGGATGCGCCAATGCTGTTCAGGATTTCCTTTGCATAAGTGCGGTCACGTGGTATCAGCCGAGATGCACACCATGAATGGAAGCTAATCACATTATTGATTCGAGTATCAAAGTCATTCGATTCTTTCAGCACCAGACCATAGGGCATGAAATCTTCAAAACAAATTTTACACTCACCAGCCGTACTCACCTGTGCCACGCACTTTTCCATGTGCATGACATGATAGACTGTTGCTTCGCCCATTGCTTTCACCACCTATTTGACCAATGCACGCCGTCTTTTCTACTATTGTACCGTCTTTCTACTTGTAAAACAAGCCTGTTCTGCATACTGCAATCCAAAAAATCTCACCCAGATAATATAACCATGATACGAAACCTCTGAGCCGAAAGACTCAGGGGCTATTTTTATGTCTGGAGGTGATTTTCCATGCTGTTCCGTATCATCGTTGTCATCATCACTATTACGATTTCGTTCTAAGCTGTATCCGCGCAGAAAGGAGATGTCCCCATGAACTTTTTACCTGAGCTCATTCAAAAACTTGGCACGGTTCTTGTTGAAGTCCTCGTGCTGATTGCTGAAGAAGTCGAAAAGAAAAACTAACGAAAACAAATCAAAAAAGGAGACTTTACTATGTCCGCAAATGTTGAAACCATGTTCTCTGTCCGTGAGACCCCTTGGCATGGCCTTGGCCGTATCGTTATGGATGCCCCTGCAAGCCGTGAAGCCTTGGAGCTGGCTGGTCTGGATTGGCAGGTGGAAAGCCGCAACATCTACTCCGGCACGGGTGCTATGATCCCCGGCTATCGCGCAAATGTCCGCAGCACCGATGATTCTGTTCTGGGTGTGGTATCCGACCGCTACCGCATTGTGCAGAACGAAGAAGCATTTCAGTTTACAGACGACCTGCTGGGTGAGGGCGTTACTTATGAAACTGCCGGTTCTTTGCAGGGCGGCAAGAAGGTCTGGATGCTGGCAAAGCTGCCCGAAAAGTATATCATCGCCGGAGACGAAGTGACCCCCTATCTTGTGTTCTTCAACAGTCACGATGGCAGTTCTGGTGTGAAAGTAGCTATGACCCCAGTTCGTGTGGTCTGCCAGAACACCCTGAATCTGGCTCTGGGCACGGCAAAGCGCATCTGGACTGCTCGCCACACCGAAAATGTTCTGCTCCGGGTGCAGGATGCCCGTGAAACCTTGCAGCTTGCCAACAGCTACATGGGGGAGCTGGGCAAGGGCATCCATGAGCTGACCACCATCAAGCTGTCTGACCGCAAGGTGCAGGAGTTTATCAACGAGTTCTTCCCCATCACGGAAGACTTAACCGATGGCCAGCGGAAGAACAACCTGCGCTTGCAGGACGATTTGAAGGCCCGCTATTATAATGCACCCGATCTGGAGTGGGTCGGAAAGAACGGCTGGCGGTTCGTAAACGCTGTTTCGGACTTTGCTACCCATGCAGACCCCATCCGTAAAACTCGCAACTACAATGAAAATCTGTTCCTGCGCACCGCAGAGGGCAATCCCATGATCGACAAGGCTTACAAGATGGTGCTGGCAGCAGCATAAGGGAGGACGTATGAACGACGTGAGCAACCGGGCTGTCCGGGAATTTTCTGAGTTCCTGAACATCATCGAAGCCGATTTTCCAAAGCCTACCTGCACCACGGCATACGAGATCACAATGAAAAGCACCATTGTCAGTGCCTTGATTACACTGGACACCGAAAAGCAGATGGACGAGCGTTTCTGGAACCATCTCCGGGTGCAGCGGAATATTCTGGATTTCCTGTATGCCCTCTGGCTGGACGATGACCGCACTTTGGTGGACGAGTTTTCCACTATTATCAAAGACTTGGTGGAATATGATTTCTCTATCGCAGAAGAACAGCTGAAAGAGAGGCTAAACATTGCATGAAAAGGCTTGTATCTACATTGAATTTGTCCAAAGAAGATTGGCTCCGTTACCGCAAATGCGGTATTACCGGCACGGATGCCGGGGCTATCCTTGGCCTGAATCCCTACCGCTCGGCATTTCAGGTGTACCACGATAAAATCAGCGATACCATTGAAAATATCGACAACGAGGCCATGCGGCAGGGTCGTGACTTGGAGGATTATGTAGCACAGCGGTTCTCCGAAGAAACAGGCTTTAAGGTGCGCCGTGCAAATGCTATCTATCAGAGCGAGGAACATCCGCTGCTTCTGGCAGACTTCGACCGCCTGATCGTTGGACAGAAGGCCGGGCTGGAATGCAAAACGGTCTCACCGTTCTCTGCGGACAAGTGGGCAGATGGCAAAATCCCGGCTCACTATCTGGCGCAGGTTGACCATTACTTAGCCGTTAGCGGCTTTGATTGCTGGTATGTGGCAGCTTTGATTTTCGGCAGAGAGCTGGTGATCCACAAAATCGTGACAGATAAGCAGGTGCTTTCTGATCTCATTGATAAGGAAGAACTTTTCTGGGCGAACCATATTGTGCCCCAGATTCCCCCTGTACCCAACGGTTGCGAGTGCGACACCCAGCAGATCAACCAGCTTTATGAGGCGGATAACCGGGGCAAGACCGCTGATCTGAGTGCCCTACATGGACTTCTGGATAAGCGGCAGGAGATTTCTGATCAAATCGAGCAGATGGAACAGGAAAAGATGGCTATCGAGCAACAGGTCAAGCTGCAAATGCAGGATGCTGCCTATGGCACAGCACCGGGCTATAAGGTGTCCTGGGTATCCTCCGAAAGTAAACGGGTAGACTCCCAGCGTTTGAAGAAAGAACAGCCCGATATTTTCAATCGGTACAGCAAGAATGTAAGCAGCCGCAGGTTTACCATCGTTCATGCGGCATAACATTTGTAATTGGCGGCAGGGAGTAAATACTCTGCCGCCTTTTTTCTTGGAGGTTATCTTATGGCCACAGAAAACCCGTTCGTAAAATTATTCGCTATCGACTTCAAAGATCATCTGGAAGTCAAAAAGTCCGGCAGCACGGAACTGAAATATGTAAGCTGGGCGTATGCATGGGCGGAGGTGAAAAAGCTGTATCCTACTGCTAACTATGAGGTCAAGAAATTCAACGGCCTGCCCTATGTTTATGACCCCCATAACCGGCTTCATGGTGTATACCACTGTCACAATTGAGGGCGTTTCGCATGAAATGTGGCTGCCTGTACTGGATGGCGCAAACAAGGCCATGAAAGCTGTGCCTTATACCTACACCACCCCGAAATGGGACTACAACCCGCAGACCCGCCGCCGTGAAAAGGTCGGCATGGAAGAACGTACCGTAGAAGCAGCCTCCATGTTCGATGTGAATAAAGCTATCATGCGGTGCTTGGTAAAGAACCTCGCTATGTTTGGCCTTGGCCTGTACGTTTATGCCGGAGAGGATTTGCCGGAAGATGCTGCACCGCAGCCAGAGGCAGAACCGCAAAAGCAGCCGAAACCGAAATCCACCAGCCAAAAGCCGGAACAGCCGCCTGTGCCCTGCATCTGCGTTCGCTGCAACCAGCCCATCAAGAGGGTCAAGCTGAAGGATGGCTCCATCATGCAGGCCGCAGAGTTTGCCGCTACCCATGAGGGAATGTGCGCCGACTGCTACAAAGCCACCAGATTGAACGTAGCATAATAAAACTGCTCTATTTCGATGTCACTTGATTCTTGTATGATTCTATATTTCATGGTACACTTACAGTAGTAAGTTCTGAAAGCTCACATCTGTGAGCGGAAAGGAGCATTGCATGGCAGATTTACAGTTTCCTGTTGGAATCTCGAATTTTGAAAAGATTCGAGAAGGCGGGTATTATTATATCGACAAGACCAATCTGATTTCTGAACTTCTTAGCGGTGGTATCGCTGAAGTAACATTGATCACTCGTCCTCGCCGTTTCGGAAAATCCCTTGGTATGAGCACTCTCGCAAATTTTCTTGACATCCGCAAAGACAGCAAGCAGATGTTTGAGGGATTGGCGATTTCCCAAAACACAGAACTTTGCCAAAAATGGATGAACCAGTGTCCTGTGGTATTTTTCTCTTTCAAGGACACGGACGGTCTAACCTTTGAAAGTGCCTATGGAATGCTGTGCATGAAACTGGCATTTGCATTTCAGGATTATCAGTTTCTTTTGGATGACGATGCTATTTCTGACGATGACAAAGGCATCTTTAAGCGGATTCTGGGACGCACTGCATCAATGGATGAAACCAAAAGCTGCTTTTTGCTATTGACTCGGATGCTGGAAATCCATTTCAAAAAGTCGGCGGTCGTCATTCTGGATGAGTATGATGTTCCCATTGCAAAAGCCAGCAGCAACGGATATTATTCGCAGATGCTGGACGTGATGCGGGCTATGATGAGCACCACGCTCAAAGACAACACCTCCCTCGACTTTGCTGTTGTTACCGGCTGCCTGAAAATTGCAAAAGAAAGCATCTTTACCGGGACGAACAATTTTGTTTCGGATACGATTCTTTCTCCCCGGTTGAGCGAATCCTTTGGGTTTACACAGGCAGATGTAGATCAAATGCTGAAAGATGCTGATCTTGAATCGCAGTCTGCTGAAATCAAGGCATGGTACGACGGTTATCATTTTGGCGATGCAGACATTTATTGTCCGTGGGACGTAATCAGTTATCTGCGGGATTTCCAGTATGGTGTAGCACAGAAGCCGAAAAGCTATTGGAAAAACACCAGTGATAACGCCATCATCCGTTCTTTCATCGACTATGCAGGCGACAATATCACCACAAAGCTCGAAACGCTGATGGCTGGCGGCTCCATTGTTCAGCATATTGAAGAAAACCTGACCTACGATTATCTGCACTCCTCTGAGGAAAATCTTTGGAGTGTGCTGTATCTGACAGGCTATCTGACCAAGGTGCGGGATAAGGATCTGACGGATTCGCTGCCGGATGGCTGCTCTGCGCTGATGATTCCAAATGCAGAGATTCGGGAAATTTTTGAAACCACTGTAAGCAAATGGTTTGACGACAGTGCAAAGGCATGGAACCGCAGCCCGTTGTTTGATGCAGTCTGGAGCGGAAACAACGAAGCTCTGACAAAAGAAATGACCAAGCTGCTGCGCATGACCATCAGCTACCATGACTATCGGGAGGATTTTTACCACGCTTTCCTTGCAGGCATCTTTACTGGTGCTGGCTATGTGGTGGAATCCAACAAAGAGCATGGCGAGGGTCGCAGCGATGTTATTGTAAAGGATATCCGCAATGGCCGTGTGGCAATTTTTGAAGCCAAGTATTCCAAAACTCTGGATGCTCTGCCGGATGCCTGTGATGCTGCCATTCAGCAGATCAATGACCGGATGTATGCAGCAGACTTCCGGGATGACTATGATGACATCCTCTGTTATGGCATCGCATTCTTCAAAAAGCGTTGCATGGTAAGGAAAAAATAATTATCTACTGGGGAGTATCTTCGGATGCTCCCCTTCACTTTTTACAGGACAGTCCAAATGGATTGTCCTGTTTTTATTTGGAGGTACACAATGGAAGAACAAAAAATCAAAGTCCTTGCGCTCCTGCCAATGGAGTTGCCAAAGGAGATCGAACTGGACAACACCCTTGAAGCCATGCAGAACTTTGTAGGCGGGCTGATCGAATGCATCACCTTAAGTGACACCGGTTCAGAGGTCACACTGGTCTGCAATGATGAAAGCAAGCTGCTTGGCCTGCCGCTCAATCGTCCGCTGTGGGATGGAGCCGATGTTCTTGCCGGGCCGGGATTTCTGGCCGGATGTGACAACGAAGGGAATCTGACTTCCCTGCCGCAGAGTACAATGGATTTCTACAAAGAGAAATTCAGAGCTTTTATCATTGAAATTTAAGGAGGACAGATTATGACCTTTCATGCAATGACCGAACACTATGAAGAGATCACGGTTTGCGGAAAGCCTGCGCTGTTCACCAGCATCCGCATCAAGAGAGATACCATCCCAGATGGTCTGTACGCCTACGATGTCCGGCACGACGATGAGTGCCGGGGCATCCCTTGTGAGATCGCACCCTTCGTGATGGTCAACCACTGGGGCACCATTATCCTTGCGGAACCGCTGGAACTGCCGGATGATGGGCGGCGATATATTGACGAGGACACCGACTGGAACTACGCTCCTTTGGATGGCGAGGACACCGCCAATCACAAACCGTGCACTACCATTTCTGATTTTATGACTGCCTATGCCCACTAAAACTGTATTAAAAATACCGTATATTCTGTTTTGTATTAAAATCAGCCGTTTTCAGGCCATTTCAAGGTGCAAAACACAGTCTTAAAAATGTCGCTCGTTATCTTTGAGCCAGAAAGGAGACGCATGAACATCTATGGCTATTGCCGCATCTCTACGGCAAAGCAGAGTATTGACCGTCAGATCCGCAACATCAAGGCCGAGTACCCGACTGCCCATATCGTGCAGGAAGCCTACACCGGCACGTCCATCTTTCGCCCGGAATGGCTGAAGCTCTATCGGATTCTGAAATCCGGGGATACGGTGGTGTTCGATTCAGTGTCCCGGATGTCCAGAAATGCAGAAGAAGGTTTTGCTCTGTACGAAGACCTTTACCACAAGGGCATCCGGCTGGTGTTCTTGAAAGAGCACCACATCGACACCGAGACCTACAAAAAAGCCCTGTCCGGCAGCATTGCCATGACAGGGACAAATGTGGACTTCATCTTGAAGGGCATCAACGAATATTTGATGGCCTTGGCAAAAGAGCAGATCAAGCTGGCCTTTGAGCAGTCCGAAAAAGAAGTTGCCGATCTGCACCAGCGCACCCGTGAGGGGCTTTTGACTGCTCGGTTGAACGGAAAGCAGGTTGGCCGCAAAAAGGGCACTGGATTTGAAACAAAGAAAGCCAGAGAAGCCAAGCAGATTATCCGTACCCACTGCAAGACCTTTGGCGGCACACTTGACGATGCCGAGTGCATGAAGCTCACCGGTCTTGCCCGGAACACCTATTATAAATATAAGCGTCAGATTCGTGCCGAACTGATAGCAGAGCAGGATTTGCCGAAAGGAGCAAGTATCTTTTATGAACTGCCAAAATCATTCTGAGCCGGAAAACCGGCTCACTCCGGAGGAGCAGCAGGAGTTTTTAGAACTTCTGGCCCGTCTGTCCCCTGAACAGCGTGAAGCACTGAAAGAAGTACTCAAGTCCTTTACCTAAAAATAATCCGGGGCAGCCCCCAAAAGCCGTCCCGGATTATTTTTTAGCAGGTTTCTTTAGTTTACAGACAAGGAGCTGCCGATTTTGTTTCCGTTGGCATCGATTTCCTTGAGCTTCACATCGCTGGATTTCACATACGAAGTGGGATCTCCGATATTATCGAGCCCATAATTATTGCGGACGCTAATTGCTGTATAGTTGTGCCGTGAACCGAACACCGAATCATACGGCTCGGTGTTGATGATTTCCTGATGTACAGATGCACAGTTCTTAAAAGTACAATCAGAAACGATCACACGAGGATAATTGAACTTGTCATAGTTTGCGGTATATACAGAAATCAAGAAGTTCATTTGATCTTTTGTAAGGTTTCGGTCTGCTTTACAGGCTTTCCATTTGCCCATGTCACAGGCAAAACCTCCTTCTGAACAAATATGGACACCATTAAAAATACACCGCTCGATTTTGCTCGGACGATTTGCATTCGCAAATTTTTTATCAACGCCCCCAATGTTAATCAGGACACCTTTTGTGTTCAATAGTAAAAATTTTCCGGGAATCATTGCGAATATGTATTTCTGGAGTTGTTCCGCATCATAATTTTTAATGTCTTCCAGTGAATTGACCGGACCTAGAGAAACATTGGAAAATTCACAATCCTGAATTGTGACCTGTGAGTTCCAACGAGAGGTTACAAGGTCTTTCCCTGCGCAGTCAATAAATTGGCAGTTCGACAAAGTTGCTCTCGAACAAAGGTTTACAATAGCATTTTTGCACTCAGAAAATCGATTTTCCGTGATGAGGAATCCACACTCTATAATTGCTTCGCTGCATTTTTCAAAGATGCAGTCCTTAACAGTTCCGATATTTTCAATGCACTTGTTCATTCGCACAAATGTACAATTTGAAACCGTTCCTTTGTCAGTTTCATCGTCATAGCCAATCCAAGCGGAACCCTTGATTACACGAATGTTGTTTTCTACCATGTAAGACGATGCATGGATGCTCTTTTCACACTCAAAGATATTGTTTTCGATGAATACGTTCTTGCCACCGCAATAAATAAAATTTGTTGCGATAGCATCGTTTGCATCTCTAAATTCAAAGGTCGGCTTATCCGGTAATACAAAATGGTTGTTACTAATTTTAGCTTCTTCTTTCACACCAAAGCTAAAAAATTCCGAGCAAGTACCCTGCACTTTGTTGTTATCAAAACAAAAAGTTATACAACCACAGCCAATAAATCCAACGCAGTCAATAAAAATGCAGTTTTTTATCGTACAATTTTTTGCCCATGCACGATTTATCCCCTGAATGAAGTAATTTCCTTTTTTGCAGTCTCCATGGCAAATTATTGTAGAGGCCATAATGGAGAGTTCTGTTCCATTGTTCAAATAGATATGACTGCTACTGTCCTCATTATAATGAATTGTGCAGTTAATGAACTTGACTGTGCCTTTACAGTTCATAATAGCCGAGGAGAAGTGAATATCCTTATTTTTGTAGACTGTTTCACCATCATTCTGAATCGAACCGGAAAGCACCAACTTTTCACGGGGCGCATTCGTGTCAATGGCTTCTTCACCATTTTCTTCGGTCTGAGCTTCAGAGGCTCCCTCTGCGGTTTTCTGTTCCGGCAGCTCCACTTCAAACGGGGTTTCTTCGGTGATTTCAATGGGTGCAGTGATATAGCGGTCAATGCAGCCGTCCACACCACGCAGACGATAGGTGTCCACGGTCTGCTGCTTCAAGGATTTGATGGTCTTGCGGCCAAGGTCAAACAGGTCGATGAAATCTTCCTGCTCATCCTGTTCCATCGACTCCGCAGTATGGTCGTACAGATACATATAGGTGATAACGCAGCTCAGAATTTTCCGCTTTGCGTTATCTTCCAGATCATCCAGAGCATCTTCCAGATTCGCCACCTGTGCATCGGCATTCAGATAGTTCAGCAGTTCGTTGGCATACAAACGCTGCTCGTTGGAGGGCATTGCATACAGCTTGGATGCTTCGTTCAGACAGCCGGACAGAATATTCCGCTGCTGGCTGTTCAAATCCTTCAGATTTTCGTTTTCCTTGATGCCATAGCTCTTGTCTTCCAGCAGATAAAGCCGCTCCTGAAGATAAGCACTGTTCTGAGCCAGTGCCCGGATGTCGCTTTGGGATTGCATGACCATCCCGGCGATATTGGCATCCTGATCGGCCAGACGAACCAGAATTTCAATCAGGATTCCCTGTGCCTGTGCCAAAGAAGTGATCTGCTCTGCCATGCGGATATTGTTTTTTCTGGGACAGACCACCATATTGAAAATACGATGGAACCACTTCTCGTTTTTCAGTTCCTCAAACTGTGCATCGGATTTGGTCGTCAACTGCTGCACCGCAGACTGCAAATCCTGAAAATCACAAGAACTGCCGTAATAATTCGGTTGTAAGCTGCATTGTTCCTTTGTCATAAAAATCACCTTTTCTTTCTGTTGAAATCATCCAGAAGCGTTTGGGTCTCTTCATGGAGGTTCTGAGCTTGAGAAATTGCCTGATTTGTATAAGCAGAGCTGTACGCAATGCGTGCAGTTCCGTATTCCAGCCGTTGTGTCATTTTCCGCACTTCGTAGGCGGACATTGTAAGTGCGTTATGGAAGCCTTCGTCACAGAGCCGTTCCAAACCTTGGGTCGCAATAAAGGAGCCGATAACAGAACCCAGAATCGGGCCAATCACCGGAAGAGGAAGTGCTTGTCCTGCAACTGCACCAATTCTTGCGCCAACTGCACTTACTGCGGCATTTAAGGCAGCAATCTGGCATCCATCCGTAAATTCTTCGTCCGAAATGGTTCCAGTACTCTTACGATACGCCAGTTCCGATACCGAGAATGCCAGCGACACACCTGCGGCAGCAGGGCCAGCCGAGATGTTGGTAAAGTTGGTGATTCCATAAATCGCCAATCCACTGACTCCACCCTCTGCGGTAGCTTTTGCTGCATCTATGCCGATTTCTTTCCAGTCCTCCTTTGTAAACTCGTTGATTTTCTTTCCTTCCATGCACTTTCCAAAAATACTGATAGCCAACTGGAGTGCACCGGCAACAGCAGCAGAACTCGCAGCCGCTTCTCCGGCTTTTTTCAAGGACGGTGCTGCTTCCTGCTGTGCCTGTTCTCGTTTTTTATCGCTGCGCTCATCCGCACGCTGTTTCTGGTTGTCAGCAGTCTGGTTCAGCTGGTCGGACTTCTTATCCAGCGTTTCCATGATTTTGCCTTTTTGTACTGCTGCATAATCTACATTGCCAGACCGAACCACATCAAAGAACGAACGACCTGTCTGTTCTTCGATTTCGCGTATCTTTTCTTTAATGGCTCGGATGGATTTTGCGCTCAGGCCATCGGTATCCCCAGATAGCACCTTTTTGATTTGTTCATACTGGTCTTTCGGGATAACATAATAGCTGCCGTCCTGACCAAAGTTGATGTCCTTATATTTCTCAAGGTGCTCAAGCACATGGCTTAGAGAATTGTTTGTACCATTGATATATTTAGACTGTACCGCAACACCATTGACCCGATAATCTTCTGGAGCAGTACGTCCAACACCGTCTTTGGTCGCATCTGCTCTACGGTTGTGCATGATTTGATCTGCATTATGGAAGTTGATGTCAACTTGCTCTGCATACTCACCATGTTTTGTTGTGGGATTTCCTAAGACATGGTTGGAGTCATTTACAAAGTCACGGACATTATCAACACATTCCAGAGCTTTTTTCAAATTGGCATCGATTTTTGCTTTAGTCGCCGCATTCTGCGTGTCGATTTTGTGCATCTTCTGCATCAGCTCTAAAGCGTTCTGGCGGTTTTGCTCTGACACCATAGAACCTACGCCCTGCGTTCGGGCATTTCGCATTTGGTCTTCATGTACGAACTGTTCATCCATTTGTCTTGCCTCCCATCTGTTCATACCGTACATCCATCCGTTCGATTTCCTGCTTTATCTCCTGCACCAGCGTTTCCGGTGCAGTCACCTTGACTTTGCTACCTTGACTGAGCAGCCACATTTTCACGCCTGTGCCAAAGACTTCGGCTTCAATAGAGCAAACACCCTCTTTTTCATCTACGACTTTTGCCATCGGGAACTTGTCCAGCACAGCTTCCACCGATGGGCCATAGTAGTTGAAGCTGATCTTCTGCGGCTCACCGCCGAACATGAACTGTGTGCGGTTCTTGTACTCGCCCTCTTTGAAGCGGTCTTTGTAGGGAACAGAAAACTTTTCTCCGGTTTCCTTGATGGAATGTATCCTATCAAGCCGGTAAATGGTGGGATAAGGATCGTTCTTTTTGTGGAAAGCCTCTCTGGTGGAGTGATCTGTGATAACACCCATGAGATAGAAATAATACTCTGAGAACATCAATCCCACCGGCTCAACTATCCGTTTTACGATCTGACGCTCTTTCAGCTTCCGATACTCGATTTCCAGCACCGACTGACTTCGGATGGCCTGTGCCACCATCCACAGATTATCCGGGTCAATGGCTGCATGAGCTGGGTCGTGATAGTGGAACAGCTCATTGCTGATAAACCACTCAATGTCGGCTTTTTCTTTCTGCGACACACAAAGGTTCAGGATGATTTGCAACTGCTTCTCGACCTGCTCTTTGGTAAAAGCTCGGCTTTCCAGCAGAATCTTGCACAGGGCCAGAACCTCACCTTTGGAAAGCTGCTCAATCTCCTGCGTGACCAGACGGTAGCCATTTTCCTTTTTGTCGTACTCGATTTTTCGTACGATGCCTTCTTTAGCACACTGTTCCGAAAGAAAATCACGGATACTGTCTATGTCTCTCTGAATGGAGCGGACGTTCACATAGTACTGCTCTGCGGCCTGTTGCTTATTGATGAGCTTGCCAGAAAGGAAATCCTGATAAAGTTCCAAAACACGGGTCGTTTTCAAGGTGTCTGCTGTCATTGGCTTGTCCTCCTCTTTGGTTCAGCTCCATTATAACAACCGTGGTGGACAGGCATTGTCTATCTTCTTTTTTGTCTATCAAAAAGTTTTTGGTTCTAAAATCTGTGCGAGATTTCTAAAAAGGGTTTGATTGCTACGATATATACCATTGAAATTATACGACTAATGCAATTAACGGTCAAGCCTTGGAACAATAAAATCGTAAGTAATCACTACGATTTGTACAAGGAGGTCAACCATGGAACGAGAGAAGCCTACATTTGATATTTTAGGGCGCATTGAACAGGAACGTCTTGCTCGTAGCTGGTCTGAGTATGCCCTTGCAGAAAATTCCGGGCTGACCCAATCCACCATCTCAACATGGCGAAGAAGAAATCTTCAGCCGAATGTTGCTTCTATCGAGAAAATCTGTGCAGGCTTCGGCATTACCCTCTCTCAGTTCTTTCAGGAGGAGGACTCAGTTTATCTGACGAAGGAGCAAAAGCAGCTTCTTGATCTCTGGGCTAAGCTCTCTCCTGTTCAAAGAGAGGCAGTTACTAAAATGCTGTGTGCTTTCCTATATATAGAGGAAGAACCCTGAGTTTCAACTGCATATTGCCAGATAAAAGCGGCCAAGCCTCAAAAAGCTTGACCGCTTTATCCTTTTGAATAATAGGGTTTAGGTACAGGATTCCCGGATTTTTGCCAGATCACTGTTCAGCAGCGTTTCATGTTCCAGAAGTTCTTTCTGGACAGCAAGTAGGAAATCTCTGTTATAATAGAGACTAACTATTAAAAGTCAAGACCCAAAATGAAAAAATCCGTCAACGATTCGCTGCCCCTGACAAACAGTCTTCAAATACTGGAATCAGAGCAGCGAGGGCGACGGAGAGAATAGCAAAGCAAGCCCGGCCAACCCTCGCAGAAACAGAATAGCATTTGAATGCTTCGGTTTGTCAAGGGTTCGCTGCGCCAGCTAAGTTGTTCTTGGATTTGGCTCAGGCTCTGGAGAAAATCAGGCAGCTGTAAGATATGCTTTTCCAGACTTCTGCAAAGCGTAGATCAGCCGCACGAGTTTCTTTGTGGCATGAGACAGGGCAACATTATAGTGCTTACCTTCAGCACGTTTTTTGGCAAGGTATTTGGCAAAGACAGGATTCCAATGACAAACGTACTTGGTTGCGTTGTAAAGGGCATATCGCAAATAACGTGAACCACGCTTTTCCATATGAGCGTAACAGTTTGTAAGTTTTCCTGACTGGTATGTAGAAGGAGAGCAGCCAGCGTAAGCAAGGATTTTGTCAGGAGATTCAAAGTTGGAGAAATCACCGATTTCAGCAAGGATCATGGCTGCTGACTGGATACCGACACCGGGAATAGAAAGAATCGGTGGATGCAATTCATCCATGATTTGCTGAATCGAATCTTCAATTTCGTCGATCTCGGAGGTGAGTTCCCGAATGAGTTTAATGGTATGCTTCAGTTCCAGAGATTTAGCAGGCATAACTGAACCAATGGAAGTTCTGGCTGCATCTCGAATCTGGATAGCTTTGTCTTTTTTGTAACGCCCCTTAGATGCTGTTGTAAGAAGGTTTGTCAGCTTGGTAAGATGAACTTCTGAAACCTGCTTCGCACCGGGATATTCGCTGAGGAGCGCATAAACCGAAGCAATATGGAGAGAGGGAACGAGCTTCTCCAGTT
>ONZT01001324.1_pt1 | contig 14644 bp, 10 predicted proteins | sample 1671571 | NCBI WGS metagenome assembly ONZT01 (sample SAMN06348170, study PRJEB24527) | human gut metagenome | biome: human gut; feature: ankylosing spondylitis patient; material: feces | host: Homo sapiens | place: China | collected 2015-10
CATCGGCAAGGACATGGCCTCCCGCATCAACCTGCTGAACGGCCAGGCCGATGCCGCACGCACCGGCGTCGAATCGAAGATGAGCACCTACATCGCGCTCTACGCGGCCGACGATGATTCGCTGACCGCCAGCGTGGAGGACTACCGGTACTATCTCGACGAACTCGCCAGCCTCACCCAGCTGGCCGCGGTTGCCGCCACCGACGCCGAATACCGGCGCTGCCTCGAACAGCTGCTCAGGAGCTTCCTGACCATCAAACGCGCCATCGACACGGATGCCAGCGACATCCACGACCAGCTTGACCGCATCAACGCCATGCTCAAAGGCCAGCAGTTCGGTCCCAAGCACGGCAGCCTGTCCCTGCACGCGGACGTGCGCCGTCCCGAGCGCACCTTCTGGGCGCAGCTCATCCGCGTCATCGGCACCCTGAACGATTGGAAATCCGCCGACGTCAACGATTCCGACGCCTCGCGCAAGGCTTTCGCGGCCTGCGCGCCGATGGTCGGGCTGCTGCGCGCCGAACTCGCGCAGGTCAAGGACGCGAACGGCGTGAAAAGCTACGGCGCCCGCAACCTCGACCCGCGCTGCCGCTCGTCCTTCTACGCCATCGTGCATCATGCCGACGGCCCGGATGAACGCATCACCTCCACCGGCGGCCGTTCGGGCGGCGCCTTGCAGGAGCTCACCTCATTCGTATACGGCGCGGCGCTCATCTACCTGCTCGGCGGCGGCCTGACCAGCGAGCCCTCGTACACCACGCTGTTCCTCGACGAGGCGCTCATCAAGGCCGACGGCCGTTACACGCAGCGCGCCCTCACGGTGCTGCCGCGCCTCGGATTCCAGGTCATCGTCTCCGCTCCGGAAAGCAAGACCGGCGAAATCCTCGAGGTCTCCACCAAGGCCTACGTGACCTACAAGGACCCCGACACCGGCCTCACCTCCCTGCGCGAGGCCGTGCTGCATCAGAATGACATGGACGATGAATCATCGTCGGATATATTGAAGGATGACGGGGTTGCCGAATGAGCAGTCCTGGCGTCGCCGGTATTAAGACGATTCGGTTCGACTCGACGATGTTCGAAAGCAGGTGATGGGAACTGTGGCCGGCATGAAAGACATCGCTGCGATCACCACATGCGTGAAGAAACATATGCGTTCACATATGTACGACATCGAACCGGCATGGCCATTTCCCGTGCCGGTGGGATTGCCGGACCAAGCATTTTTGGAAACCAATGCGATTGCGGTGCATGACAACAACAATGAGATACGGCAATGGGCAAGCAAGAATGGTTGCGAAATCATAACCAAGCATCGCACCATAGGCACCTCTGTCGAGCTGATCTCCAAAGTCGTCGTTCCTGACGAATCAATAGCCATGCGTGTGGTTGGTCGTACGCTGGCGGCGGAATGTCGCGAAGCGCGCCGCCGCATAGCATGTCTGGTTGCTGCTTGTGACGTTGCTCCGGAAACAATCGAATCGGCCGCTCGCATGACAGGCCATGAACAGCCTGACGACTTCGATCTGCTTGTCAGCGCAGTTCGATATTTCAGGCATCATGACGTGACCGGTATGACGCCGCGACAGATTCCACTGACAGGATTCAGCGGCAAATGGCTGAATGAGTCAAAAACCAATCGTCGTAAGGCCATTTGCCGACTGCTCGGTGTCGAAACGTTGGGTCTGTCAAAACGGCCGACCGAACTGCGGTTCCGTTATCTCGATCCGGTCCGCGACGATGCTGAGCTCGAACGCATCATATGGTGTCCGTGGGAAGGCGAAGCGTTATCCGGCATTAAATATGCTGTCATCGTTGAGAACAAAGACACGTATCAGACTATGCCGCCGATTGCGCAGGGCATCTGCATATGGGGTTCTGGTCGCGCTGTAAGCGATGCTGTACCTGCGGTTCCTGCACTGCGTGACATGCGTATCGTGTATTGGGGTGATATGGATGCGGATGGACTGGAAATACTTTCGACATTACGTGAATCAGGTATCGAATGCGACTCCATCCTGATGGATTGCGATGCATACGATCGGTACCACAGATTTGGTACCGATCGTACTGAACGCAGCGCGAAGATTGCTATGCGGGAGCCTAAGCCGACGCCCGGCCTTCAATCGGCGGAGCGACGTCTTTATGAACGACTGTGTGCTGACAAAACCATCGCTTATCGGCGCATCGAACAGGAACGCATTCCCATGCGTGATGCAGTTGACGAATTACGCAAGCTTGGCATCCCCGTGGAGTCCATTGAAAATCAGGATTTGCCGATTTAGGCTGAGTGATTGGGGATGTTGCCAAGAGCTAGAACGGCTTAGCTTTTTCTCGTCTCACATTATGCCTTCCGATTAATAATGCAACGGCATTGCATAGCTGCAAGGTCCGGCACTGCTATCCGATACTATCGAACTGTTGTTTTGCGTTGCGCGAGAAGGGACAAACATGGCAACCGCTTGGGGTGACGAGAGTGTGCGGAAAACCGGAGTTCCCTCGCCTATGTACTTGATGGGCGCATGCGTATGTGATGATACGGAAACCGAAACAAGGCAAAGATTGGCGTTGCTTAAGCCCAAAGGAGCAAGGAAATTGCACTGGCGAGACATGCGGCCATCATTGCGTGGCAAAGTCGTTGATGCCATGGCTGCAATGGACATTGATCATGTCATTGTGGCTGCGGTACCAATGAGCCAGTGGAATACCGCCGAACGCGCTCGCCGTAAATGTTTGGAACGTCTTCTGCCTCTGCTGGAAACAGAATACAACGTGGACACGCTTGTGCTTGAACGGCGCGAGATTTCACAGGACAGGAACGATATCCGTTTCATCGATGGATTGAGAAGCCGCAGATTTATCGGGCCAATTCGTGTCGAACTCTGTGCAGGGGAGACTGATGCAAGGCTATGGCTCCCTGATCAGCTGCTAGGAGCGTACGGTGATGCCCACGCCGGTACTGGAAGATACGATGAATTCCTCGGCCATGTTCGAACAGTGTTCATCGACAGTGATTGATGTCCTAAAACCGTGTATACTTCATGGTAAGCCAACCCCGCTGGGGAAATGGAAGTGAGAGCCGGACGCCCCGAGTATCTTGGGGGCCGGCTCTTGCGTTTCGGTCCACTGATGGTCCGGAATTTTGCATACTCTGGTTCAGTTTTCCGGCCTGACACGCCATCGAACAAGCGTTCGAATTTGGTCGTGTGTTCGGGTATCCTTGGGACAGATTTGGCGCGCGCATGACCGTGCGCGCGGGAACGGTGAGATGGAAGGTGGGGTGTGGCTGTGGCGGCAATGCAGACTGGCGCAAGGCGCGCAACAAGCGCAACGGGCGCGAAAACCGGCAAGGGCAAGAACGGTGAGGTCATCGTCGAAAAGGTGATGACCAGCGACTCCTTCCTGAGCCGGGAGATCAAAAAGGCGCCGCTGATTGAACACGATGGTTCGCTGGTAGCTGATATCTCGCACATCCCGAACGATCTCAAGATCACGATTCAGGGTGCGCGCGAACACAACCTCAAGAACGTCGACCTGGCGATTCCGCGCAATCGCATGGTCGTGTTCACAGGCCTGTCCGGTTCGGGCAAATCCTCGCTCGCGTTTGACACCCTGTTCGCCGAAGGCCAGCGACGCTACGTCGAATCCCTATCCGCCTACGCCCGCCAGTTCCTGGGTCAGATGGACAAGCCCGACGTTGACTTCATCGAGGGCCTGAGCCCGGCCGTCTCCATCGACCAGAAGACCACCAACCGCAACCCGCGTTCTACCGTCGGCACCATCACCGAAATCTACGATTACCTGCGACTGCTCTTCGCCCGCACCGGCATCCCTCACTGCCCTGAATGCGGCGAGCCCGTCGCCTCCCAGACCCCGCAGCAGATCGTCGACACACTGCTCGGCTACCCGGAGCGCACGCGATTCCAGATTCTCGCGCCCGTGGTCAAGGGCCGCAAGGGCGAGTTCGTGGATATGATCGAGCTGCTGCGCTCCGACGGCTACGCCCGCGCGCTCATCGACGGCGAGATGACGCAGCTGTCCGACGACATCAAACTCACCAAGCAGAAGAAGCACACCATCGAGGTCGTGGTCGACCGACTCGTGGTCAAGGACGGCATCCGCCAACGCCTGACCGACTCGGTGGAAACCGCCCTCAAGCTCGCCAACGGCAGCATCGTCATCGACTTCGTGGACGAGGAGGAAGGCAGCCCGGCCCGCCGCCAGCCGTTCTCCGAACACCGCAGCTGCCCGAACGGGCACACGCTCGAACTCGACGAGGTCGAGCCGCGCACCTTCTCCTTCAACGCCCCCTACGGTGCCTGCCCCGCCTGCACCGGTCTCGGCTTCAAACTGGAAATCGACCCGGACCTCATCATCTCCGACCCGGACAGGTCACTGGCCGACGGCGTCATCGAACCGTGGAGCGGCACCAAGATGACCTCCCAGTACTACGGCCACATCCTCGAAGGTCTGGCCAAGGAAATGGGCTTCTCCATGAAGACCCCATGGAAGGGCCTGCCGGACGACGTCAAGCACGACATCCTCTACGGCCACGACTTCAAGGTCAACGTCTCCTACCGCAATCGCTGGGGACGCCTGCGCGAATACTCCACCGGCTTCGAAGGCGTGATCCGCACGCTCATGCGACGCCACGACGAAACCGATTCGCAGTCCATGCGCGAATACTACGAGTCGTACATGCGCGAAGTGCCCTGCCAGGTCTGCCACGGACGCCGTCTGAAGCCCGAAGTGCTCGCTGTCACTGTGGACGGAAAATCCATCTTCGACGTGTGCGACATGCCCGTCGTACGCGAACTCGCCTGGATCAACGGCCTGAAACTCGAAGGCTCGGCACAGCTGATCGCCGGCGAAGTGCTCAAGGAGATCAAGGCCCGACTCGGCTTCCTGAACGACGTCGGCCTCGACTACCTGACCCTCTCGCGCGCGGCCGCCACCCTGTCCGGCGGAGAAGCGCAGCGCATCCGACTCGCCACGCAGATCGGCTCCGGTCTGGTCGGCGTCATGTACGTGCTCGACGAGCCGTCCATCGGCCTGCACCAGCGTGACAACGAACGCCTCATCGAAACCCTGCACCACCTGCGCGATCTCGGCAACACGCTGATTGTCGTCGAACACGACGAGGACACGATACGCCGCGCCGACTGGGTGGTCGACATCGGCCCCGGCGCCGGCGAACACGGCGGCGAAGTCATCTACTCCGGCCCCGCCAAGCACCTCATAGAAGCCAAGCGCTCCATCACCGGCGACTACATCGCCCACCGGCGAGAGATCGCCGTGCCCGCCAAGCGCCGCAAGATCCACAAGACCCAGGTGCTCAAAGTCGTGGGTGCCCGCGAGAACAACCTCAAGAACATCGACGTGAGCTTCCCGCTCGGCGTGCTCACCGTGGTCACCGGCGTCTCCGGCTCCGGCAAATCCTCGCTGGTCAACACGATCCTCTACCCGGTGCTCGCCGACAAGCTCAACGGTGCACGCATCGTACCCGGCCGCCACACGCGCGTGGAAGGCGTGGACCAGGTGCGCAAGGTGATCCACGTCGACCAGAACCCGATCGGCCGCACGCCGCGATCCAACCCCGCCACCTACACCGGTGTGTGGGACAAGATCCGCACCCTGTTCGCCAAGACTCCCGAAGCCCAGGTGCGCGGCTACGGCCCCGGCCGCTTCAGTTTCAACGTCAAAGGCGGCCGATGTGAGGCCTGCCACGGTGACGGCACGCTGAAGATCGAAATGAACTTCCTGCCCGACGTCTACGTGGACTGCGAGGTCTGCCACGGCAAACGATACAACCGCGAGACCCTCGAAGTCACGTACAACGGCAAGACCGTGGCCGACATCCTCAACATGCCCATCGAGGAGGCCGCCGACTTCTTCAAGGCGTACACCGGCATCTCCCGATACCTGAAGACCCTCGTGGACGTCGGCCTCGGCTACATCCGACTCGGCCAGCCCGCACCCACCCTGTCCGGCGGTGAATCGCAGCGCGTCAAGCTTGCCACCGAGCTGCAGCGCCGATCCGACGGCAAAACCGTGTACATCCTCGACGAGCCGACCACCGGCCTGCACTTCGAAGACGTGAACAAGCTGCTCAAGGTGCTGCAGTCCCTGGTGGACAAGGGCAATACGGTCATCGTCATCGAACATAATCTGGATGTGATCAAGGAGGCCGACTGGCTGATCGATCTCGGTCCGGAGGGCGGCGACGGAGGCGGCACCATCGTCACGCAGGGCACGCCCGAACAGGTTGCCGAATGCGAAGCCTCATGGACCGGCAAGTTCCTGAAACCCATGCTTTAGCCTTCCATTGCAGCTGACCTCGGGTGGGTTGGGGTGTTTGTTGCTGGACATGCTCCGGGCCGCTCAGGTCAAGTCTTTACGGTCCAGCAACACACACCCCAACCCACCCAATCCCTGATGATTGGTTTTGCTTAATAGCGAGGAGGATTATGACGAACGATATTGAGCGGCATAGTCCGGATGAGTGGCGGAAGACTGCGGCGGCGTTAATGTCGGAAAGCATAGCTGTGGGTGCCGGGGAAACGACGGCGAAGGTGAATGCGAATGGGGCACCTTTGCTGGGGGATTCTCGCGACCTGTTCCGACCCAAGACCTCGGATATTCCCGCCAAACCCGGTGTGTACAAATGGCGCGACGGGGAAGGGCGCGTCATTTATGTGGGCAAGGCAAAGAACCTGCGCAACAGGCTCACCAATTATTTCCAGCCGCTGTATCTGCTGCATCCGCGCACGCAGACCATGGTGCTGACCGCACGCAGCCTGGAGTGGACGGTCGTCGCCACCGAACTGGAATCACTGACGTTGGAATACACGTGGATCAAGGAATTCGACCCACGGTTCAACGTGCAGTTCCGCGACGACAAGACCTATCCGTATCTCGCGGTCAGCACGGGGGAGCGAATTCCGCGCGTGTGGGTCACGCGGTCGCGCAAACGGCGGGATACCCGGTATTTCGGCCCCTATGCCAAAGTGTGGGAATTGCGGCACAGTCTTGACCGGTTGCTGCGCACGTTCCCGGTACGCACCTGCACCACCAACGTGTTCCATAAGGCGCAACTGACCGGACGGCCATGCCTGTTCGCTTCCATCGGCAAATGCTCCGCACCCTGCGTGAACCGCATTGAAGCGGACGAACACCGGAGGCTGTGCGAACAGCTGGTCGGCGTGATGACCGGACGACTCGGACGGCCATACATCGCCCAGTTGACCCGCGACATGAAAGAGGCCAGCGCCGAACTCGAATTCGAGAAAGCCGCCCGACTGCGCGACCAGATCCAAATGCTGGAAACCGTGGTGCAACAGAACGCCGTCGTCTTCGACCAGGATGTGGACGCGGACGTGTTCGGCTTCGCCAGCGACGAGCTCGAAGCCTCCGTGCACGCTTTTTATGTGCGCGCCGGCTCGATTCGCGGCGAACGCAACTGGAGCGTCGAACGAGTTGAGGACATCGATGACGCCGACTTGATGGCCGACCTTCTGGTGCAGGTGTATTCGGACGCCGCCGGGGACAATCACCCCCAGTCGGCCGCGACCATCTCCACTAATCGCGAGGCCATCGGCTCCACGCAAACCATCACGGCCACGGACGCTGTGGCACGCGCCCAGGCCACCCGAGAACGCAACACCCGTCAGGAGACCACCGGGCGCGCGGACCTGCTGGCACCCATCGCACCGGTACCGCGCGAAATCATCGTGCCCGTCGAACCGGCCCGCCGTGAGGAACTCGAAGGCTGGCTGACCAATCTGCGCGGGGGAGCGGTGACCATCCGTGTGGCCTCGCGAGGCGACAAGAAGCAGCTTATGGACCGCGCCAACGAGAACGCCAGCCAAGCACTGCAACGCAGCAAGATGAGCCGCATCTCCGACATGGGCGCACGCACCCAGGCCATGAACGATGTGGCCAAGGCATTGGGACTCGCGGAAGCCCCGCTGCGCATCGAATGCTACGACATTTCGAACACTGTGGGCGGTGCCTTCCAGGTGGCCTCCATGGTGGTGTTCGAAGACGCGATCGCCAAGAAATCCGAATACCGACGCTTCGCCATCCGAGGCAAGGACGGCAAAGGCGCGGTGGATGATCTGTCCGCGCTTTACGAGACGCTCACCCGCCGCTTCAAGCACGGCAACATCGCCGGCGACTCCGGCGAAAGCATCGACGCGGAACAGCGTGTGGCCTCGGCCGCCGGCAAGATGACCACTGCCGTGGCGGCGGAGACAATCGCTGCGAACGGTAACGACAATGGTGAGGGCGGTTCCGACATCAGTGGCAAGGGGCACGCGGTGCCGGTCGGAGTGCAGAACGATGCGCGGGAGTCCCCGCCCGACATCGTCCAGCAGAACACAAACCGGCATCACTTTGCCTACAAGCCGAACCTGGTGGTGGTCGATGGCGGCAAGCCGCAGGTCATGGCCGCCGCCAAGGCGCTTGAGGACTGTGGCGTGAACGACGTGGCCGTCTGCGGACTGGCCAAACGCTTGGAAGAGGTGTGGGTGCCGGACGACGACTATCCGATCATCCTCAAACGCCAGTCCGAAGGCATGTATCTGCTGCAGCGTGTACGCGACGAATCCCACCGCTTCGCCATCACCTACCACCGCCAGCAGCGGCGCAAAGGCGCCCTGCGCAGCGCGCTCGACGAGATTCCCGGCATCGGCGAAAGCTACCAGAAGCGGCTGCTCAACCACTTCGGCTCGGTCAAAGCCATGCGCGAAGCCAGTGTCGAGGACTTCGAGAAGGTCAAAGGCATCGGCCACGCCAAAGCCGAAGCGCTGTACAACGCGCTGCACGAGCAGTGAGCCGGCCCGGTCCAGCAGCCCAGAGTAAATTTTCGGTTGCGGGGCCTGTGGTTGACATATTCGAAGCAAAGTGTCGGCTAGCATGGGAACAGACATCAAGGAGGGGATATGGCCAATCATCGTTGCGCTGTACTCGGCAAACCCGTCGCACACTCATTGTCACCCGTGCTTCACAACGCGGCCTACCGTTCGCTGAAACTCGACGATTGGCTGTACGACAAGCACGAGGTGGGGGAAGACGACCTCGACGCTTTCCTCAAAGGCCTTGACTCGACGTGGGCTGGCCTGAGCCTGACCATGCCGTTGAAGAAGACCATCCAACCGTACGGTGTTCCGGAAAATTTGTGGGCCAAGGAACTGAAGGTGGCGAATACCGCGGTATTCGACTGGAGCGTGGCTGCCGATGATCCCGCTTGGCCGAACGGCAAGCCGGGCATCAAGCTATACAACACCGATGTCATCGGCATCCAACTCGCCTTCGACCATGCCAATCGCGAACTCGGCGAACACCACACCGCGTCGAGAAGCGGCACCGCGCTGATCATCGGCAATGGCAACACCGCCACTTCGGCGTTGGCCGCATGCTGCATGATGCCCGAAATCGGCCATATCGTCGTCGCCGCCCGCCACCCCGGAAAAAACACCGGGCTTAAACCAGTGGCCGAAAAGTTCGTCAACGTGCATAACCCGTACAACGAAATCGAATTAGGCGACGATCAGGCCCTGCTCGAGGCAGCCCGCAACGCCACCTATGTCATCAACACGATTCCCGGACACGCGGCCGACAACGTCGCGGATGCCCTCGCCGATGCCGGAACCGAGCCATTCTCCGGACTGCTGTTGGACGTGATCTACGATCCACGCCCCACCAAGCTCATGGAAGCCTGGCGCGCTCATGGCGGTCACGCCATCGGCGGCGAAGAAATGCTGCTGTACCAAGCTCTCGTACAGGTATTGCTGATGACCGGTATCTGGGATGACGACCCGCCCAGCGATGCCGACCAGCGTCTGCAGGACACCACCACCGAAGACGACCAGCTGGAGATCGCGATGCGCAAAGCTCTTGAGGAGGCGCTGTAATGAATCAACAGACAACGAACCGCGATACCGGCGAGGCGGCCGCCACGAATGCGCCGGCGAATTCCGCGACATCCACATCGACTCCGGACAACCAGCCGACCCCGCTTGATGCCTTCGAAGTGCTGCTCATCACCGGTATGTCCGGCGCAGGCCGCTCTCATGCCGCTGACTGCGTGGAAGACATGGGATGGTATGTGGTCGACAACCTGCCTCCCAAACTGCTTATCCCGCTTGTCGACATGATGACCACCTCCGGTTCCGGATCGGAGTCAGGCGTCCACAAGCTTGCCGCCGTCATCGACGTGCGCTCCAGCTATTTCGACGAGCTGGCCGCCGTGCTCGGCCATCTGGATGATCTCGGCGTCAAAACCCGTATTCTGTTCCTCGACGCCAGCAACGAAGTGCTCATCAAGCGCTACGAATCCGTGCGCCGCCCGCACCCGCTGCAGCACGGCAACCGACTGATCGACGGCATCCTTGAGGAACGTCACCTGCTGGAAGACCTCAAGGAACGAGCCGACTGGGTCATCGACACCAGCTCCCTGAGCATCCACCAGCTGTCCACCAAACTCTACGAGGCGATGCTCGGCTCCGGCCCCACCACCGTGGCAGTACACATCTTCAGCTTCGGCTTCAAATACGGTATGCCCATCGACGCCGATTTCGTGGCCGACGTGCGTTTTCTGCCCAACCCGTTCTGGGTGCCCAGCCTGCGCGAGCTTACCGGGCACGACAAGCCGGTCGCCGACTACGTGCTTTCCAGCAAGGGAGCCAAGGAATTTCTCGACGCTTATGAGAAAGCTATCGAGATTGCGTTGGAAGGATACGCCCAGGAAGACAAGCACTACGTAACCATCGCCGTCGGCTGCACCGGTGGTCAGCACCGGTCGGTGGCGATGAGCGAAGAGCTGGCTCGCCGCTTACGCGCACATGGGCTCAACGTAACCGTTTCCGCGAGAGAACAGCACAAGCGTCACTCATCGTAAGCAGGCGTCGAGCGGTCATCGGGCAAGCGTTCGGTGACCACACTGCGAGAAAGCAGAGCCCATAATACGTATCAAACGGGTTCGCTTGTCCACCAGATTAGGTATCACAGAAAGCCGATGGCTTCCGACCGTGTGACAGCAGATAACGGCACGAAGCGCCTGAAGCATTGAGAAGAACGGGACTGTAGGAGGTAGATCTTGGCTCTTCTGGACGATGTCAAAAGCGAGTTGGCAGCCTTTGAAGGCGATTCGCCAGCCGCGATCAAGGCCCAAGCTGCGGCCATGATCCGTTTTGGCGGCGGTCTTCGACCGGTACAGAATACATACGTTATCCAAGCCGTATTCACCTCGCTTGACGTTGCAGAATGGCTGAAGAACACGTTGAGGAACACGTTCGGGCACGAAGCCGAGGTCAATCACCTCACACGTCAGACCCCGAACGGCCCTGTCGAGACCTATGTGGTGCTCGTCACCCGCAACGTAGTGGCCTTGGCTTTGCAGACCGGACTGGTCGACCGCCGCAAGCAGCAGGTCCGTGGACTGCCGTCTGAAGTGGTCAACGGATCCATCGCCCAAATCAAAGCGGCATGGCGCGGCGCCTTCATGGCCCGTGGCTTCCTGTCCGATCCCGGTAAGGCCAGCTTCCTGGAAATCGCTTGCCCCACGGAAGAGGCCGCCATGGCCCTGTGTGGCGTGGCCCGTCGTCTAGGCATCCAGGCCAAGCATCGCACGCTGCGTAGCTCCGAGCGCGTGACACTCAAGGATCCCGACGCCATCGAACGCATGCTCAAGCTCATGGGCGCCACCCGTTCGGCCCGCGAATGGACCGGCAAGCGCTCCGACGGCGAGGCCCGCGGCAAGGCCAACCGTCTGGCCAACTTCGATGACGCCAATATGCGCCGTTCCGCCAAGGCCGCCGCCGAAGCCAGCGAAAAAGTGCAGCATGCTTTCGAAGTACTCGGCGATAACATTCCGGACAACCTCCGTCAGGCCGGCCAGCTGCGCATCGATCACGTGGACAAGAGCCTCGAGGAGCTCGGCAAGATCGCCGAACCGCAAATCACCAAGGATGCGATTGCCGGCCGAATTCGCCGACTGCTTCAACTTGCCGAGAAGACGGAGAAGGCTCGCGCAGCCGAAGGCAAGTAACCCGACAATCCGATTTGCCGTGCCTATTCGGCAAAACGCGACAACGATGTGACAAAACACCGCATTCAGTCAGTAGACGAATGCGGTGTTTTGTTCCGGAATGCCTGTAATATGCAAAGTGGCAAAATTGGCCACTTTGACGTGCGATTCGTCAAGGAAAGGATATTCATGAAGACACTCAAGGACCTTGGAGATCTCAAGGGCAAGCGCGTTCTGGTTCGCGCTGATTTCAATGTTCCGCTGGACGGCACCACCATCACCGATGACGGTCGAATCAAGGCTGCTCTGCCGACCATCAAGACCCTGCGCGAAGAAGGCGCCAAGGTCATCCTCATGGCCCACCTTGGCCGCCCGAAGGGCAAGGTCGTTCCTGAGCTGAGCCTGGCCCCGGTTGCCGCCCGCCTCGGCGAGCTGCTCGGCGCCAACGTGCCGCTGGCCAAGGACACCTACGGCGAGGACGCTCAGGCCAAGGTCGCCGCCATGAACGATGGCGACGTTGTGCTGCTTGAGAACGTTCGTTTCAACCCGGAGGAGACCTCTAAGGACGCCGACGAACGCGCCGCTTACGCCAAGAAGATCGCCGCCCTCGGCGAGGCCTTCGTTTCCGATGGCTTCGGCGTGGTCCACCGCGCTCAGGGCTCCAACTACGACGTTGCCGCCGATCTGCCGGCCGCCGCAGGCCTGCTGGTCGAGAAGGAAGTCAAGGCCTTGTCCAAGGCCACCGAGAACCCGGAGCGTCCGTTCACCGTGGTGCTCGGCGGTTCCAAGGTCTCCGACAAGCTCGGCGTCATCGAGAACCTGCTCGACAAGGCCAACCGTCTGGTCATCGGCGGTGGCATGGTGTTCACCTTCCTCAAGGCCAAGGGCTACGAGGTCGGCACCTCCCTGCTTGAAGAGGACCAGCTTGAGAAGGTCAAGGGCTACATCGAGACCGCCGAGAAGAACGGCGTTGAGCTCGTGCTGCCGACCGACGTCGTCGTGAACGCCGGCTTCCCGGCCGGTGACACCCCGGTTGCTCCGGAAGTCGTTGCCGCCGACGCCATCCCGGCCGACAAGATGGGTCTGGACATCGGCCCGGAGTCCCAGAAGCTCTTCCACGACAAGATCGTCGACTCCAAGACCGTCGTGTGGAACGGCCCGATGGGCGTGTTCGAGGTTCCTGAGTTCGCCGCCGGCACCAAGGCCGTGGCCCAGGGTCTGGTCGACGCCACCGCAGCCGGTGCGTTCACCATCGTCGGTGGCGGCGACTCCGCCTCCGCCGTGCGCAACCTCGGCTTCCCGGAGGACGGCTTCTCCCACATCTCCACCGGTGGTGGCGCTTCCCTCGAGTTCCTCGAAGGCAAGGAGCTCCCTGGCCTGAAGGTGCTTGAGTAATCCATTTTCTAGCTCCCCTCCTTGAGGGGAGCTACGTATTTTTTAGAGGGGAAACATATGGCGTCCAAACGCATTCCGTTGGTGGCCGGCAACTGGAAGATGAATTTCGACCATCTTGAAGCCACTTACTTCGTGCAGAAGCTGGTATGGCTGTTGCGTGACGCTCACTTCGACTTTAAACGCTGCGAAGTCGCGCTTTTCCCCTCGTTCACATCATTGCGCAGCGTGCAGGTGCTGGTCGAAGCCGACAAGCTCCATGTCGCCTACGGCGCACAATCCGTTTCCGTGACCACCCAAGGTGCCTTCACCGGCGATGTGTCCGCGGACATGATCGCCCATCTCGGCTGCTCATACGTCATCGTCGGCCACTCCGAACGCCGCAAATACCATCCTGAAGATGACGCCAATATCGTCGATCAGGTACGTGCCGTGCTCGCCGCCGGCATGCAGCCGATTTTGTGCGTCGGCGAAAGCTTCGAGGAACGACGTCAAGGCATTGAACTCGATTTCGCCGTGGGCCAGGTACGTGACGTCACCCGCGATCTCAACGAAGAACAAGCCGCCAAACTCATCGTGGCCTACGAACCTGTCTGGGCCATTGGCACCGGCATGGTGGCCACTCCGCAATCCGCCCAGGATGCCGCAAACGCCATCCGCAACGATTTGAAGACCACTTTTGGCACGAAGGTATCCGATAGCGTACGTATCCTGTACGGCGGATCGGTCACCTCGAAAAATGCGGCGGAACTCATTTCCCAGCCCGACGTTGACGGCTTCCTGATCGGAGGGGCGGCCCTGGACGTTGAGGAACTCGCCAAAATCGCTCGACTGGCACTGAAATCCACGAAATCACGGAACTAATACCACGGTTTTCCCGTGTGTGCGCTATGCTGGTCAACAGTCCAATCAATCCGGAGGTACCCTGTGACCGCTCTTAAGATCACGCTGCAAGTCATCGTCGTGCTGCTCAGCTTCGTGCTGACCCTGCTCATCCTTATGCACAAGGGCAAGGGCGGCGGTTTGTCCGACATGTTCGGCGGCGGTCTGACCCAGAACGCCGGTACTTCCGGTGTCGCCGAAAAGAACCTGAACCGTTGGACCGTTATCATCGCTCTGGTGTGGGTGGCCTTGATTATCGGCCTCGACATGATGACCAAGTTCAACCTCGGCTGATCGGCTTGCACGCCATATAGACTTGTCGCTCGCGACCCATGACCGTTA
>ONZT01001338.1_pt1 | contig 14513 bp, 12 predicted proteins | sample 1671571 | NCBI WGS metagenome assembly ONZT01 (sample SAMN06348170, study PRJEB24527) | human gut metagenome | biome: human gut; feature: ankylosing spondylitis patient; material: feces | host: Homo sapiens | place: China | collected 2015-10
GGTGCGGATGCACTTCTGGCAGGTGGTCACGCGATGACGGGGCGGCTCCTCCTGTGCCAGGAACCACTTCTTCATGGGAGCCATGCCGCTGTTGATCAGCAGCAGGCTGGGGTCGTTCTTGGGTACCAGGGGGAAGCTGTCCAGACGCAGATGTCCCTTGCTTTCAAAGAAGCTCAGGTACTTTTCGCGCAGTTCATTCAAACCGGTCCATTGCATAGATCTTTCTCTCCTCAATCGTTTTTGGCGCTCATGCGCCGTTTTTATGCTGTTATGGCAGAGGGGCGGCACGGAGAAAAAACAAAAAACAGCCCTCATCCCAAAAGGGACGAAGGCTGCTTGTGCATCAAACTCCGTGGTACCACCCAAATTGCAAAGGATCACTTGTCCCCTGCCGCTTTCGGCGCATTAACGCTGCGCAGCGTCCGGTTTTTGTTCGCCGGAAGCTCCGGGGTGGCGTGAAATGATCCCGACCGGAGCACCTTACAGCCGTGGGCGCTCTCTCTGGACGGTGGTGTGTGCATTTCTGACCCCATCATTGCCATCTGTCATAATTTTACATTCCGCAAAGCAGACATAGCATCCCTTTGCGTACAGCTAAATTATAGCATACACAAAGCGTTTGTCAACGGTTTTGAGCAAAATTTACGGCACCCAGATGCGGCGCACCTCCAGCACCTTGCCGCCCTGCACCACCAGCGTGGTATTATAGGTGGTCCAGTTATCGGGGTCTGCATTGATCGCTGCTGCCACTGCATCCGCGCCCGTAGTCTCCACGGCTTCGGCCTGCGGGTCGGCAGAACTGTCCTTCAGCACTACATCCTCTGCCAGCGGCATCGTCTTTTCTCCCATCTCATAGTAGACAGGGTAATCGTCAAAGGTCATCGTCCGGTAGGCATCATCTTCCAGCTTCAGGTCAAGACCGTACTGCTCCTCCATGCCGCCATTGATGGTGACAAGATGGTACTGATCGTTTTTCTCGATACTCTCCACTGCAACGGTCACAAACTGGTTCCATGCAGCCCCCTCTTCGTGGAGGGTGATCTGATCCCCAACGGCAAGTTTTTCAACATCTTCTTTTTTATAAAGGTCATAGCTGAAGATTTTTGCAGTCAGGTTGCCGCCCTGCACACCGGAGGTGATCTCCGCCGGAATAAAGGTGACCGTGTCCTCCCTGTCGAGGTCATCCAGCGTCCACGTCAGCATGTTGATGGGCTCCGTGACCCCTTCCTCTGCCACATGGGACGAGGCCGGCACTGCACTGGATGCGGGGGTGCTGGCGGAGGTGCCGGAGCTGCCGCAGGCCGTCAATGCGATGCCTGCAGCCAGAACAGCCAGAATCCTACATTTCAAGTTCATAAAAACACCTTCTTTCTTGACGCGGTAGATTTATTCCGCTACAATAAAAACGAATCAAGAACCCATTCTATTGCAACTGATTTTAAGATAGAGAGGAATTTCCCGTGAAAATTTTAAAAGTAAAATGTCTTGCCCCCACCCGGCTGGACAATTATCTGACCCAGCAATACCCCGCCCTGACCCCCGGGCGCCTGAACAAGGCGCTGCGGGAGAACAAGATCAAGCTGAACGGCAAAAAGCAGCCGCTTTCCACCCGCGTGATGGCGGGCGATGAGATCAAGCTGTTCATTCTGGATGACGTTCTGGACGCCGACCGCCGGGTGGAAGGCCCCGCGTGGAAGAACGCCCGCACCCCGGCGCAGGTGGTGTACGACTGCCCGCAGATTTTGATCGTGAACAAGCCCGCCGGCGTTGCGGTGGACGGCCCGGAGGACGACACCCTGCTGAACCGTGCGCTGCTGTACCTGAACAAGCAGGGCGAGTACAAGGAGAACGACCTGTACACCCCCGCCTTGTGCCACCGGCTGGACACCGGCACCAGCGGCCTTGTGATCATTGCCAAGACCCCGGAGGCCGAGGAACTGTTCCTTTCCGCCATCAAGAACCGCGAAGTGCAAAAGACCTACCTCTGCGTCACCTTTGGCCGTCCCATGCCGCCGGACGCCACCTTGGGCGGCTATCTGCTGAAAGATGCCGACCGCGGCATCGTGAAGATCGTGGAGGACAAGCAGCCCGGTGCCAAGGAGGTGGAGACACGGTACGAGACCATCGCCGTCTCCGGCCGTCTGGCCCTGCTGAAGGTGCAGCTGATCACCGGACGCACCCACCAGATCCGCGCCCACATGGCAAGCATCGGCTGCCCCATCCTTGGCGACAGCAAGTATGGCAATAACAGCGCCAACCGCGAACTGAAGCTGAAGTATCAGGCACTGTGCGCATGGGAGCTGACCATGCCCCGCTTCACCCAGCCGGACTTTGCCTTCCTCAGCGGCAAGACCTTCCACGCCCCGAAGCCGTGGTATTACCAGCAGGTGCTGGACGGCACTTTGAAGTAAGACGATTTTCAGCAGCTGCCGTTCTCCACTTCGACCCCTCTCGTGAAAATACAATGCCGGGCAGACCGCAGTCTGCCCGGCATTGTTCTATAAATAAGATTCTTTCCGCTGAATATGGCCAGAGCAAGGCGGAGGCCATTAAAATCGTTCTCTACGCAGAAAAATCAGACCCGCACCATATCCGGGGTGATCTCAGCCAGCGTATGCGCACCGCACATCTGCATGGTGTCGGCCAGTTCCCCGGCCAGCTTATCGATGTAGCACTTCACACCCTCTGCGCCGCCGCCGTAAACTGCGGTCACGAAGGGGCGGCAGATCAAAACGCCGTCTGCGCCCAATGCCAACGCCTTGAACACATCCACACCGGTGCGGATGCCGCCGTCTACCAGTACCTTTACGCCGGTGCCCTTGAGGGCTGCGGCGATCTCCGGCAGGACCTCGGCGGTGGCAGGGCACTGATCCAGCACGCGGCCGCCATGGTTGGACACCACGATAGCAGCGGCACCGGCCTGCTTCGCCTTCAGTGCGCCCTTGACGGTCATCACGCCCTTGACGATGAAGGGACGCTCTGCCAACTGCGCGATCTCAGCCAGCTCCTCCACGCTCTTGCTGCCGGCGGGCGGGGTCATGTTCTTCAGGAAGGGCAGACCCGCTGCATCCACGTCCATGGCCACGGCAAAGCAGCCGCTGGCCTTGGCCTGTGCCATCTTTTCCCGGATGGTGTCGATGTTCCACGGCTTGATGGTGGGCACACCGCAGCCGCCCGCAGCGCCGATGGCGCGGGTAGCCATCTCCATCACAGTGGGGTTGGTGCCGTCGCCGGTAAAGGCGGCAATGCCGTTTTCGGCACAAGCACGCACCAGCACATCATTATAGGTCATGTCGGTGTAGGTATCGGAGTAGTGCAGGTTCACTGCGCCCACAGGGCCCGCAAAGAAGGGATAGCGGAAGCTTTTGCCGAACAGCTCCAGCGTGGTGTCCGGTGTACCGCCGGGGCACAGGGTATCCATGTTCACCCGGATATCGGCCCACTTATTATAATTGCGGATGGCGGTATCGCCCACGCCCTTGGCACCCGGGCCGGGGATCTGGTTTTTACAGGCCACGCCGTTGCACACCGGGCAGGCCTTGCAGTATTGACCAATGCAGGTACGGGCATTGGCAAGCACCTCAGGATAAGTCATAAAAACATCCTCCTTATATTTCCCGCCGCTGCGGCACAAAACGACCCACCGCAGTGCTCTTTGCCCTCAATATAGACCTATTTTAAAGATGCGTCAAGGGCTTTTTGTGCTTTCCGTCCATGCGGCAGAACGTCTTTTCGCGTTTTTTTCGTCATTTTTAAAAAAGTCTGATTTTTTTCAAAAAAATCCTTGACAAAAAGCCTGCTTTCAGGTATTATAGTGGAGTGCCAAGGGCACCCGCCCAAAGGCAGAACAAAAGATGTGGAAAGATGGCTGAGTTGGTCTAAGGCGCACGACTGGAAATCGTGTAACGTGTCAAAAGCGTTCTGGGGTTCGAATCCCCATCTTTCCGCCAGAAACCTGAAACAGAAATGTTTCAGGTTTTTTGTTTTGTCCGCAGTTTGCGGCGCTTGACATTTGCGTGCAGTTCCGTTATGCTGAAGCAAATACGTTTACCGGAAGGAGAGGTTTCCCATGGCATCTTCCCACAAAAAGCGCACTGGTCTGCGGGCGGCGCTGATCGTTCTGCTGTGTCTGGTTCTGGTGTGTGCGGTGGCTGCGGCAGTGCTGTACAGCTTCGTCAGCCGCAAGATCAAGGCATTCCAGAGCGGTGCCAGCTTTGCGCTGGACTACACCATCACCTCCACCGAGGCCGAGCCCCCTGCTCTTTACGCCCTGCTGGACAAGTTCGGCGGCACCACCGGCAGTCTGACCGGCCAGTACACCCCCCGGGCGGTGCAGCTGGCGCTGTACCCAACGGGCACCAGCACCGTCAACGATGCCCCTCTGACCCGGATGTACATCAGCGAGGAAGAGACCCTGTACGATGCCGGACAGCTGTACAACAAGCTGCGCAGCACGGTCGTGGCCGAGTATCCGCTGGCAAGCCTGCTGCTGCCGGGCTGGTCGCTGGGCAGCTATATCTCTCAAGACCAGCTGGCCACCCTGCTGGGAGTAGACCCCGCCGCCACCAGCTTGCAGCAGGTAAACGACTTCCAGCTGAATCTCAAGCAGCTCAAAACCGTGCAGCCCGCCAACGCCAAGGAAGGCTATCTTTACCTTCAGCTGCCGAACCTCGCCGCCGGTGAGGATGCGCCGCAGCTGATTCTGGGCATCGAAAAGCAGGGGCTGCTCAAGACCCTGTCCCCCAAGGTGCACATCCTGCTGGACGTGCCCGCCCACCATATCCATGCGGAGCTTTCCGGCACGGTGACTGCCGCCCAAACCGTGGTGACCGCGCCCACCTCCCAGATGCAGGACTCTGACGTGGAAAGCCTTGTGCAACTGCGCAAGACCATCGAGAGCATCGTGCAGTTCGTGCAGAGCGCCGCCCAGAGCGATGCTGCCGCCCCTGCTGCATAAAAAAGCTTCTATAAACACAAAAAATCGGACAGACTGCGGTCTGTCCGATTTTTTGTGTTTTATGATCTCTTACTTCTTTACGGTCTTTTTGCAGGGTGCACGCTTTGCCTTGGGCTTTGCGGCGGCAGGTGCGGCCTTAGTTGCAGGGACAGCCGTTTCGGTCTTGGTCTCCACAGCAGGGGCAGCAGGCTCAGCCTTTGCCTTAGCAGCCTTCTTCGCAGCGGGCTTTTCTGCCTTGACCGGCTCTGCAGCCTTTACTGCGGGCACAGCGGGCTTTTCCTCTGCCTTCTTGGTGGTGCGGGGCTTGCGGGCTGCGGGCTTCTGGGCAGAAGTGGCTTCCTTGGCCGGTGCTGCCTTCGTCTCAACAGCGGGTGCTGCTTCCTCAACCTTAGCGGCACGCTTTACGCGATCCTTTACCTCAGAGATGACCCACAGCTGGTCGCCACCGCCGGGTACTTCCTGCCAGATCTGCAGCACAGCGCCCACCTCGGCACCGATGCCCACGGTATCCACGCACTTGCCGCCTGCCCAGGAGGAGCGCAGACGCACCGTGCCCTCCGGCGTGTGCTCCAGCTTCCACATCTGGGACGTGCCGCCCACGTCCTCCCACAGATGCAGCCAGGTGCCGTTGGCGGTGCCGGTCATGGTCAGATCCAGTAACTTGCCGGAAGCGCGGTTGCGGATGCGGTACACGCCATCGCCCTCGCGGACAAAGCTCCACTCCTGCTCGGGCTTGTGGTCATACTTTCCCAGACGGACAGTGCCGCCGTCCTTGCTGCCCTCCACTGCCTGAATGACATTGCCGGTGTGAGCGGCAATGGTATAAAAGCGGTCGGCCTCGATCACAGTTTGTGCTACGGATTTCATGTATAAATCCCTCCCAATCATAAAATGCACAGATTTTTCCAATTCCTTCTCATAAAGAATACCACATATCGTGATTTTTCACAAGCAATTCGACAATTCTTTAGCATTTTATATAGAAAGCACCCTGTTTTCACCTGCTTTTTCGCCCCTTCGCAGGGGAGAAAGGGCCGTTTTTCTCCCTCTCGACATTTTGCCGCAACTGCGTTATACTGTTTCTATCAGGACTATCTGCCGCTCTGGAAGGGGCGGCTTTCTCGTTTTTGAAGGAGGATATTTGCCCATGACCCAGCAGGACCGCACTGCGGTGCAATATCATAAAATGACTGAGACCCCTATCCCCCGGCTGATCCTCAGCCTTGCCGCGCCCACGATTTTAAGTATGCTGATCACCAGCATCTACAATCTGGCCGATACCTTTTTTGTGGGGCGCATTTCCACCAGTGCTTCTGGCGCGGTGGGTGTCGTTTCCAGCCTGATGGCTATTATACAGGCGCTGGGCTTTATGCTGGGGCACGGCTCCGGCACTATCATCAGCCGCCGCTTGGGCAGTCAGGATACTCACGCCGCCACCCGCTTTGCTTCCACCAGTTTTTTTACGGCGCTGGCCTTTGGCGTAGTGCTGGCAGTGGTCGGTCTTGCCACCCTGCCGGACTTCATGATGTTGCTGGGCAGCACCGAGACCATTCTGCCCCACGCCTGCGCCTACGCCCGCCCCATCCTGCTTGCCGCACCGCTGATGATCTCCAGTCTGGTGATGAACAACATCCTGCGGTATGAGGGCAAGGCGAACCTTGCCATGGTCGGACTGGTCACCGGCGGACTTCTGAACATCGCACTGGACCCGCTGTTCATGTTCGTTTTAGGGCTGGGCACTGCCGGCGCCGGGATTGCCACCGCCCTCAGTCAGACCATCAGCTTTGGCATTCTGCTGTATATGTTCCTGCGGGGTAAAACGGTCAGCCAGTTCCGGCTTTCCGCCGTCACCAGGGAGCCGCGCGAGTTTTTGCAGATCCTTGCAGGCGGCGCGCCCAGCTTTGGCCGTCAGGGACTGAACAGCATCGGCGGGATGCTGCTGAACATTGCCGCCCGCAGCTACGGCGACGCCGCCGTGGCGGGCATGAGCATCGTGTCCCGCATTTTTATGTTCATCCTCTCGGTGGCCATCGGCGTGGGACAGGGCTTGCAGCCAGTGGCGTCCTTTAACTACGGCGCGCGCAAGTACCACCGGGTACGGCAGGCCGCCATCTTTACCCTGAAAGCCGCCTTTGTGCTGCTGGTGGTGCTGATCGCGGTGTGCTGGTGGAACGATGAGACTTTGATCCGGCTGTTCCGGGATGACCCGGAAGTCACCGCCGTGGCGCTGCCCGCCTTCCGTTACCAGTGCTTTGCCGTCCTTTTGCAGCCGGTGATCGTAGTGGCCAACATGACCTTCCAGAGCGTTGGCAAGGCCGGGCGCGCCACCTTTCTAGCCTGTTGCCGACAGGGCGTGTGCTTTATCCCGCTGATTCTTGTACTGCCCCGGGTGCTGGGACTTGTGGGTGTGGAGCTCTGCCAACCCATTGCGGATGCGCTCACCTTCTTCATTTCTCTGCCCTTTTTGCTGGCCTTTCTGCGGCAGCTGGAGCAGATGGACAAGGCAGAAGCGTCCCATGCCCCGGCACAGCTGTAATGCAATTGTAACCATTTTTAGCCGCATTTTTCTGCAAGTTCTGCAATGAAAAATGCGGCTGTTTCGTATTCTGAATGAACGGAAAAATTTTCCTCCCTGTTTTTGCAAAGGAGTGGTTTTTATGAAGCGTGTTGTCTTGCGTATCGGCTGCGGGACGGTCTGCGCAGCCCTTGCCCTTACTTTAGGCTGTAGCTGCGCCCTGCTGCCGCCCGCTACCGGTGTGCCGGGCGCTGCAAGCTCTGCCGTTTCTGTGCCCACGGACGACAGCGGCAAGCCCCTGTACGACCCCGCCGTGCTGAACGATGGTCGTCTGCGGGTGCTGTACTGCTATGGCCGTTCCGGGAGCAGCACCACCATCCTGTGCGGCAGCACCCCGCTGCACCAGTCTACCCGCAGCGAAAACGTCTCGCTGGTGCAGGACAGCGCTACCGGCACCACAGACTACTGGCTGCGCAGCTGGTCCGACCCCACCGGCCGGGGCGGACGCCGCACCGCCCTGTACGATAAGACCGGCACCGAAGTGATGGCCTTTGAGGGCGAGCAGAACGCCACCCTGCAAAACGGCCTGCTGGTGCTGCAGGAGAGCCGCCTTGTCGATGGCGGATACGTCCCGGAATCCGGCTACGGCACCTGTCAGGTCATCGACCTTGCCACCGATGCAGCGCTACCGGTACCGGAAGGTGCATACAGCTGCACCGTATACGGCGATAAGCTGGTGTTCAGCTGCTACGCCCGCCCGGAGGGACTGGACGATTACGACTGGGATACCGACTACCAGCAGAACCGCTGGGTGGTGGTGCAGGAGAAGGACGGCACCCCCGTCTACCGCGCCGAGGCCGCCTCGGCATACCGCCTTTTCTACGACAGTGACACCCTGAGCGACTGGGTGGAGCTGGACGTTGCCACCGGAGAGGAAACCACCGACCAGATCCTGTACAACACCCAGACCGGCGAGCAGTACACGGGCTTTTTGCAGGTCTACCCGGGTGGTCTTGCCAGCTTTTCCACCGGCGATGGCCGGTACGAGCTGCGGGACATGACCACAGAGGACCGCGGATTGATCTCCACCTTTGACGAGCAGCCCAGCCAGTATTTCCCGGGCTATGTGGTAACATGGCACAGCGGCGAGGATCACGGCTACGACCTTTACGATTTGGAGACCGGCGCAAAGACCCCGCTGTACGATGTGGACGCCACCGACAGCACCGTAGCCGTCTACGCGCTGGACGGCAGTCTGCGGGTGTACAGCAAGGATAACGGCAAGCTGCTGACCGACACCACCGTAGAACCGGTGGAGCACCAGCAGCGAGTACGGATGAGCAATTGCGGCACCGGCTACGTCTGGCTGGAATTGCAGGATAACGACCGCTACGAGACCACCGCCACCCGGCTGTACGGCCCGCAGGGGCTTGTCAGCGACCTGACCGCCCTGCAGGGCAAGTACAGTTACATCAACTACCTGACCACCGACCCCGATGGCAGACCCATGTTCTACGGCAGCCGCGCCGCTGCGGGCAGCGCCTACGGCAGCGTATGCGATGTGCTGGATGCAGACGGCAAGGTGGTGCTGCAGGGACTTTCCAGCTGCACCGGGTACTATTCCAACAGCCTGAATGCCCTGCCCGACCATGTGTTTGCCGCACAGCGTGGCTTCTATGTGGGCTGGATGGACACAAGCGGCAACTGGCTGTACTGCCAGAGCATTTTCTCGTCTGCCACTGCGGACGATGTACCGAGTTACGGCTATTGATCTAGGAGGGCTTTTTATGAAAAACACTAAAATTTCCCGCCGCAGCTTTCTGCTGGGGCTGGCTGCCTGCTCCGCTGCCGGGGTACTGACCGCCTGCAAGGGCACGGATGTGCCCTCCGGCAGCACCGCTTCCTCTGTGGTTGAGCAGCCCGCATCCTCTGCTGCTTCCTCTACTGTGCAGCAGGCAGAGCCGTTTTTGGCCGTGGAGGAGTTTCCCCCGCTGGACGGTAGCACCGCCTGCATCCCGCTGATGGCGCAGATGCTGGCCGATACCACTGGCATGGACTTGGAGGAAGCCCGCAGCAGCATTACGGTGAGCACCACCGCCTACGCATGGGAGAACTTTGGCCTGTACGACACCACCACCCGGATGCTGGTGGTATACGAAGCGCCGGACTATGTAAAGGAAGAGCTGCAGGAAGCCAATGTGGAGCTGGAGCAGAAGCCCATCGGGGTGGACGCGCTGGTGTTCATCGTCAATGAGGACAACCCCGTGCAGGCGCTTAGCCAGCAGCAGCTGCGGGACATCTACGCCGGGAAGATCACCAACTGGAAGGATGTAGGCGGCAAGGATCAGGAAATCGTTGCCTTCCAGCGCGGCGAGGACTCCGGCAGTCAGACCCTGTTCAAAAAACTGCTCATTCAGGGCGGCGAACTGATGACCCCGCCCTCTGAGCTGGCACCCGCCGCCATGGGCGAGCTGGTGGACAGCATTGCTGATTATAACAACAGCGCCAACGCCATCGGTTTTTCCGTATATTACTACATCGACCAGATGTATTCCAAGCCCGGGCTGCGGCTGCTGGCGGTGGACGGTGTGACCCCCAGCAACGACACCCTTGCCGATGGCAGCTACCCCCTGTGCAACGATTTTTACGCCGTCATCCACCCAGATGCCGCTGCCGACAGCCCGGAGCGCCGCCTGTACGACTGGCTGGACACTGCCGACGGCATCGCCTGCATCCAGAAGGCCGGGTACGTTCCGGCGCAGTCTGCCGCCAAGGAGAATTGATTTTTCCATGAATTGACAGCCTGTCCGCATTCTGCTACAATCTAACCAGAAGTTTGTCGAATCCTGTCTAGCAGAATGCCGAAAGGAAGGTCTTACTATGGAATATCCCTCTCACCCGGTAGAAAGCCACTGGCGCACCTCCCTGCGCAACCGCATTATTCAGGCTTCCAGTCTGCTGGAGGTGCTGTTGTCCGGGCTGGTGCTGATCGGCCTGCTGCTCAGCGTCGTGCCCCTGATCCGCTGGATGCCCGGCCTGCTATTCGATGGCAACGAGGCAGAGATCCGCACCTTTCTGGAGCGCAGCTTGGATATCGTGATCGGCATCGAGTTCATCAAGATGCTGGCCAAGCACAGCCCCGGCAGTAGCCTTGAGGTGCTGCTCTACGCCATTGCGCGCCATCTGGTGGTGGGACACGATTCCGCCGTAGAGAACCTGCTCAGCGTGGGCGCGATCGCGCTGATCTTCATCGTGCGCAAGTTCTTCTTTGTCCCGGCCTTTGGTGCACATCTGCCGGACGGTCACCCCGCGCCGGATCTTACCCCCGCCCAGAGCGGCATTCCCGCCGACTGGTTCCGTCAGCGGCACTCCGAAGCAAAGCCTGAGGAAGAGAGCGAGACAAAGGAATAAGCATATACAAAAACCACCCCGCAGCGGCCGGTGAACGGCTGCTACGGGGTGGTTTACTATTTTCTGTTACTTTTTGCCGTGACGGCCAAAGCGGTACTCCTTACCCTCGCGGATGCGCTGGATGTTGGAACGGTGCATGTAAATGACCATCGCACCCATGATTACCGAGCCGATGGTGCACACGGTAAGGTCGGCGGCAGAGTAGCCCCGAAACACGCCGTACAGGATGGTGAGCACCGGGTAAAGTGCTGCCATGGTCACGCTGCCCAGCGACACCATGCCGGTGGGCAGCAGGCAGGCCAGAAAGATGACCGCCAGAAAGGGGATCAGCACCGGCTGGATGGCCAGAATGGTGCCGCCCGCCACCAGCACGCCCTTGCCGCCCTTGAAGCCGAAATACAGGGGCTTCAAGTGGCCGATAATGGCAAAGATGGCGGCAAGATACACCGCAAGATACGGCGAGATCGTAGTGCTCTCCGGCATCAGGGTAAACAGCCAGCGGCCGATGCACACGGCCAGCACGCCCTTGAGCACATCGCCGAAAGCGGTAAGCGCCGCCGCCTTTTTGCCGAAGGTGCGCAGCATATTGGTCATGCCTGCTGCGCCGCTGCCGTACTTGCGCACGTCATCGTGGTACAAAAACTTGCTGACGAGGATGCCGGTGTCGATGCTGCCCAGCAGATACGCCTGCACAGCGGACACCACCGCGATGAGAACAGATTTCATCATCTGAGCCTCCCTGACGTGTTATACGTCCTTGGCACCCACCTCGCCGGAGCCGCGCTCCCGCACGACCAGACGGATGGGCGTATGCTCCAGACCAAAGTTTTCGCGGATCTGGTTGATGAGATACCGCTGATAGCTGAAGTGGAACAGGTGCTTTGCGTTGACAAAGGCCACGAACGTGGGGGGACGGGTGGAAGCCTGCGTCAGGTAGTAGATCTTCAGGCGGCGTCCCTTGTCGCTGGGAGGCTGCATCCGGGCGGTCGCGCGGGCCAGCATCTCGTTCAGCACGCCGGTGGGCACGCGGGCACCGTTCTCGGCGTCCACATCCCGGATCAGCTGCATCAGCTTGTTCACGTTGTAGCCGGTCTGGGCAGAGATGAAGATGATGGGTGCGTAGCCCATAAAGCTGAAGCACTCGGCATAGCCGCGGCGCTGCAGCTCCATGGTGTTGGTCTCCTTGCCTTCCACGGCATCCCACTTGTTCACCACAATAATGCAGGCCTTGCCCTGCTCGTGGGCGTAGCCAGCCACCTTGCTGTCCTGCTCGGTAAAGCCGACAGTGGCATCCACAAGGATCAGCGCCACGCGGCTGCGCTCCACAGCGGCCAGTGCACGCACCACCATGTAGCGCTCTAAGCCATCGCTGATGTTGCTGCGCTTGCGCAGACCGGCGGTATCGGTAAAGATGAACTTGCCGTAGGCGTTGTCCACCGGGGTGTCGATGGCATCACGGGTGGTGCCGGCCTCGTTGGCAACGATCATGCGGTTCTCGCCCAGAATGCGGTTGGTCAGGCTGGACTTGCCCACGTTGGGGCGTCCGATGATGGCAACGGGGATACGATCCTCCTCCACCACGGTCTCGCTGAAGTCCAGATGGGCGCACACAGCATCCAGCAGATCACCCGTGCCGTGACCGTGCACGGAAGAAATGGGCATCACCTCGTCAAAACCGAGGTTGTAGAACTCGTACAGCTCCATGGGAGCCTCGCCCACCTTGTCGCACTTGTTCACGGCAAGAATAATGGGCTTATGGCTGCGGCGCAGCATGTGCGCCACATCCTCGTCGGCTGCGGTCAGGCCGTTGCGCACGTCCGTGACCATGATGATGCAGTCGGCGGTGTCAATGGCGATCTGCGCCTGCTCGCGCATGTGGGCCAGAATGCCCTCGGTAGCCTTGGGCTCGATGCCGCCGGTATCCACCAGCAAAAACTCGTGGCCGTTCCACTCGCAGTTGGCAAAAATGCGGTCGCGGGTAATGCCCGGGGTATCCTCCACAATGGCAAGGCGCTGGCCGCACAGCTTATTGAACAGGGTGGATTTGCCCACGTTGGGGCGGCCCACCACTGCTACGATCGGTTTGCTCATGGGGTCTCCTCCTTTCTTAAAAGGGGTAAAATACAATAAAAATGGCGCTATCAGCTGCCGCTCTTTCTTCTGCGGGCAATGTGCAGGCCGCTGCGCAACAAGGCGCGGGCTTCGTCCCCGCCTGCCGTGGGCAGCACCTCCACCTTTACGCCCAGCCGCTGCCCCAGCTGCTCCACCGTGATATCGTCAAGGAAGGTATCCTTTTCCTCCCGCAGCATCACAGCCGGGATGCCCAGCGTTTTTGTGGCAAGCTTGCCATCGCACTGGGCGATGATATCGGTGGCGGTAATCAGGCCGGTCACACCAACATTGCCGCCGAAAAAGCGGTTCTGGATGGTGTGGACGTGCACAGTGATCATGGGATACTGGCGGTGCAGCTCCTCCATCATGCGGGTGATGAGGGGCGCTGCCATGGTACCGGTGACCACGTCCAGCTCCTTGGTGCCGTAGATCCGGTGGGGCTTGTCCAGCTCTGCCAGAAATTCTTCCTCGAACAGGCGCAGCATGCCCACGCCGTTTTCCAGCTGGTCGTAGTCCTCGTAGAACGCCGCCGCAGGGATGGGGCGGCCCGCCTTGAGGTACCATTCATCGCTGGGGTAGATGATGCGCTTGCCGTGGCGGCGCTTGCATTCATCACCGAATTCTTCCATAATGTCGATGACCTCGGCACTGGTCTTTGCATCGTAGGGCACCTGCGGGTACAGATTTTTGCGGTAATCCGTAATGCCGCAGGGCACGGCTGCAATGCTTTGCACCATGGGGGTCAGCTCCAGCAGGTCGGCAAGGGTGCGGCGCAGCTCGTCGCCATCGTTGATGCCGCGGCAGAGCACCAGCTGGCAGTTGACGGCAATGCCGCCCTCCACCAGACGGGGCAGGTACTTGAGCACCTCGCCGCCGCGCTTATTGGCCAGCATTCGCACCCGCAGCTGGGGGTTGGTGGTGTGCACCGAGATATTGATGGGCGAGATGTGCATCTTGATGATGCGGTCGATCTCGTGATCCTGCATATTGGTCATGGTGATGTAGTTGCCGAACAAAAAGCTCAGCCGCTCGTCATCATCCTTAAAATACAGGCTCTCGCGCATACCCGGGGGCATCTGGTCGATGAAGCAGAACATACAGTGGTTGGAGCAGGTATGTTTTTCATCGCCCAGATAGGTCTTGAACTCGCAGCCAAAGGGGCCGCGCTGCGGCCGCTGCACCTCCCACTCCCGGATGCCGTCCGCTACCCGGGCTTTCAGGTGGAAGCTGCTGCTGTCGGTATAAAAATCGTAGTCCAGCGTGTCGTTCAGCTCGTTGTCGTCCACGCTCAGCAGCTCGTCACCGGGGGCAAGGCCAAGAGCCTCGGCCTCGCTGCCGGCATCCACCTGCTCGATCCGAATCGCCATCTGCATCCACCTCCTTGAAAGCACAAGAAGGGGAAGGCTTTGCGCCCTCCCCTTCTGTACATAACACCATTATGCCACCAATTACGCGCAAATTAGGCCTTCTTGATGACTTCCTCGCCCTTGTAGTAACCGCAGTTGCCACATGCCTGGT
>ONZT01001341.1_pt1 | contig 14504 bp, 7 predicted proteins | sample 1671571 | NCBI WGS metagenome assembly ONZT01 (sample SAMN06348170, study PRJEB24527) | human gut metagenome | biome: human gut; feature: ankylosing spondylitis patient; material: feces | host: Homo sapiens | place: China | collected 2015-10
TACCTTCACTTCCTTCTTTGTCTTGATATTATCTCAACTCAGCCTCTTTTCGTCTTGCAAAGACGAAGATACGGTTGCTGAACTGAAGCTTGATCGTACAGCTATTCAAATCAAAGAAGGAAGTGAAGGTATACTAAAGATTGAAAGCGGAAGCGGTGGATACCAGTTTTCTTTTTCTGAAGAAGGTTATGCTACCGCCAAGTATCGTGAAAATCTGATATACATTCAGGGAGTGAAATACGGCAAAGTCGTCTTGAATGTAACAGATTTGGAAGGACACAGCGTATCACTTGATGTAGTGGTTGTATCAAGTGTATTGAGCACCGATAATCAGCGTTTTGTATGGGGAAACATGATTGAATTAAATAAAGCCAATAATTGGAGTTTGTTCACCGACGTCAATAGTGTTGCTATTACCAACGTAATGGAAGGAAGACAATATGTGTTATCCTGCGACGGTGATTTGTCGGTTGGTGTGAAGTCGAATGCCACGTTAGAGATCTTGAGTAGTAAAACCGGAGCTGAACCGGAGATCGTTCAACTGGCTGGAATGGAAGTGTTGCAAATAAAAGATGGCCTTTGTTCCATAGTCTTTAGTACGGCAGACCGTATGGGTGAGCTTGTGTTTCAAAAATAGATATATACGCTGAAGATAAATGAATCGATCTGATATCAAGTTAGGCTTGGTTATCAGATCGTTTTTTTTGTATTTGTCACTTTTAATACAATCAATGATATTGCTGTTTGCTGGAAGAAGACCGTTTGTTGAACAAATATCCATTTAAATGAATGATATTCTATTTATCATTCGGGTGGTATTTTCTAATTTTGTGATGTGAAACCATTGAGAATGTTCCTTATAATGGAACTCCTTATCCTAAATTAGCATATGAAAAGCATATCTATTTTTTTGTTCTTGCTTATTACTTTGGCATCGAACGCCCAAGATAATAAAGCCTCCGGACTCAACGCCCGCCAGTTTCATAAATACTGGAAAGTAGAGTCCGAATCTCCGGATTATAAAGTAACCTTTCGTGGTGATACCGCTGAAATTCTTTCTCCCAAAGGCTTAACTCTTTGGCGAAAAGAAAAGATGAGTGGCAAGGTAACCATTGAGTACGATGCGTGCGTTGTTGTTGAGGCAGAAGGCGATCGCTTGAGTGATTTGAATTGTTTTTGGATGGCTTCGGATCCTCAGTATCCCGATGATATATGGAAACGTGAGAAATGGCGTAATGGCATCTTTCTGAACTGTTATTCCCTGCAACTTTACTATATGGGATACGGTGGGAATCATAATTCTACTACACGTTTTCGCCGTTATGACGGCAACGAAGCGGCTGTTACAAATGCAAAAGCCCGTCCCGCAATCTTGAAAGAATATACAGATGCCGACCATTTGTTGGAGGCAAACAAGTGGTATCATATCAAGATAACGAATGAAAATAATAGGGTTAGTTATTATATAAATGGAGTGCGATTGGTGGATTTCCGCGATGCCGAACCCCTTACGGAAGGTTGGTTCGGCTTTCGTACCACCTTGTCCCGAACTCGTATCGCCAATTTTCATTATGAATGTTCGTCGCAGGAAACTTCTGAAATACCATTACACTGGATCGGTAATACTCCGCAGCAAAACAAAGCGGTAAGTCTGGGAGTTCCCTTCAATGAAGGAGAATTATACCCGGAGCACACTTTGCAGCTGATGACCGATAAAGGTGAAATGCTTCCGACAGATACTTGGGCATTGGCCTACTGGCCCGATGGTTCTGTGAAATGGAAAGGGATAGCCGGAGTTATTCCGAAAAATACGGAGAAACTGCTACTCAAAAAGACCGGAAAAAAGTCAAAAGAAAAAGCATCTTCAAGGACTGCCGATGATCGTAGCAATAAATTATCCCTATCTGTTGTTGAAACACCTCAAAGTATCCGCATAGAGACAGGAATTATTTCCGCTTACATCCCTCGTCAGGGAGATTTTATGATTGACAGTCTGTTCCGTGAAGGAGTGAAAGTCGGTGAAAAAGCACGTCTTGTATGCAACACTCAAAGCGAACCGGTCCTTGAAAATACTTCTCAAATCACTTTTACTAACTATACCGGAAGATTGACATCGGCCACAGTAGAACGTATAGGTAAGGTGCGGACACTCGTCAAACTGGAAGGCACCCACAGAAGTGAAACCGGACGGGAGTGGCTTCCGTTCGTAGTCCGTCTCTACTTCTACGCCGGAAGTGAGCAGATCAAGATCGTACATAGCTTTGTGTACGACGGAGATCAAAATAAGGATTTTATTCGTGCCTTGGGCATTCGTATGGATGCTCCTATGCGTGAAGCTCTTTATAACCGTCATGTCGCTTTCTCTTGTGCCAATGGAGGCGTCTGGAGTGAACCGGTACAACCGCTGGCAGGACGGCGTAAACTGACACTCGGCAAAGAGGATACACTTTCTCTGCAACAGCAACAGATGGATGGCAAACGCATCCCGCCTTACGAGGCTTTTGACGGGAAGAATCGTGATCTTCTTGATAACTGGGCTTCATGGAACGATTATCGCTTGTCTCAACTCTCTGCTGATGCTTTCTCCATTCGCAAACGTGCCAATGACAATAATCCTTGGATAGGAACTTTCTCCGGCACCCGTAGCGGAGGCTATGCTTTTGTCGGTGATATTACGGGAGGTTTGGGACTCTGCCTGCATGATTTTTGGCAGTCATATCCTTCATCCCTCGAAATATCTAGCGCCAAAACTTCATCTGCAACGATCACGGCATGGTTATGGAGTCCCGAAGGAGAACCGATGGACTTACGTCACTACGATAATGTCGCTCACGATCTGAATGCTAGCTACGAAGATGTCCAGGAGGGAATGAGTACTCCTTATGGCATTGCCCGCACCACTACACTCACACTTATTCCACAGAAAGGGTATGCAGGAAAAGAAGCTTTTGCCGATGTTGCTGAATCACTCTCAGAACCGAGAATATTGCTACCCACGCCGGACTATCTTCATGCACAGCAGGCTTTCGGCGTATGGAGCCTTCCGGACCGGAGTACTTCTTTTCGTGCGCGGGTAGAAGATCGTCTGGATGCATATATTGATTTTTATAATAAAGCCATAGAGCAGAATAAATGGTATGGTTTCTGGAATTATGGAGATGTGATGCATGCTTATGACCCCGTCCGTCATACCTGGCGTTATGATATAGGCGGATTTGCCTGGGATAATACGGAACTGGCTTCTAATATGTGGTTGTGGTACAACTTCCTGCGTACAGGTCGCGAAGATATCTGGCGTATGGCAGAAGCAATGACCCGTCATACAGCCGAAGTGGACGTTTACCATATCGGACCGAATGCGGGGTTGGGCAGCCGGCATAACGTCAGCCATTGGGGATGCGGTGCCAAAGAAGCCCGGATCAGTCAGGCTGCATGGAACCGTTTCTATTATTATCTCACTACCGATGAACGTTGCGGTGACTTGATGACTGAAGTAAAGGATGCCGATCAGAAACTATATGAATTAGACCCTATGCGGTTGGCACAGCCTCGCAGTGAATATCCCTGTACGGCGCCTGCCCGCCTGCGTATCGGTCCGGACTGGCTGGCCTATGCCGGTAACTGGATGACGGAGTGGGAGCGTACAGGCAACACTGTTTACCGGGATAAGATCGTAGCCGGAATGAAAAGTATAGCAGCCCTGCCCAACCGTATTTTTACGGGACCCAAAGCGCTGGGTTTCGATCCGGCAACGGGAATCATCACCAGTGAATGTGATCCCAAGCTGGAATCTTCGAATCATTTAATGACCATTATGGGTGGTTTTGAAGTGATGAACGAAATGATACGTATGATTGACCTTCCCGAATGGAAAGACGCGTGGCTGGACCATGCGGCACGTTATAAGCAAAAGGCGTGGGAATTGAATCATAGCCGTTTCCGAATTTCCCGTCTGATGGCATACGCTGCTTATCATAAGCGGGATACACTAATGGCAAAAGAGGCATGGGAGGATTTATTCACCCGACTGGAACATACATCTGCGCCTCCTTTCCGGATTACTAAACTGTTTCCACCCGAAGTTCCGGCCCCTTTGGATGAATGCGTCAGCATCAGTACAAATGATGCGGCACTCTGGAGCCTTGATGCTATCTATATGCAAGAGGTCATTCCGATGGATGAATAATAGCATATTCATTCTGTGAATGTATCCGTATGACTAATCTTTTTCTCGCAAAGAATTAATCGCCAACTTAATACGTTTACCTCCCGCTTTGCTATGAACTATTCGTCTGACTATAGTTGTTTTTCCGTCTGACTATAGTTACCTTTTCGTCTAACTATAGTCAGACGAAAGAGTAACTATAGTCAGACGATTAAATTTGTATACTATAAAGGCTTGTATCTTGTATACGGAGAACTAAATATTGGTAAGTAGGGCTTAAGCTATCCTTATGAGGACTATAAGATTGAGGCGGGACAAAAAGAAAGCGGTTAATGCACTGTCAGTGAAATGCATTAACCGCTTTATGAATATATCAGATAAGTCTGTCTCTTATTCCAAGTACTGTTTCAACGGGCAATCAGCCATTTTCAGTCCATCTGCGATGCTTTTGGCATTCATGTGCGCTCCTTTCAAAGAAGTATGCGTATGGTCATTGTTATAATAATCTGCCGCTTTCTTGATACCTTTCTTTTCGAGCTTGTCAGCACTTATTTTATTCAGGTCGATAAAATAGGCTCCGGTAGCTTCGGCAGCTTCACGTGTCCATTTGCCGAAGGAGGCAGTGTTACGCTCTATCTTTCCGTCTTTCCACTTATTGCGTGGGGTATGGCTTAAAACGATAGGTATCGCACCCTTTTCCTGAACGTCCATGATAAACTTCCTGAGATACCAGCCGAAAGTATAAATGACTTGATATTTACCTGTTTTCTCCATTAAAAATACTTTGCTTTCTTCTCCGGAGCCGGGCAATTCGGCACGGGCTTTTCCGGTATTTATCTCTCCGGCATCATTGTGTCCGAACTGGATAAGAACAAAGTCTCCCGGTTGGAGTGCATGATATACTTTATCCCAGCGACCTTCGTCAAGGAACGTACGGGCGCTGCGTCCTGCCATAGCGCAATTCTCAACAGATATCTTATTCAGATCAAACTCATCTGCTATCACGCTGCCCCATCCCCACATACCGTTTTTATCGTTATCTTTATTTTTAACCGTACTGTCGCCGATGGTAAACAATACCGGACGTCCTTCTTTGCGGCTCGAACCGGTAGCCTCATCCTTTTCGACAGGTTTCAGATACTTTGCCAGTTCCAGCCCTTCACAGGCACGTATTCCGTCAGCGGCAGATTCGGCATTCACTTTGGCCCCGAAAGCGCTGGTATGAATGCGGTCGATATAGAACATATATTTCACTTTGTTCTTGCCGAATTTCTCAAACTTGCGGGCGCTGATATCATTCAAATCAATGAAAGGAACATTCTGTTCTTCCGCTACTTGCTTTGCCCACAAACCGAATGTTTTGTTAACACGGGTAATGATGGTGCTGTCTTTGTCTTCCCAGGCATTGCGGGGAGTCAGGGAGAATAAAATCGGGTGTGCTCCTTTGGCTTTTACATCGTTGATGAAACGGCGCATATATTCGCCGTATGTGTATACGGTCTCTTGTGCTCCGGTTTCTTTGATTGTCACATTCAGACTGTCCTTGCCGATTCCCGGAATGGAGGCGCGGGCACGTCCGCTGTCATAGGGGCCGTTATCATTGTGTCCGAGTTCGATGATTACCCAGTCTCCGGCTTGTACGCCTTTGATTACATCCGGCCAGAGACGGTTGTAGAAGGTGCGGCTGCTGGTTCCTCCCAAAGCATGATTCTCAACGGTGATTCGGTTGGAGTCGAAATAATCTCCTGCGTAATATCCCCAGCCCCATTGGCCGTTGTTGCCGTTTCCTAAAGTACCGGTGCGCATGGTAGAGTTGCCGACCAGAAATAAGACCGGATTGTTGCCTTTACGGCTTGCTCCGGCAGCGGGGCGTGCCGTACGTGCTTTATTCAGACTGTCCAATGTGTTGTCTACCACCTGATTTACATCTTTCATGGGGGAGGCAACGTTGTTTTGTGCCTGCATCTGCAAGCTGCATATGATGGCTGTGAGCCAGCATAAGCAGTGAAATACCTTGTTTTTCATTTACCTGATAAATAATGCTCTTATTTTAACTTGTAAATCTCTGTACCTGCTAATAGAAAACAACCTACACCATAATCTTCAAAATCGGGAACACTTTTGTAAGTTACCGGCTGGCCGTCTTTCGGTTCCTTGCCTGTTCCTTGAACATAGCCCAGGAAACCATTCGGATGAACCGCCTCCTTTGTCATTGCATTCCATGCTTTCAGTGCAACAGGGAGATATTCTTTACGGTCGAGCAATCCGTTGCGGATTCCCCATGCCATTCCGTATACAAACAGAGCTGTGCCCGAAGTTTCTTTTCCTCCGAAATTGCTTTCATCGTGGAGGCTTACGTTCCAGAAGCCGTCTGCACGCTGACATTGTTTCAAGGCTTTGCTCATGGCCAGGAAGTCATTGATATAGTCCTGACGATGTGTTTCGTCAGCGGGAATTTCATCCAATACACGCACAAGGGCTGCATATACCCAACCGTTGCCTCTGGACCAGTAGCAGTTCTTGCCGTTCGGCTCCTTGTAAGGAGGATCGAAATCCTGGTCGCGCCACCACAATCCTTCTTTGGCATTGTACATACCGGCTTCTCCATGGGTATTACGGGTGTATGTGTACAGGTCCCACATTTTATTATAGTACTTCTGTTCTCCGGTCATCTTACCGAATTTGGCATAAATGGGCATTGCCATCTGGATAGCATCGATCCACCACCAGTCGTTCACTTGCGGAGTGTTTACTACCATATCGATGCTGGCTTTGATATTCCGGATCATGTTCGGGTCCGATGGACACATATTATATAGGTCGATATAAACCTGTCCGCAGCATTGGTCGTCCGCATTGCGGGTCGTGTTTCCATTACGCATTCCCCACTTGTGGAAATTCGCCCAATCGTATGTATAGCTATAATAATCTTCGCGCGGGTAAATGCTATATAAAGCCATCAGCCCTTCGTAATATACTCCACGAGTCCAGATATTGCTGGGACGAACTCTGCCAAAAAACGAGGGTAGAGTATAATCGGCATACTTTTTCATAAAGTAGTCGTTTACTTTTACGATGGTTGCCAAAGTCTCCTTTTGTTCGGGCAACTCTTGCGCACCGGCTGAACCGGCAGACATGCTACTCAGGAGAGTTGCTGTAATAAATGAGAGGAGTAATTTCTTCATGGTATAAAAACTGTTTATAAATAAAATTAGCTACTATAATTGATTTCACGGGCAAAGATACGGGATTCTTGTTTCCTCTTCAATGGAATATTGTCCACAAGTATTTAAATTTGTCCATAATGCCTTCGGAAAGGGGGTGCGATGGTTAAAAAGGCAATTTATACATAGATTTGTACGATATTCTATTTTATGGGTAGACCATATCGCTTACTTTTGCACGATGTTATTCTAAATATGATAAGAACACTTTGATTAATGATAAAACTATGAAATGTACAAGCATCTTTTTTAGTTTGTTGGTAATAGCGACTTTTGTAGTTGCCCAGCCAAACTATGATTTTACTAAACTGAAACGGGAACATTTAGGACGTGGCGTAATTGCCATTCGTGAGAATCCGTCAACCGTAGCCATCTCTTGGCGCTATCTTTCTTCTGATCCGATGGACGAATCCTTTGATATATATCGGAATGGTAAAAAGGTGAATAAACATCCGCTGAAAAATGCAACTTTCTTCCAGGATTCTTATCAGGGAACAGAGCCTGCACTCTATACGGTAAAAGCTATAAAAGGTAAAACAGAAAGCAATTATCAACTGCCTGCCGATGCTCCGACAGGATATTTAAATATTCCTTTGGTACGCCCCGAAGGAGGTACTACTCCGTCCGGACAAGCATACACTTATGCTCCGAATGATGCCAGTATCGGTGATGTGGATGGGGATGGTGAATATGAGATTATTCTGAAATGGGATCCGTCCAATGCACATGATAACGCTCACGATGGTTATACGGGACCGGTGATTTTTGACTGTTATAAGTTGAACGGGCAACAGTTGTGGCGTATCAATATGGGACGCAATGTACGTGCCGGTGCACATTATACACAGTTTATGGTTTTCGATCTTGACGGTGACGACCGTGCGGAAGTAGTAATGAAAACCGGAGACGGAACAGTGGACGGAACAGGAAAGGTGATCGGTGATGCGAATGCGGATTATCGGAATGAGCGAGGACGTATCCTGACAGGTCCGGAGTATCTGACCATCTTTAACGGACTGACCGGAGAAGCAATGCAAACGATTGATTATGTGCCCGAACGTGGCAATCTGATGGACTGGGGGGATGGACGTGCCAATCGCAGCGACCGTTATCTGGCTTGTATTGCGTATTTGGATGGAGTACATCCGAGTGTGGTGATGTGCCGTGGTTATTATACACGTACAGTATTGGCTGCCTATGACTGGGATGGTAAGAATTTGAAAAACCGCTGGGTATTCGACAGTAATAATCCCGGTTGCAGAGCTTATGCCGGACAAGGAAACCATAATCTTCGTGTAGGTGATGTAGATGGTGACGGCTGCGATGAGATTGTATATGGACAATGTACGATCAATAACGATGGAACCGGACTTTATTCTACCCGTATGGGGCATGGTGATGCTATGCATTTGACTCACTTTGATCCTTCCCGTCCGGGATTGCAGGTTTGGAGTTGCCATGAGAACAGAAGAGATGGCTCAACTTTCCGGGATGCAGCTACGGGAGAAGTTATTTTCCAGATAAAGAGTAATACTGATGTCGGTCGTTGTATGGCTGCTGATATTGATCCTAATCATCCCGGAGTTGAAATGTGGTCTTTAGATTCTAAAGGTGTCAGAAATGTGAAAGGAGAAGTGATTGCTTCCAGAGTCAGAGGATTGTCTACGAATATGGCTGTCTGGTGGGATGGTGATCTCTTGCGTGAGTTGCTGGATCGGAATGTAGTCAGTAAATATAATTGGGAGAAAGGACTTTGTGAACGTATCGCTGTTTTTGAAGGCGCTCTTTCTAATAACGGAACAAAGTCAACTCCTTGTCTGCAAGGAGATATTGTAGGAGACTGGCGAGAAGAAGTATTGTTGCGTACAGCCGATAATACAGCTTTGAGACTTTATGTTTCTACCATTCCTACGGACTACCGTTTCCATACTTTCCTGGAAGATCCGGTTTACCGTATCAGTATTGCGACTCAAAATGTGGCTTATAATCAGCCTACTCAGCCCGGATTCTATTTTGGTCCGGAGTTGCGTGGCACTATATTCAGAGGATGTAAAATACCTAAAAAGTAAATTATGAATTATCGTATGATGACCGTTGCTGCGTTATTGGTGGCACTACCTGCCTGTGCGCAGAAAAAGAAAGCAGTAATCAATGATTCAAATACTCCTTTGCATTTACTGCAACCTGCTTATCAGGGTACTTATGGTGATTTGACACCCGAACAGGTTAAAAAAGACATCGATCGTGTTTTTGCATATATAGATAAGGAGACACCGGCCCGTGTAGTGGATAAGAATACCGGTAAGGTGATTACGGATTATACTGCAATGGGGGATGAGGCGCAGCTGGAACGCGGAGCTTTCCGTCTGGCAAGTTATGAATGGGGTGTCACTTATTCCGCTCTGATAGCGGCTGCCGAAACAACTGGTGATAAGCGTTATACTGACTATGTTCAGAATCGTTTCCGTTTTTTGGCGGAAGTCGCTCCGCATTTCAAACGTGTCTATGAAGAAAAAGGGAAGACTGATTCGCAATTGCTGCAAATCCTGACTCCTCATGCGTTGGACGATGCGGGAGCCGTCTGTACTGCCATGATTAAATTACGGTTGAAAGACGAGTCTCTTCCGGTTGACGGATTAATTCAGAATTACTTTGATTTTATCATCAACAAAGAATACCGTCTGGCAGACGGAACGTTTGCACGTAATCGTCCTCAGCGGAATACTCTTTGGCTGGATGATATGTTTATGGGCATTCCGGCGGTAGCGCAGATGAGTCGTTATGATAAGGAAGCGAAGAATAAATATCTGGCAGAAGCCGTGAAGCAATTCCTGCAATTTGCAGACCGTATGTTTATCCCCGAAAAGGGATTGTACAGACACGGATGGGTGGAAAGCAGTACGGATCATCCGGCTTTTTGCTGGGCACGTGCCAATGGATGGGCGCTGCTGACAGCTTGTGAACTGCTGGACGTATTGCCGGAAGATTATCCCCAACGCCCGAAGGTGATGGATTATTTCCGTGCTCATGTGCGCGGAGTGACGGCGTTGCAAAGTGGAGAAGGACTTTGGCACCAGTTGCTCGACCGCAATGATTCTTATCTGGAAACTTCTGCAACTGCTATCTATGTATATTGTCTGGCACATGCCATTAATAAAGGCTGGATTGATGCGATAGCGTATGGTCCTGTTGCCCAGTTGGGATGGCATGCCGTCGCCGGAAAGATAAATGAAGAAGGACAGGTGGAAGGCACTTGCGTAGGCACCGGTATGGCTTTCGATCCGGCTTTCTATTACTATCGTCCGGTCAATGTATATGCGGCGCACGGATACGGACCGGTGCTTTGGGCAGGTGCGGAAATGATTCGTTTGCTCAACACCCGGCATCCTCAGATGAATGACAGTGCCGTGCAATATTATCAGGAAAAGCAGAAGACGACAGCTCCTATCTTTGCGGTGGATAGTGAATAAATAAAAGATTAACTTTAAAATATAGGAACCATGAAACGAGAAGCATTCAAAATGTATTTAAAACCGGGCTATGAAGCAGAATACGAAAAAAGGCATGCCGCTATCTGGCTTGAATTAAAAGCACTGCTTTCAAAAAATGGGGTGTCGGATTATTCTATATATTGGGATAAAGAAACCAATATTCTATTTGCTTTCCAGAAAACGGAAGGAGAAGGAGGTTCGCAGGACTTGGGCAACACAGAGATTGTACAGAAATGGTGGGATTATATGGCAGATATCATGGAAGTGAATCCGGACAATTCACCGGTTTCAATACCATTGCCGGAAGTCTTTCATATGGACTAGAACCCTTAGAAAGAATTGATATCAGGGGGATGTTTGATTAAAAAACAAGCATCCTCCTGATACTATTTATGGATTGTTTCTTTATTATTTCAACTATCTTGACTATTTTTGTCTGGCATTTATCATTAATCTTAGAATCTATATGACACAGAGGCGCATATTACTTTTCACATTGTTCATGACTCTTGTTTTCAATGCGGCGTATGGCGGCATTGAACTCCGTTCCAAACAAATGAGAACAAGTGACGGACTCCCGAATAACTCAGTTCGGTACCTGTATCAGGATAGCAAAGGCTTCTTGTGGTTGGCTACCCTGAATGGGTTAAGCCGCTATGATGGCAACTCTTTTCTGACTTTCCGTCCGGAAATCGGTGATAAAGTCTCTTTGGCTGATAATCGGATTTACGACCTTACCGAAGATAAAAATGGTTTCTTATGGATCTCTACAACTCCGGAGTTGTTCAGCTGTTATGACTTGCAACGTGCCTGCTTTGTAGACTATACGGGGACTGGTGCGCTGGAAAAGAATTATTCGTCTATATTTGTTGCTGCCAATGGGGATGTATGGCTCAGACATTCCGGCAATGGTTGTCTCAGAATAGTCCATCAGAAAGACAGGCAGATGGTGTCTACGGAATTTAAGACGGAGCGTGGAAATCTTCCGGATAACCGGGTACAGTTTGTAAATGAAGATGCCGGCGGACGAATCTGGATCGGGACACAGCGTGGCTTAGTTTCGGTATCCGACGGACAGTATAAGGTAGAAGACAGATTACTCCATTTTACTTCTTCTCTGGCATTCAAGAATGACATGTATTTTCTGACAGCGGACGGAGACATCTTCTGTTATCAGACTACAAAGCAGAAACTGACAAAAGTCGGTTCGCTTTCTGCTGTTGCGGGTAAGACGTCGCCTACGGGAAACTTCCTGTTGAACGATAAATGGATCATCCTTACCAATACCGGGGTTTATGACTATGATTTCAATACACGTAAGATCAGTGCGGACTCCGGTCTGAACATCAGAAATGGTGAAGTGATTTGTGATAATCATGGTGACTTCTGGATATATAATCATACGGGACGTGTCACTTATATTTTGGCCAAGAATGGAGCAAGAAAAGAATTTCAGTTGATACCTGAAGATAAACTGGGATACATTGATTATGAACGTTATCATATTGTCCATGATTCCCGGGGAATCATTTGGATTTCTACTTATGGTAACGGATTGTTTGCCTATGACACGATAGAGGATAAGTTAGAACATTTTCTGGCTAATATAAATGATCAGAGTCATATAAGTTCGGATTTTCTGTTATATGTGATGGAGGATCGTGCCGGAGGTATTTGGGTAAGTTCAGAGTATTCCGGTTTATCCCGTATTTCAGTTCTGAATGAAGGAACCTCGCGTATTTATCCCGAATCCCGTGAATTATTTGACCGCTCGAATACGATTCGTATGTTGACTAAAATGCCGGATGGGGATATTTGGGTCGGAACACGTAAAGGCGGATTATATACGTTTGACTCGAATCTTCATTCCAAAATGTCCAATCAGTATTTCCATTCCAATATTTATGCGATAGCAGAAGATAATCAAGGCGAAATGTGGGTGGGAACCCGTGGAAATGGATTGAAGGTCGGAGATTCATGGTATCGCAATGAAGTCTCGGATCCGGCTTCGTTATCAGAAAATAATGTCTTTTCTCTTTTTCGTGACCGGAAAGACCGTATGTGGATAGGTACCTTTGGCGGTGGGCTTGAACTGGCAGAACCGACGACTGATGGCAAGTATAAATTCCGTCATTTTTTACAGCAGAAGTTTGGTCTGCGTATGGTGCGAGTAATAGAAGAAGACGATAATGGAATGATCTGGGTGGGCACCAGTGAGGGTGTGTGCATCTTTCATCCGGATTCATTGATAGCTGACAGTGACGATTATCATCTGTTCAATTATACAAACGGTACATTTTGCAGCAATGAAATCAGATGTATCTACCGTGATACGAAAGGACGTATGTGGGTGGGGACATCTGGCTCCGGCTTGAATCTTTGTGAGCCGGAAGATAATTACCGTTCATTGAAATATGAACATTACGGAACCTCTGAAGGATTGGTTAATGATGTGATTCAATCAATTTTGGGGGACAATAACGGAAACTTATGGGTAGCTACGGAATATGGTATTTCTAAGTTTAACCCGACTAATCATTCTTTTGAAAATTATTTCTTTTCTTCCTATACTTTGGGTAATGTTTATAGTGAGAATAGTGCTTGTGTGGGAGTAGATGGAAAATTGCTTTTCGGCACAAATTACGGTCTGCTTGTCATTGATCCGGATAAAATACAGGATAGCGAAACTTTTTCTCCGGTGGTCTTTACAGATTTGCATGTGAATGGTACCCAGATAAATCCTACTATGGAGGATTCTCCATTGAAACAATCGCTTGCTTATTCGGATGAAATTACTTTGAAGTATTTTCAGAATTCATTCTTGATAGATTTCTCTACTTTTGACTATTCGGACAGCGGACGTACAAAGTATATGTACTGGCTGGAAAACTATGATAAGGGATGGAGCACACCTTCTCCGTTGAATTTTGCTTCTTTTAAATATTTGAACCCAGGTACTTATGTACTTCATGTGAAGTCATGTAATGGAGCAGGTGTTTGGAATGAAAGTGAAACAACCTTGAAGATTGTCATTGTGCCTCCTTTCTGGAAGACGAACTGGGCTATGTTGGGATATGTGCTGTTGTTGATTGTAACTTTATATTTTACTTTCCGTATTGTGCGTAACTTTAACAGTCTGCGTAATCGTATTAATGTGGAAAAACAGTTGACAGAATATAAGCTGGTTTTCTTTACTAATATTTCCCATGAATTTCGTACTCCGTTAACTTTGATTCAAGGAGCGTTGGAAAAGATTCAACGGGTTGCTGATATTCCCCGTGATCTGATACACCCGCTCAAAACGATGGATAAAAGTACTCAGCGAATGTTGAGGCTGATCAATCAGTTATTGGAGTTCCGCAAGATGCAGAATAATAAGTTGGCGCTCTCTTTGGAAGAAACGGATGTGATTGCTTTCCTTTATGAAATCTTCCTGAGTTTCGGTGATGTAGCGGAGCAAAAGAATATGAATTTCCGTTTTATTCCGTCTATACCGTCTTACAAGATGTTTCTTGATAAGGGTAATCTGGATAAAGTGACTTATAACCTGTTGTCTAACGCTTTTAAATATACCCCTTCGAACGGTACGATTATACTTTCTGTTACGGTAGATGAAGTGAAGAA
>ONZT01001356.1_pt1 | contig 14345 bp, 8 predicted proteins | sample 1671571 | NCBI WGS metagenome assembly ONZT01 (sample SAMN06348170, study PRJEB24527) | human gut metagenome | biome: human gut; feature: ankylosing spondylitis patient; material: feces | host: Homo sapiens | place: China | collected 2015-10
CTGACAGGTGTGGTAGGCGCGCTTTTCGTCCTCGCGGTTCTGGCGCATCCGGCGGATATCCACGCTGTCGGCCATGCGGGTGATGGGCTTCAGCGCCTTGGGCACGGCGGCATCCGCCAGCTCCCGCACGCCCTGCACCACCTCGCCGCACTCCACGCCGCGGGCAGTCTCCACAATAACGTATTCCCCGGTGTGGATGACGGCGTCACCGGGATCAAAATAATAGCTTTTGCCGTTTTCCTTGAAACGGACCGAAATGACTTTTTTCATAGTGTTCCTCGTTTTTGTATCGGATAAGCCCCTTACAAGGGGCGCTTTTTCAGTCTGCTGTTAGTATACCATAATCAAAAGCACATTTCTATGCAAAAAGAAAAGTCTTTATATCCCCTAAATTTTTCCCTCCCCTGCAACAATTCCCCCCGCTCAACCGTATGCAGTATGGAAAAGGTGTCGAAATTTTGTCCGGCGGCAGAAGGGAGAAAGACAGGCAGACTGCCGGTTTTGGGGCGGCAAAGTTGTACATTTTGCAGATTTTGACAAAACTTTCGCAAAAAGATTCGCCGCCCCGCTATTGAAAGCACACGCCTTGCGTGTATAATAGGAATGTTAAGACCCCCCATTGCCCCACGAAGGTGGAGAAACTGCTGCGCCGGGCGGTGCGGCAGAGAAACGGTAGGATAAGATGGAAAAATTCAGTGTCAAAAAACCATTTACGGTGCTGGTTGCGGTCATCATGGTGCTGATGCTCGGCTTTGTGTCGGTCACCAAGATGAAAACGAACCTGCTGCCGGATGTCAGCACCCCGTACCTGATGGTGGTCACCGTGTATCCCGGTGCCAGCCCGGAGCGTGTGGAGACCGAGGTCTCGGACGTGCTGCAAAACGCGCTTACGGTGCCCGGTGTGGAAAAGATCACCGCCACCTCGGCTGAAAACTACAGCCTGCTGCTGATAAGGTTCGTGGACGACACGGACATGAACAGCGCACTGGTGAAGGTGTCCAACAAGCTGGATCAGGCCAAAAGCGACCTGCCGGCTACCGCCCTGACCCCTTCTGTGATACAGTACAGCATGAACATGAACGCCTTTATGACCGTGGCTGTCAGCCGCGAGGGCAGTTCGGTGTACGAGCTTTCTGACTTCATCAAGAACACCATGACCCCCTACGTCCAGCGCAAGGGCGGCGTGTCCAGCGTATCCTCCAGCGGCCTTGTGGAGCAGCTGGTGCAGGTGCAGCTGAATCAGGAAAAGGTGGACGCCATCAACGAAAAGCTGATGGAGCTCATCGACACTCGGCTGGAAGCAGCGCACGCCCAGCTGGAAGAGGCCGAGGCCAAGATCAAAGCGGGCCGCGCAGAATACGATAAGCAGTTCAAAAACTTCGGCAATACCGTGTCCAACACGGTCATGGGCACCCTGAGCTCTGAGGTCGGCAGCGCCGTAGAAGTGGTGCGCAAGCAGGCCGAAGCACTGCTGCAAAGCGTCAACAACCTGATCGCCGTGGTCAAGGAGCCCGAGGTGCAGCAGGCTCTCATTGAGGTGCAGGCCGGTTTGCAGCGGGTGCTGGACAAATTCAACAGCACCGGTATGCGGGATATCGACTCCCTGATCGAGATCGTGTCCGAGCTGCGGGATATCACGGATAAGCTCTCCTCTGCTTTGCAGACCCTGCAGAACCGCATCAATACTGAGACGGGTACGCAGGGCGAGGGCGCTGCGGATCTGGCAGACGAGCTGCAATTGCAGGACAGCCTGAATGTCATCTATAAGACGCTGGAGGACACCATCAAGGCCATGGACAACGTGCCCGGCATGATGAGCGAGTTCTCCAAAGCGCTGGGCAACTTTACCCAGCAGCAGATGGTCGCCTATATGCAGTTTACCGAAGCCCGCGAGCAGCTGAATGAGTACGAAAAGCAGCTCAGCGAGGCCAAGGCCCAGTACGAGGCCGCCAAGGAAAAGGCGCTTGCCAGCGCCGATGTGACCAAGCAGCTGGACATCAAGACCCTTTCTACCCTGATCTACGCCCAGAACTTCTCCATGCCCGCCGGTTACGTCAAGGACGAAAGCGGCGAGTCGTGGCTGCTGAAGGTGGGTGAGGAATACGACAGCGTGGAGGATATCCGCGGTGCACTGCTGCTCCATGTGGAGGGCTACGGCGATGTGCGCCTTTCCGACGTGGCAGACGTGGAGGTCATCGACAACGCCGCCGACAGCTATACCCGCCTGAACGGCGAACAGGCTTCGGTGCTGAAAATTTACAAGGACGACAGTTCCAGCGCAGGTGACGTATCTGCCAACTGTCTGGATGCTTTCAAGGAGCTGGAAGCCCAGTACAATGGTCTGCATATTGTGGTGCTGTCCAATCAGGGCAACTACATCAGCATCCTGATCAAGAGCATCCTCACCAGTATGCTGGTGGGTGCCGCACTGGCCATCGTCGTGCTGGCCATCTTCCTGAAGGACGTCAAGCCCACGCTGGTGGTCGGCGTCAGTATCCCTCTTTCGGTGCTGTGCGCCGTGGTGCTGATGTACTTCACCGGGCTGGATCTGAACGTCATGACGCTGGCGGGCCTTTCGCTTGGCATCGGTATGCTGGTGGATAACTCGGTGGTCGTCATTGAGAACATCTACCGTCTGCGCGGCCGCGGCGTGCCCGCTGCTCGCGCTGCGGTGCAGGGCGCACGTCAGGTGGGTATGTCGGTCGTGGCCTCTACCCTTACCTCGGTGTGCGTGTTCCTGCCGGCGGTGTTCTCTGCCAGCCTCATCCGCAGCCTGATGGGCCCCATGTCCCTGTGCATCGGCTACTGCCTGATGGCTTCCCTCATCGTGGCACTGACCGTGGTGCCTGCTGCCTCGGCTACCGTGCTGAAGAATGCCCAGCCCAAAAAGCTGGCATGGTTCGATAAGATCCAGGACGCCTACGGCCGCAGTCTGGAAATGGCGCTGAAAAAGCGCTTTATACCGCTGGCAGCCGCCGTGCTGCTGCTGGTGTTCTGCTGCTGGCGGGTGGTCTCCATGGGCATCGTGCTGCTGCCCACCAGCACCAGCAACGAGGCTATGATCACCCTTTCCACCACCGACACCCTCTCGAAGGACGAGTCCTACGATGTGGCCGGTAAGGTGGTGCAGGCTGTGATGGCTGTGGACGGCGTGGAGGAGGTAGGCATTACCCCCGACAACACTGTGGCGGGCATGGATGTTTCCAACCTTGGCCTGCCCTCCACCATCACCGACCTGCTGAACGCTGCCAACGGCTACGGCAAGTATAAGATCAACGTCAAGCTCAACGAGGAGCTTTCTTCTTCCAAGATCGCCGCCTGCAAGGCCATGGAGGACGCTGTGGCCGGGGTGGCGGACTGCACCGCCACCGTCCAGCAGTACGGCATGACCGACGACCTGACCAGTCAGCTGTCCACCGGTCTGACCATCAAGATCTACGGCACGGACGCCGAGACCCTGACCGCCCTGTCCGAGAAGGTTATTGATATCGTAAACAGCACCGATGGCTTCCAGAACGCCACCAACGGTCTGGGCGCGGGTGATTCCACCATCATCCTGCAGGTGGACCGCGATAAGGTGCGTGCCTACGGTCTGACCGTTGCGCAGGTGTACCAGCAGATCGCGGCAAAGCTGACCACCACTACCACGGCACAGACCCCTGTTACCGTGGACGGCACCACCATGGATGTGCAGATCAGCAACAATCTGGACCCGCTGACCAAGGAAAACATGATGGATATGACCTTTGAGACCACCGTCATGTCCGCCGACGGCACCACCGCCACCGGCACCTGCAAGCTGTCGGATATCGCCAGCTGGACCACCGGCAACGCACCGGACTCCATCACCAGCGAGAACCAGAACCAGTTCGTCACCGTCACCGCCGAGACTGCCCCGGGCTACAACACCACGGTGCAGGCGCGTGCCGTGAAAAAGGCGCTGGATGCCTTTGCCCTCACCGACGAGATGCCGGAAGGCTGCTCCTTCTCCATGGGCGGCGAGAGCGACAGCGTCAACTATATGACCAATGAGATGATCCAGTGGATGGCACTGGCACTGCCCTTTGTGTACCTTGTCATGGTGGCACAGTTCCAGAGCCTGCTGTCCCCCTTCATCGTGCTGTTCACCGTGCCGCTGGCCTTTACCGGCGGTCTGCTGGGTCTGCTGTTCACCGGCCAGCAGCTGACCATGATCTCCATGATGGGCTTCATCGTGCTGATGGGTACGGTCGTCAACAACGGCATCGTGTTCGTGGACTACGCCAACCAGCTGCGCATGGGCGGCATGGAGCGCCGCGCCGCACTGGTGGCTACCGGCAAGACCCGTATGCGCCCCATCCTGATGACCACCCTGACCACCGTGCTGGCAATGCTGCAAATGGTGTTCAGCAACGATATGGCAAGCCAGCTGATGAGCGGCATGGCCATCGTCATCATCTGCGGCCTGAGCTACGCCACTCTGATGACCCTGTATATCGTGCCGATTCTGTACGATATCCTGTTCAAGAAGCCGCCGCTCAACGTGGATATCGGCAGCGACGAGGACTTGGACGACATCCCGGACGATGCCGCCGAGTTTATTGCCGCCCAGTCCTCTGCGGCACAGCCTCAGCCGGAGGCATAAGGCATACAGCCCGTGTAACCAAAGCGCCCCGCATTTCCACCGGAAGTGCGGGGCGCTTTTTGGTATTGTGGGCGCACGCCGAGGGAGGTTCTCTTTTGACACCAAAAGAGAACCAGAAAAGTGCCAGCGATTTCGACGCGCTGGAGCCACGAAAAAGGGGCTGCTCGCCCCTTTTAACCCCAAAGAGGAGGGCTACACCGGAAAAAACTGAAGATTCACGCCTGTTCGGCGTGAAGATCTTTTAACCGTTTTTTCCGGCTCCGCCGATTTAAAGCCCCTCAGTCGCTGCGCGACAGCTCCCCCAGGGGAGCAAGCGCTCTCCCGCAGCGCCGCGCTTTCGCAGAAAGCGGCGCTGCATCTGCCGTTTCCTTTTACGACCCCACCCGTGAAAATAGCGTTTGGAGCGGCCCGCAGGCCGCGACAAACGCGAAATAAAAATAATCCTTCCGCTGAAAATATCCAGAGCGTCAGCGGAGGATATTCAAAATTGTTTTTTCTCCGCAAACGCGCCGCCAGCAGCGCTATTGTAGGCACTTTCGATGATTCCAACAAAAAATCGCCGTAAAAATTGGATGGTAATTCTAAAAGGAATCCAACACAAAACTGTAAAACTGTGATATAATCATAAATACAGACAAGATGCAAAGGGGGCAGTCTGCCCCCTTTTGCATTTCCGAAAAAAGCTTTAGGAGGCGAGGCCCAATGGCACAGATCCGTTCCAAGCCCTTCGGTGTGACCAAAGAGGGCGCTAATGTTACCGAGTACATCCTCTCGAACCCCGGCGGTATGTCCGTCAGCGTGCTGGATTACGGCTGCGCGATCAAAAATATCATCGTCCCGGCCAAAAACGGCCCGGTGGATGTGGTGCTGGGTCACGACACCATGGCAGATTACGAGAACGACTTTACCTCGTCCGGCAGCACCTGCTGCGGTGCTTTTGTGGGGCGCTACGCCAACCGCATCGAGAACGCCGTCTTTACCTTGGGCGGCAAGACCTACCAGCTGGAAAAAAACTGCGGCGAGCATCATCTGCACGGCTGTTTTTCCCGGAAAATCTATGAGGTGAAATACTTCGGCGATACCCTGCTGATGGAGGCCGTAAGCCCCGACGGCGAGGATGGCTTTCCCGGTACACTGAAGATCGCGGTGCGCTACACCCTTACCGATGACAACACCTTCCGCATGGACTACCGTGTGTCCTCGGACGCCGACACCCTTGTAAACCTGACCAACCACAGCTACTTCAATCTGGATGGCGGCGGCGATGTGCTGAACCAGAAGCTGCGCATCTACGCCTCCCGCTATCTGGAGGGCAACAATACCACCTGTCCCACCGGCAACATCCTGCCTGTGGCGAACACCCCCATGGACTTTACCGCCGGTAAGCTCATCGGCAAGGAGATCGACACCGGCTTCCCCCAGACCACCATGGTGGGCGGCGGCTACGACCACTGCTACGTCATCGACCGCGCACGCGGCTCCAGCCAGAGCATCTGCGCATGGGCTACCAGTGATAAGACCGGCATCAGCATGAAGCTGTACACCACCCAGCCGGGCATCCAGCTGTACACCGGCAACTTTTTGCAGGACTGCCCCGCCCCGGGCAAGGGCGGCAAGCCGCTGCACAAGTACGGCGGCTTTGCCTTGGAGACCCAGCACTATCCGTGCAGCCCCTCTCACCCGGAGTTTCCCTCTACGGTGCTGCGGGCTGGCAAGGTGTTCCGCGCCACCACCACCCTGCGGTTCTTCACCGGCAAGCAGTGCGGAAAACTTTAAAGAAAGATATATCACGCAAAAAACGTCTGCTCCGGCAGACGTTTTTTGCGTGGCAGAAGGCTGCGCCTTGCGCCCTCTCAGTCAAAGCCGACAGGCTTTGACTGAGAGGGCGTGCTTCTCCGGGGAATCTGACGCAGCCTGAGGGAGTTTCCCTCTCCATTTCTATGTTTTGCACAAACGGCGCATTCTCTCCATGTGAAAAGTGCAAAAAATCTCTGTTAATCAAAAGTGCGCAGGGAAAAGCTGCAACAAAAATATATCTGAATAAAGAAAGCGCCCCTTGCAGTCGGCGGCAAAAAGCGGTATGCTTTAAGCAGACCGGGCAGCGCCCGGCGCAAAGAGATAAAAGTGATAATACTATGTGAGAGAGGTACTCGGCTATGGCAATTTTGGTTTCCGGCGGTGCCGGCTACATCGGCAGCCACACCTGCATCGAACTGTTGAACGCTGGCTACGATATCGTGGTGGCAGATAATTATTATAACGCTTCTCCTGTGGTTCTGGACCGGGTCAAGCAGATAACCGGCAAGGATTTCCGCTTCTATAAGGCAGACATGACCCGCCGCGAGGACGTGGAAAAGATCTTCTCCGAGTGCCCGGACATCACCGCTGTCATCCAGTTTGCAGCCTACAAGGCTGTGGGCGAGAGCGTGTCCAAGCCCATCGAGTACTACTACAATAACCTCAACTGCACGCTGGTCATTCTGGACGTGATGCGCCACCACGACTGCCACAACTTCGTGTTCAGCTCCTCCGCTACCGTCTACGGCGACCCCGCCAGTGTGCCCATCACCGAGGACTTCCCCGTGGGCGCTACCACCAACCCCTACGGCACCACCAAGGCCTTTACCGAGCGCATTCTGCAGGACGTCTGCAAGGCTGACCCCAGCCTGAACGTGGCGCTGCTGCGCTACTTTAACCCCATCGGTGCCCACAAGAGCGGCCTGATCGGCGAGGACCCCAACGGCATCCCCAACAACCTGATGCCCTACATTGCCAAGGTGGCTGTGGGCAAGCTGGAAAAGGTGCACGTCTTTGGCAACGACTACCCCACCCCGGACGGCACCGGTGTGCGTGACTACATCCATGTTGTGGATCTGGCCCGGGGCCATGTGTGCGCCATCCGCAAGCTGGAGACCGGCTGCGGCCTCTTCATCTGCAATCTGGGCACCGGCAAGGGTTACAGCGTGCTGGATGTCATCCACGCCTTCTCCAAGGCCTGCGGCAAGGAGATCCCCTACGTCATCGATCCCCGCCGCCCCGGCGATATCGCCGAGTGCTACGCCGACCCCACCAAGGCCAAGAACGAGCTGGGCTGGGTGGCCGAGTACGGCATCGAGGAGATGTGCGCCGACAGCTGGAACTGGCAGAAGAATAACCCCGATGGCTACCACACCGTGAAGTAATCATGATTTGAACCGGAGCACCGCATATTCTCGCCCGAGAGTGTGCGGTGCTTTTTTTGTGTCTATATTCTCTATTGACATCCGCTGTCAGTTAGCCTATACTACATTTGTTAACACGAACTAACACACAAGAATGGTACATATAAAAGAAGGCAAACGGATATGACGTTAAAAGAGTTACAGATCGGCAAAAGCGCCATAGTGGATGCTGTGGGCGGCGCAGGCGCACTGCGGCAGCATTTTCTGGATATGGGTCTAATCCCCGGGGCGGAGGTCACGCTGGTAAAGCTGGCACCCATGGGCGACCCCATGGAGCTGCGCATCCACGGCTATGAGCTGACCCTGCGTCTGGACGACGCGGCACAGATCACTGTGACCCCCACCGAAAAGACCCCGGCGGTGCACGCCCCGGTGGCGGAAAAGATGGTGGAGCACCCGGGTCTTGGCGAGGGCGGCAAGTACCACACCAAGGAGGGGGAGCATCCCCTGCCGGAGGATAAGACCCTGACCTTTGCGCTGGCGGGCAACCAGAACTGCGGCAAGACCACCCTGTTCAACCAGCTCACCGGCTCCAACCAGCACGTGGGCAACTTTCCGGGTGTGACGGTGGACCGCAAGAGCGGCGCCATCAAGGGGCACCCAGAGACTGAGGTCACCGACCTGCCGGGCATCTACTCCATGTCCCCCTATTCCAGCGAGGAGATCGTTACCCGGCAGTTCATCATTGGCGAAAAGCCCACCGGCATCATCAACATCGTGGACGCCACCAACATCGAGCGCAACCTCTACCTGACCATGCAGCTGATGGAGCTGGATATCCCCATGGTGCTGGCGCTGAACATGATGGACGAAATGCGCGGCAACGGCGGCACGGTGCGCATCAACAAGATGGAGGCGATGCTGGGCATCCCGGTCATCCCCATCTCTGCCGCCAAGAACGAGGGCGTGGACGAGCTGGTAGACCACGCTGTCCATGTGGCAAAGTATCAGGAACGCCCCGGGCGCATGGATTTTTGCAGCGAGGATGACCACGGCGGCGCAGTGCACCGCTGCATCCACGGCATTTTGCACCTCATCGAGGATCACGCCAAGGCGGCGGGCATCCCGGTGCGGTTTGCCGCCACCAAGCTGGTGGAGGGCGACCCCCGCATTGAGGAAGCGCTGAAGCTGGACCCCAACGAAAAAGAAATGATCGAGCACATCATCGTGCAGATGGAGCAGGAGCGCGGGCTGGACCGCGCCGCCGCCATTGCGGATATGCGGTTCTCCTTTATTCAGGAGCTGGTGGCGCAGACGGTGGTAAAACCCCACGAAAGCAAAGAGCAGCTGCGCTCCAACCGTATCGACAAGTTCCTCACCGGCAAGTACACCGCCATCCCGGCGTTTATCGCCATCATGGGTCTGGTGTTCTTCCTTACCTTCAATGTCATCGGCCTGTTCTTCCAGAACCTCATGGAAATGGGCATCGACGCCCTGACCGGCGTTGTGGACACCGCTTTGACCAGCTGGAATGTCAACGCGGCGGTGCACTCGTTGGTCATCGACGGCATCTTTACCGGCGTGGGCAGCGTGCTGAGCTTTCTGCCCATCATCGTGGTGCTGTTCTTCTTCCTCTCCATGCTGGAGGATACCGGCTACATGGCGCGTGTCGCCTTTGTAATGGATAAGCTGCTGCGCCGCATCGGTCTGTCCGGCCGCAGCATCGTGCCCATGCTCATCGGCTTTGGCTGCACCGTGCCCGGCGTGATGGCAAGCCGCACCCTGCCCTCGGAGCGCGACCGCAAAATGACCATCCTGCTTACCCCGTTCATGAGCTGCTCCGCAAAGCTGCCTATTTACAGCCTGTTTGCGGCGGCGTTCTTCCCCCAATATGCAGGGCTTGTGATGGTGCTGCTGTACTTCACCGGCATCTTGGTGGGCGTGCTGGCGGCGCTGCTGCTCAAGAGCACCGTGTTCAAGGGCGAGGCCGTGCCCTTTGTCATGGAGCTGCCCAACTACCGCCTGCCCGGCCTGAAAAACGTGGCGCAGCTGCTGTGGGAAAAGGCGCGGGACTTTTTGCAGAAGGCCTTCACGGTCATCTTTGTCGCCACCATCGTCATCTGGTTCTTGCAGAACTTTGACCTGCATCTGTCGCTGACTGCTGACCCGCAGACCAGCATTCTGGCGCGCATCGCGGGCGATATCGCCCCGCTGTTTGCCCCGCTGGGCTTTGCGGACTGGCGCATCTCCACCGCCCTCATCACCGGCTTTATGGCCAAGGAGAGCGTGGTGTCCTCCCTGCTCATCCTCTTCGGCTCTACTGCTGCCCTGACCGCAGCCCTCACCCCGGCGCAGGCTGCGCCGTTGCTGGTGTTCTGCCTGCTGTACACCCCCTGCATTGCGGCAGTGGCCTCGGTCAAGCGGGAGCTTGGCGGCAAGTGGGCAACCATCATGGTGGTGAACCAGTGCGCCGTGGCATGGCTGTGCGCCCTGCTGGTGCGTCTGGTCGCCGTGGCGGTGTTCTGAAATACTAGTTCGATTTTTGGGTCCTGAAAAGCCTACGGCTTTTCAGGACCCTTTTTTCTCTTGACATCTCCCCCCATCTGCACTATAATACTTCAAAAATGAACTATCTACACAAAACCCAAGGAGCGCCGCATGAACCCTACCATAGAGATCAGCTTCAAGACCGCACAGGCGTACAGCGCCATGTGCAAGCCGCTGTGTCAGGAGCTCAAGCTGCCCCAGACCGCCTTTGACATCCTGATGTTTCTGGCAAACAACCCGGACTGCACTACCGCCCGGGATATCGTGGAGATCCGCAAAATTAAGGCAAATCTCGTTTCGGTGAATGTGGATCGTCTGGTGCAGGAGGGGTATCTGGAGCGCCGCGCCGTGGCGGGCGACCGCCGCAAGACCCAGCTGCTGTGTACCGAAAAGGCGCAGCCGGTCATCGCACGGGGGCGCGAGGTGCAGGAGCGCTTTTTTGCCCGCCTGCTGCAAAACACCGATGCCGCCACCCGGGAGGCGTTTTTCCGCACCATGGAGGTCATCGGGAAAAATCTGGACGAGATCCTGCTGCAATTTTCATAAGGCTTGATACAGCCAATGCCGGGCGGTCTGCGGACTGTCCGGCATTGTTTTTTCTCCGTAAAAAAGGACACCGGAGCGCCCGCAGACGCCCCGGTGTCCTGAAATTCAAATTTGCAAAACTTACTTGCTCTCTACCTTTTCCTCGATGGTGGAGTGGTCGATGACCCAGTCGGCAGCCTTGCGGATGCCCTCGTTGCGGCGCAGAGCAGCGATATCGGTGCCTGCCTTGACCTCTTCCACCGTCTTTTTGGTCTTTTCGGCGCGCTCAGCCAGCTGCTTGTCGATCTCCTCATCGGTGGGCAGCAGGTTCTCCTGCTGTGCGATCTGCAGCAGTGCCATGCGGGCGCGGGTGTTCTTTTCTGCGGCGGCACGCACCTTAGCAGTAAAGCTCTCGCGGGTCTCGTGGATCTGGCTCAGGTAGGTGGTCAGGCTCATGCGCTGCATCTGCAGCTGCTGCTGGATGACCTGCATCTGCTGCTGGTAGGCGTTTTCCACCAGAATGCTGGGGATCTCGCCCTCTGTGGCATCCGCCAGCTGACCAAGGATCATGTCCTTGGCGTGGTTCAGCGCACCGCCGTGGCGGCCGTCGAACAGCTGCTGCTTCACGAAGGCGCGGTACTCCTCCATGGTCTCCTTGCCCATCTTCTTGGCAAAGTCGCTGTTCAGGGCGGGCAGCTGACGCACGCACACGTCATGCAGCTTGATCTTGAACACGACAGGCTTGCCGGCCAGCTCCTTGTTGGGGTAGTTTTTGGGGAAGGTGACGTTGATCTCGAACTCGTCCCCTGCCTTGTGGCCCAGAATGCCGTCCTCGAAACCGGGGATCATGCGGCCGCTGCCCAGCTGCACGGACTGGTCCTTTGCCGTGCCGCCCGCAAAGGCCACACCGTCCAGAAGACCCTCAAAGTCCATGTGCACCACGTTGCCCTTTACAGCGGGGCCCTTGTGGGGCACCAGCTCTGCGGCGTAGTTGCGGCGGCGCTCCAGCACCGTGTCGATCTCCTTGTCGGTCACCTCCGGGGTGACGCACTGGGAGGTAAAGCCGGTGGTCTTGGTCAGCTTCAGCTCGGGCTGCAGCGCCACGGTGGCGGTAGCCACAAAGCCCTCGTCCTTCTTCACGCTTACCAGATCGTAGCTGGGGTCATCTACCGGCGCAAAGCCGTGTTCCTTCAAAGCAGCCTCGTACAAAGCAGGCACATCCTGATCCATCAGGTCGTTGATGGCATCGTACCAGAAGGTGTGCTCGCCGCGGTCAGCCTCGATCTGTGCGCGGTCGGCCTCGCCCTTCTGGAAGCCCTTGATGGTGTAAGTGGCGCGGGTGCGCTCATAGACCGCATTGGAGGCGGCCTCCAGTTCCTCAGCCGTAGCGCTGAAGGTCATTTTGCAGACACTCTTTTCAGGAGTTTCCACGCTTACCAGTTTCATAGGATCTACCCTCCGTGTTGTTCCCTTGGCGGCAGGGCGGCGCTGCAAGGCAGCAGCCGGAACGCCATTTTGGGGACATTTTCAAACATTAATAAAGTTATTATAGCACAAGTGCAGCAAAAGCGGTATAATAAACTTGATAAAAATGTGCCGTTTTGGCAATTTTAGTCCATTCAAGCAGGAAAAAAGCACGTTTTGCGGCAGCAGCTGCCGCGCAAAAGTGGGAAAACCCTCAGGAAAGGAAGGCTGTCCCCTATGCGATTATTTGATGTTTTGGGCCCGGTGATGATCGGACCCTCTTCCAGCCACACCGCCGGTGCGGCAAAGATCGGCTATACCGCACAAAAGCTTCTGGGCGAGGTTCCGGCGCAGGCAGACATTGGCCTGTACGGCAGCTTTGCCACCACCGGCAAGGGGCACGGAACCGACCGTGCACTGGTGGCGGGGCTGCTGGGCCTGCGCCCGGACGACCCCCGCCTGCCGGACAGCTTTGCACTGGCCGCGCAGCGGGGGATGCAGTTCAGCATCCACCCGGTAGAGCTGCGCTCTGCCCACCCCAACACCGCCGTGCTCACCCTGACCAGCCGCACCGGGCGGCAGCTTTCGCTCAAGGCGGCATCGGTGGGCGGCGGACGCATCCGCGTCACGGAAATTGACGGCGTAACGGCGGATTTTGGCGGGGACAGCAACACCCTCATCATCCACAACGAGGACACCCCCGGCTGCATTGCCGAGGTGACCATGGCGCTGGCACTGCGGCGCATCAATATTGCGTCCATGCAGGTGTTCCGCGCCGCTGCGGGCGGCTATGCGGTGATGGTGCTGGAGTGCGACTCCCACATCCCCCACGCGCTGGAGCGGCAGCTGGCGGTGATGCCGGGTCTGCTGAAGGTGACCTGCCTGAACGTGGACGAGCCGGAAGAAACGGAGGAATGAGCCATGGCATTTTTGTCCTGTGAAGAGATGCTGGCCGCAGCCCGCAGCCAGAAGATCACGCTGGCAGAAGCGGTGCTGCGCAGCGATTTGGAGGAGAGCCGCCTGACCGAGGCGCACAGCCGCGCCGCCATGCGGCATTTATGGCAGGTGATGCAGGCCACCAGTCAGGAATACGACCCCACGCAGCGCAGCCGCAGCGGCCTTTCCGGCGGCGATGCCGCCAAGGTGGAGCAGGCGTGGCAGCAGGGACGCCTGCTGGGCGATGATTATCTGGCCGCAGTAACAGCGGAAGCCCTGAAAACCGCCGAGTGCAACGCCTGCATGAAGCGCATCGTGGCAGCGCCCACGGCGGGCAGCTGCGGGGTGCTGCCGGCGGTGCTGCTGCCGCTGGCGCGCGCCGGACAGGCAGACGAGGACGCCGTCTGTGACGCACTGTATGTGGCGGCGGGCTTCGGGCAGGTCATCGCCGCCCGCGCCACGCTGGCGGGCGCAGAGGGCGGCTGTCAGGCCGAGGTGGGCGCAGCCAGCGCCATGGCTGCCGCCGCCCTGTGTAACCTGAAGGGCGGCACCCCGGAGCAGTGCGCCGCTGCCGCCGCTATGGCGCTGGGCAACCTGCTGGGTCTGGTCTGCGACCCTGTGGCGGGTCTGGTAGAGGTGCCCTGCATCAAGCGCAACGTGGTGGGTGCGGTGAACGCAGTTTCCTGCGCCAACATGGCACTGGCCGGGGTGGACTACGCCATCCCCTGCGACGAGGTCATCGACGCCATGGGCCGCGTGGGCAGCCTGCTCTCCCCCGACCTGCGCGAGACTGGTCAGGGCGGTCTTGCCGCCACCCCCACCGGTGTAAAGATCGCTCGTCAGCTGGCACAGGAGGGCTGAGCGCCACGCCCGCTTTCCCCCGCCCGGCGGGCGAAAACCGGATGAAACACCGTTTTTCGCGCCGAAGCGGCAGAAGGTTTGCAGAAAAAATCGCAGAAAAATCAAAGAAAAGACGTTCTTTTTCGGAAAATATAAAATTATTTTAAAAAAGCTGTTGACAAACCCTGCACTTCGTGATAAAATACATCATGTTCCGAACGGAACGTATGCGTTGGTAGCTCAGCTGG
>ONZT01001358.1_pt1 | contig 14313 bp, 14 predicted proteins | sample 1671571 | NCBI WGS metagenome assembly ONZT01 (sample SAMN06348170, study PRJEB24527) | human gut metagenome | biome: human gut; feature: ankylosing spondylitis patient; material: feces | host: Homo sapiens | place: China | collected 2015-10
GGTGCCGATGGACAGGCGGATGGTGTTCTGGTAGATCTGCTGCTCGGCCAGCTCGGCATCGGTCAGCTGGCTGTGGGTGGTGGAGGCCGGGTGGATGACAAGGCTCTTCACGTCCGCCACGTTGGCCAGCAGAGAGAAGATCTTCAGGTTATCAATGAAGGTAAAGGCCTCCTCGCGGCCGCCCTTGATGTTAAAGGTAAAGATGGATGCGCCGCCGTTGGGGAAGTACTTCTGGTACAGGGCGTGATCCGGGTGATCCGGCAGCGAGGGGTGGTTCACCTTTTCCACCTGCGGGTGGTTGGCAAGGAACTCCACCACCTTTTTGGTGTTCTCCACATGACGCTCGATGCGCAGGCTCAGCGTCTCGGTGCCCTGCAGCAGCAGGAAGGCGTTGAAGGGGGAGATGGTAGCGCCGGTATCACGCAGCAGAATGGCGCGGATGTAGGTGACAAAGGCGGCAGGGCCTGCGGCATCCGCAAAGGAGACGCCATGGTAGCTGGGATTCGGGGCAGCAATGTTGGGGTAACGGCCGCTTGACTTCCAGTCGAAGTTACCGCTGTCCACGATGATGCCGCCCAGCGTGGTACCGTGGCCGCCGATGAACTTGGTGGCAGAGTGCACCACGATATCTGCGCCGTGCTCGATGGGACGGATGAGGTACGGGGTGCCGAAGGTGTTGTCAATGACCAGCGGCAGACCGTGCTTGTGGGCGATGGCGGCAATGGCGTCGATATCCGGGATATCGCTGTTGGGGTTGCCCAGCGTCTCCAGATAGACAGCCTTGGTGTTGGGCTGGATGGCGGCCTCCACCTGTGCAAGGTCGTGGGCATCCACGAAGGTAGTGTTGACGCCGAACTGGGTCAGGGTGTGTTCCAGCAGGTTGTAGCTGCCGCCGTAGATGGTCTTTTGTGCCACGATGTGGTCACCGGCCTGTGCCAGTGCCTGAATGGTGTAGGTGATGGCGGCTGCACCGGAAGCGGTAGCCAGTGCTGCTACGCCGCCCTCCAGCGCTGCGATGCGCTTTTCGAACACATCCTGCGTGGAGTTGGTCAGACGGCCGTAGATGTTGCCTGCATCGGCCAGACCGAAGCGGTCTGCGGCGTGCTGGCTGTTGCGGAACACATAAGACGTGGTCTGGTAGATGGGCACCGCACGGGCATCGGTGGCGGGGTCGGCCTGCTCCTGACCGACATGAAGCTGCAGGGTCTCAAATTTATATTCAGACATTGTTATTTACCTTTCTTTGTATACCAAAAGTATTATTATTGTGTACAAAAAATCCCGATGCGTTTTCAAAGGCGCACCGGGCAGTGTGGTCTACCGGAGTTGCTGCTGTCACATTTGGGTGCACATTCGCGCAGCCGAGGGCAACATACAGTACACATCCGATGACTGTGCCCGGTTGGTACGCATTCGCCCACAGCGATAATTCGCGTGCAGCAGTTCTTTCCAGATCAGCTTCATCTTTGTGCCCTCCTTCCGGTAAAACTTTTCCATCCCTCTATGCACCACCCGCCGGGGAACCTCTGTTTCATTTCCCTACAAGACTGGTGGATTGGATGTCTGCATTATATCCCGTTCTACCTAGTTTGTCAATAGGTTAATTCTACTTTTTTCAAGGATGTATTTTTTGCATGATAATTTCGCCCGTGCCGCCCCCGCCCGACAGCATTTTGTACAGCGACCCCTCTGAACAAAAACGAAGCCCGGAACGTCTGCGGACGCTCCGGGCTTCGTTTTTTCATAAAATGGTCAGACCTGCTTTGTCTCTTCTGTCCGGGTGGAAATGCTGAACAGCACAAAGCCGATAACAAACAGGATGGCAATGGAGCCAACGCCCACGTTGGCGCTGCCGGTCAGCTGGCTGCCCACGCTGACGATCATGGTGCCAAGGAAGGAGGCACCCTTGCCACAGATATCGAACAGGCCAAAGTATTCGCCGGATTTTTCCTGTGGGATGATCTTTGCAAAGTGGCTGCGGCTCAGCGCCTGCACGCCGCCTTGGAACATCCCCACCACCACGGCCAGCACCCAGAACTGCCACTGGCTCTTCAGGAAGAAGGCAAAGACGGCAATGCCGGTATAGGCCGCAATGCACACCGGGATCAGGGTCTTGGATTCATATTTCTGGCTCAGGCGGCCAAAGATCAGCGCCGAGGGGAAGGCCACGATCTGGGTGACCAGCAACGCCAGCAGCAGACCGGTGGTATCCAGCCCCAGTGCCGTGCCGTAGGCGGTAGCCATATCAATGATGGTATACACGCCGTCAATGTAGCAGAAGAACGCCAGCAAAAACCAGAACACCTGTTTGTCCTGCGGCAGATGCTTCAGGGTCTGCCCAATGCGCACAAAGCTTTGGCGGATGGCGTGCTGCTCCACCTCCACATAGTTGATCTGACGGTACTTTTTCAGCAGCGGCAGGGTGACCACCAGCCACCACACGGCGGTAATGATCAGCGCGATGGACAGCGCGGTCATCTGACTAAGCCCCACCGCACTGCTGCCCAGTACCAGCGCCAGACAGACCACAAAGGGCACGCAGCTGCCGATATAGCCCCATGCGTACCCGCGGGAGGACACCATGTCCATCCGCTCCGGGGTGGTCACATCGCCCAGCATGGAATCATAGAACACCAGACTGCCGGAGTAGCCGATCTTGGCAATGATAAAAATGATCAGAAAGGCCAGCCATGTGCCCGCCAGACCCATGGCGCAGCAGCCGACGACGCCCACAAAAAGGCAGAGCATGAAGATGGGCTTTTTAAAGCCCTTGGTGTCGGCCAGCGTGCCCAGAATGGGGCCCAGAATGGCGGTGACCACCGTAACGATGGAGCTTGCATAGCCCCAGTAGGCCAGATAGTCCACCTTGCTCACCCCACCGGCCTCGGCCAGTGCATTGAAGAAGATGGGCACCAGCGTGGCGATCATCAGCACAAAGGCCGAGTTGCCCACATCGTATAGTATCCATGCCCGCTCCAGCGGTGTCACCTTGAATTTTTCAGTTTTCATCGTATTTCCCTTTTCCCCTTGCACCGCCGGGCGGCGCGTTTTTTAAAATTCCCCAAAGGTGTGGTCGTAGGCGGCATCCAGCGGCTCGTCCGTATCCAGCTTTGCCACATACTCTAAAATCAGCCGCTCTGCCAGCGGTAAAGCCTTGGCGTACAGCGCATCCAGCTTGCGGTTGCTCTCGGTGCACTGCGGGTTCGGCTGCGGGTTTGCCACAAGGCCGTGCATCCCATCATACTTGCCCAGCACCTTCATGCCGGTCAGCACCACCCAGCGCTTGACCGGGTTCGAGGCCTGCAGCACCTTATGCACCAAGATCATCCCCTTCAGGGCTTCCATCGCAGTCTGCTCCGAAATATCCCTGTAAAACGGCGCAATGACCCGGGCGTTTGACGCGCTGGGATGGATATGGCTGGCGGTAAAGAAGGTCAGCGGGTCATAGCCGTCCCGGCGCATCAGCATATTGTCGAACTCAGTCTCGATCTCGCAGTGGGTCACACCGCTCTCCCGGGTGAACTGCTCCACAAAGGGGTGGCAGGTGCTGTCCAGCGCAAAATGGCATACAAATCCCAGCGCGTAGGCCAGCGCAGCCTCGCGGTCGGCTTCCTCGTGCACCACCCGCCGTGCCCGGTCAAAGAACGTTCTGCCAGGCTCGTCGTGCATGGCATTGCCCAGCGCGGCGACCGGGGTGGACTTTTCCGCATGGTAATAGAACAGCAGATCCGGCCCATGCAGACCGATATCGTACAGCTCCCGATGTGCCTCCAGCTTTTCCCGCAGCGGCGCGGGCAGATGATCCAGCACATTTGCGCCAAAGCGGCGGTGTGCGTAGGTAGAGGGCATCTCTCATTCCTCCTTCTTGCTGTGCCAGTGCCCGCCGTCCTGTTCCGGCTGCACTGACCAAAAATTTTATCGTTTTCAGTATAGCAGAAAGTTTGCCGACCTTCTACCCTTTTGTGTCTGTTTTCTGTAAAAAGTTTTAATAATTTTACTACATCTCCCGCCAAACAAAAGAGGCTTCCGGAATGCCCGCAGACATTCCGGAAGCCTCTTTTCGATTATTTCAGGCTCACACGCTCTCATAGCCCTGCGGCATCTCGCTCTTGCGGTCGCGGGACATCAGGTTGCGCAGCGCGTCGCTGGCGCTCATGCCCTCCTTGACGATGGCGTTCACCGTCTGGGCGATGGGCATTTCCACATGGTACTTCTCGGCCAGCTCCATGGCGGCGGGCAGGGCGTTGATGCCCTCCACCACCATACCGACTTCCTTCACGGCCTGCTCCGGGCTTTCGCCCTTGCCGATCAGGATACCGGCGCGGTTGTTGCGGCTGTGCATACTGGTGGCGGTAACGATCAAATCGCCGATACCGGCCAGACCCGCAAAGGTCTGGACATTGCAGCCCATCGCCACGCCCAGCCGGGCGATCTCGGCAATGCCGCGGGTGATCAGGGCGGCGCGGGCGTTATCGCCGTAGCCAAGGCCGGTGGAGATGCCGACGCCCAGCGCAATGACGTTCTTCATGGCACCGCTCAGCTCCACGCCCTTGATATCAGAGTTGGTGTACACGCGCATACAGGTGTTGCTGAACACCTCCTGCACCACCTCGGCAGCCTCCAGATCCGGGCTGGCGGAAACGATGGTGGTAGGCAGATCCAGCGCCACCTCCTCGGCGTGGGTGGGGCCGCTGAGCGCCACCAGACGCACCGCACGGGGGCCGTTCTCGTGGCTCAGCTCGTCGGCAAGGATCTCGGTCATGGTATATAAGGTATCGGGCTCAATGCCCTTTGCCACGTCCACGATGATCTGGCCGGAGCGGATATAGGGCCGCGCCTTGGCCGCCGTGGCACGCACGAACACCGACGGCACTGCAAACAGCAGCACGTCCTTGCCGGTGCACACTTCCTCTATGCTTTTGGTAAAACGCAGCTCCTGCGGGATGACCATCCCCGGCAGATTGGGGTGCACCCGGGTGGTGGAAAGGTTATCCACCTCGGCTTCAATAGCCGACCACACCTGCACATCGTTGCCGCTGACGGTCAGCATCCGTGCCAGAGCCATGCCCCAGGTACCTGCACCCAGAACACCAATACTAAACTTTTTCACGTTCGTATCCTCCGTGTCTGCACCGGGCAAGGGGCAAGCCCCTGCCGGTGGATTTGCGCCGCACCGAGCCGTTGCCCCGCGCCTGCGCACTACTATGACCATTGTACACGAAAGCGCCCACAGCGTCAAGCATCTGCCGCATTGCACAAATATTTAACAAGTTTATGCAATTTTTCGGTCACATCACACGTTTTGTGCAAACCGTTTGCGCTGCGGGGCATTTCATGCTATTATAGTATTCTGGTAGGTTTTGTAGGGATTTGTAACTGAGTCTCTTGACTTAGACCCTACTTTAAGGTATATACTGCTTTAGTCGGCAAAAGCTTTGCCGCCTTGTGTATTTTTTAGCTTTGAGGAAAAACCGATGTTTGAAGCACTTTTATCCAACCGCACGGTCAGCGTGCTGGTGGAGGCGCTGCCCCGCATCCTGACGGCAGGCCTGACCATGACCATTCCGCTGACCCTTCTCTCCTTCTTTTTTGCCATGATCATCGCGGTGGCGGTGGCGCTGGTGCAGTACGCCAATGTGCCGGTGCTGCGGCAGATCGCCCGGTTCTACATCTGGGTCATCCGGGGCACCCCGCTGCTGGTGCAGCTGTTCATCATCTTTTACGGTCTGCCCAGCGTGGGCATCATGCTGGACGCCTTTCCGGCGGCGGTCATCGCCTTCGCCTTCAACGAGGGTGCCTACTGCGCCGAGACCATGCGCGGTGCGCTGGAAAGCGTACCGCAGGGGCAGCTGGAGGCCGGGTACTGTGTGGGCATGAGCTGGTTGCAGATCATGCGCCGCATCGTGCTGCCGCAGGCGCTGCGCACCGCCGTGCCTGCGCTGTCCAACTCCCTCATCGGTATGATCAAGGACACCTCGCTGGCGTCCAATATCACGGTGGCAGAGCTGTTCATGGCCGGGCAGCGGGTAGCCGCCCGCACCTACATCTTTCTGCCCATCTACTGCGAGGTGGCTGTGGTGTATCTGCTGTTCTGTACCGTTATCACCAAGCTGCAGGCGCTGCTGGAACGTCAGCTCAACGCCCGCGGCTTCCAGTAAAAAGGGAGGTGCGCACCTATGGCTATGTTAGAGATCCGCAATGTGCAAAAAACCTTCCGCACCTATGCAAAACCCGGCCTTTTCCACCGCCCCGGTGCGCGGAAGGTCATCAGCGAGCTGCCCGTGCTGCGCGGGGTAGACCTGACCGTAGAAAAAGGCGATGTAGTGGCCATTCTTGGGCAGTCCGGCTCCGGCAAGACCACCCTGCTGCGGTGCTTGAACTTTCTGGAAACCGCCGATGCCGGGCAGCTGGTATTTGACGGCGAAAGCTTCGACCTTGCCCATGCCAGCCGCGCCGACATTGCCCGGCTGCGCAAAAAGACCGTCTTTGTGTTCCAGAACTACAACCTGTTCCGCAACAAGACCGCCCTGCAGAATGTGACCGAGGGACTGATCGTGGCGCGCAAGCTGCCCAAGGAGCAGGCGGATGAGATCGGCATGAAGATGCTGGCCAAGGTAGGGCTTGCCGACCGTGCCGACTACTACCCCCGCCAGCTTTCCGGCGGGCAGCAGCAGCGGGTGGCGATTGCCCGCGCCCTTGCCGCCGACCCGGAAATTATTTACTTTGACGAGCCCACCAGCGCCCTTGACCCGGAGCTGACCGGCGAGGTGCTCAGCGTGATGCGGCAGCTGGCCGAGGAGGGCATGACCATGCTGGTGGTCACCCACGAGATGGGCTTTGCCCGCAATGTTTCCTCCAAGACCGTGTTTATGGAAAACGGCGTGGTGGTGGAGCAGGCACCCTCTCAGCAGTTCTTTGCATCCCCCAAGGAGGAGCGCACCCGGGCTTTCCTGCGCAGGATCGCCCACACGGAATAAAACCACTTCTCTTTTTGCATTTTTTACGACAGAAAGGAATTTTTACTTATGAAACGCAGAACCTTTATTTCTCTGATGGGTGTTCTGGCCGCAGCCGGTGTGCTGTCCATGACCGGCTGCTCCTCCAAGGACACTGCCGCCAGTACTGCCAGTTCCGCAACGCTGAATAAGCTGGACAGCATCCAGAAGAGCGGCAAGCTGGTGGTGGCGCTGGAGGGTGCATGGCAGCCGTGGAGCTACCACGATTCCTCCGACACGCTGGTGGGCTACGATGTGGAAGTATCCCGCGCCATTGCCGAAAAGCTGGGTGTGGAACCGGAGTATGTGGAGAGCGACTGGGACAGCCTGTTTGCCGGTCTGGACGCCGGCCGCTACGACATGGTGTGCAACGGCGTGGAGGTGACCGAGGAGCGTGCCAAGACCTACGCTTTCACCACCCCCTACGGCTACATCCACACCGCGCTGGCTGTACGCAAGGACAATGCCGACATTACCAGCTTTGAGGACCTGAAGGGCAAGACCACCGCCAACAGTCTGGCTTCCACCTACATGGAACTGGCCGAAAGCTACGGTGCTACCGTGCAGGGCATCGACACGCTGGAGGAAACCATCCAGCTGCTGACCGCAGGCCGCATTGACGCCACCCTGAACGCGGACGTTTCCTTCTACGACTACCTGAACGTCCACCCGGAGGCAGATTTCAAGCTGGTGGCACAGACCGCCGAAGCCTCCCATGTGGCCATCCCGGTGCTCAAGAGCGAGGACACCGCCTATCTGGACGCACTGAACACCGCCATCGAGGAGCTGCGCGCCGATGGCACCTTAAAGACCCTGAGCGAAAAGTACTTCGGACAGGATATCTCTTCTGAAAACTGAGAAGCCCGACCCTCTCAGTCTGCTCCCCCGAAAGGGGGAGCTTTTTTGTTATCTGCCAGTCCGTGCAGTAAAGCTCCCACTTCGGGGGAGCTGGCGAGCGCAGCGAGACTGAGAGGGCGAATTTCCTATTGACTTGTGCAATATTATATGCTATATAATATTATAGAAACAGACCACGCCGAAAGGAGGCTGTTCCCACATGAGTTTTCCCATCAGTGCCGCGCTGCTGGACGCCATTGTGCTGTCCGTGGTGGCGCAGGAGCCGGAAGGTACCTACGGCTACAAGATCACCCAACAGGTCACCCACACGCTGGAGCTAAGCGAATCCACCCTGTACCCGGTGCTGCGCCGGCTGCAGAAAGACCAGCTGCTCACGGTCTACGATGCGCCCTTCAATGGCCGCAACCGCCGCTATTATCAGATCACCTCCGCCGGGCGGGCGCAGCTTGCCGCCTACGCGCAGGAGTGGAGCCGCTACCGTTCTTCCATTGACACATTTTTCAGAGAGGTGGAATGATTATGACCCGTACTGCATTTCTTGCTGCGCTGGAGCAGCTTCTGGCTCCCCTGCCGGAGGCCGAGCGCAAGGACGCTTTGAGTTATTACGAAGATTATCTGGATGCCGCCGGGCCGGAAAACGAAGCCCGCGCCATTGCGGAGCTGGGCAGCCCTGAGGAGGTCGCCCGCAAAATTCTGGACGAGCAAAGCCCGGCAGACAGCTCTGCCGCCCCGGCATCCCCTGCCCGCAAGCCGCGTTCCCGCTGGCGCATGGTACTGGGCGGCGGGCTGGCGGTGCTGGTACTGGCCTGCTTTTTCTTCCAGCACTCCAAAGCCACCCCGGTGCAGCCGGTCGAGCCCATTTCTCCTTCCTCAGAAATTCCTGCTTCCTCTGCGGAAGTACCTGCCGAAAGTTCCTCCACGCAGCCCGCAGCTCCTGTTTCCACTTCAGACGGCTTGACTTTCTCCCTCTCTGCTGAGATGGTCAGCGATGAACTATCGCTGAAGTTGGACTATGGTACCATTCTCTTTGTTGTTGACCCAAACGCTTCCGACATCACGCTACAGTTTGATGGCTTTAGGACCCGGTATCTCACCCATTCCAACAAAAAAGACGGAACCGCAGAGTTTTCCTACCATGTCCCGAAATACTACGCCCTCCCCGATATTGACAGTGCTGTGCTCACCATTACAGCTCCGGAAAATATCCTGCATGAGATAGACATTGATCTTGCCATGGGCGATGTTGACCTTGGCACGCTCTCTGTGGAAGAACTGGATCTGGAACTTGCCATGGGGGGCGTTTCTGCCGACAGCCTGACTGTGAAGGAGGCGGATTTCAATCTTGCCATGGGCGACTGTCACATTGACCATCTGACCGCGCCGGAATTCGATGCCGAAATTGCCGTGGGTGACTGCACGATCGGTATGTTGTCCGGTGCTCAGGATGTCAGCATCTCGGTCATCACCGGCGATACTGACCTGACTCTGGAGGGCAGCGCCTCGGACTATTACCTCGTCACCAATGGGCTTACGGGCGCCTCGATCCATGATGGCAAGGCAAACACCTCTCGTAAAATTTCCCTCAGCTCCACCACCGGCAATCTCTCCATCTCCTATACCAATTGACCCCTGAACGCAGAATACCCCCGGCATCCGAACGAAACGAAAACGGATGCCGGGGGTGTTTTTATGCTTCCCTGTGAAAATAATCGTAGATGGTCTGCGCCAGCTGTTTGCCCACGCCGGGGGTGTTTTCCAGCTGGTCGGGGGTGGCTTCCTTCACTGCGCCCACGCTCTTGAACTGCGCCAGCAGGGCTTTGGCTGTTTTGGGGCCTACGCCCGGCACCTCGGTCAGGGTGGAGGAGTAGCTTTTTTGCTTCATCTGCTGCTTGCGGTAGGCGTTGGCAAAGCGGTGGGTCTCATCCTGAATGGCAGTGATGAAGGTAAAGGTGCCACGGTTCATGTTGATGGCAATTTCCCGCCCATCGCTGTCCACGATGGCGCGGGTACGATGGTGGTCATCCTTTACCATGCCGTACAGCGGCACATCTGCCAGCGCCGTACCGGCAAGCGCTTCCTTTGCGGCGCTCACCTGTCCCCTGCCGCCATCCATCAGCAAAAGATCCGGCTTCTGCCCGAACCAGTTGCCGCTGGGCTGGCCGTTTTCAGCCTGTGCAGCGTATTTTTCGTACTCTGCCGCCCGGCGGGAAACAGTCTCTGCCAGAGAGGCGTAGTCGTCCGTGCCCGCCACGGTTTTCATTTTAAATTTGCGGTAGCCCGCCTTGAAGGGCTTGCCGTCCTTGAAGGTGACCATGCCGCAGACACTGCTGCCATCGCCCCAGTTGGAGATATCGTAGCTTTCAATAGCGCGGGGCGGCTTTGAAAGCCCCAGCACCTGCGCCAGCTCGTCCAGCAGCTTTTCCTCCCGGGCGTAGCGCCCGCTCTCCCGCGCCAGACGCTCCACCGCGTTGGTGTGTGCCATCTCCACCAGATGCGCTTTATCACCCCGCTGGGGCACATACAGCTGTACCTCGCTGCCCCGTTTCTGGTTCAGCGCCTGCTGCAAGGCGTCCATGTCCGGCGGCAGCGCATCCACCGCGATGATCTTGGGAATTTGTTCATCGTCCAGATAGTACCGGGGCAGAAATTCCTCCCGCACCGCGTCGATATCCGAGGTGTCGTGGAACAAAAACTCCCGCTTGTCGGTCAACCGTCCCTCCCGGAAGCGCAGCACCGCCGCGCACACGCTGTCCGGCGTACCGGCAAGCGCCACCACGTCCATCTCCACGTCCGGGTCTACCACCACCTTCTGCCCTGCCGTCAGCTTGGTGATGGCATTGATCTGATCCCGCAGAAGAGCGGCAGTCTCAAATTCCAGCCGGTCGGAGGCTTCCTGCATCCGCTCATTGAGGGTTTTCAGGATATCCTTTTTGCCGTAGCGGATGAGGTGCACCGCGTTTTTGACCGCCTGATTGTAGGTCTCGCAGCTGATCTTTCCGCTGCACACCGCCATACACTTGCCGATATGGGCGTTCAGGCAGGGGCGGCCTTTGCCGATCTCCTGCGGGAAGCGCTTAGAGCAGCGCGGCAGCAAAAAGGCATCCATGGCTGTTTCTGCCATCTGCCGCGCCGCAAAGCTGGAGGTGTAGGGGCCGATATACTCTGCCCCGTCCTCCTCCTTTTGCAGGGTGAAGGAAAGGCGCGGCCAGTCCTCCCGGGTGACGCGGATATAGCTGTAACCTTTGTCATCCTTGAGCAGAATGTTGTACTTGGGGGTGTGCGCCTTGATCTGGCTGGCTTCCAGCACCAGCGCCTCGAACTCGCTCTGACAGACGATGACGTCAAAGGCGTAGGCATGGGCGATCATCTGGCTGACCTTGTTGTCGTGGGGCACGCCCTCGCGGAAATACTGGCTTACCCGGATGCGCAGACGCTTGGCCTTGCCGATATAGATGATGGTGTCGCTTTTGTCCCGGATGATATACACCCCGGGCAGCAGCGGCAGCATACAGGCTTTTTGATAGAGCTCGGCCTTGGTCATGCGTTTTCGTCCTCAGCTTTTGCAGCACGGAGATTTTTGCAGTGGAAGAGATCGGCCACGCAGCCCACGATGCCCGCCACATTGAGCAGCCATACCCAGCCCTTGACCCGCTGCTCGGTGAGCAGCTCCAGCAGAGCGTTTGCCGCCAGCAGCAGACTGAACAGAACAAGGAACACATACCACGGCTTGCCGGAATCGCACAGTGCCACGAACTTTTCCATTCGCTGCTTGTTTTTCTCGCTCATAAAAAGCCCTCCTTCTACCCGTAAAAAAGCTTATCAAAAAAGCGGCAGGGAGCCCCCGCCGCTTTCTGTTGCTTGTGATACAGACTTACTCTGCAAAGCCGGACTCCACCAGCTTGATCAGGCCATCCACGGCAGCCTGCTCATCTGCGCCGTCAGCGATGATGCGGATGGTGGTGCCGCCCACGATACCCAGAGACAGAACGCCCAGCAGGCTCTTTGCGTTCACGCGGCGTTCTTCCTTTTCGACCCAGATGGAAGACTTGAACTCGTTTGCCTTCTGGATAAAGAAGGTAGCCGGACGAGCGTGCAGACCAACCTGATTTTCAACGGTAACTTCTTTTACGTACATAGTAAAGCGCTCCTATCTAATATCGTTTTGGTGTACAAAAGCATGGTGTGCCTGTTGTGTTACACTCATTTTAGCGCAAGTCGAAACACTTGTACAGACCCCTTTTGCATTTTTGGCGGTTTTCCCAATGAATTAGGGAGCATTTTTCAGGTTTTGTACAAAGACAATAAAATTATACCCCAAAGGTTAGAGGTGTAATACAAAAGTTTTCAACAGCTTTTAGACCGCCGGGGAGTTTTACCCTAAATTTTGTGCATTTTTACCGACATTTCCGGCGCGGCTCACTCCTGCACAGGGCCTGCGTAGCGCATCTGCACCAGTGCGCATTTGCGCGTCACGGTGGGGTAGCGCTGCGGGTCAAATTCCAGACTGGTGTTGCCGTCCAGCTGCCAGCCCATGCGGGTATACAGCGCAATGGCGCGGGTGTTGGTGTTCAGCACACTCAGTACCGGGTGTGCGTGCTCCGGCAGCTTTTTGCGGGCAAAATCCAGCAGCTTTGCGCCGATGCCGTTGCCCCGGGCTTTTTCCGTGACGAACAGGTGCTCGATATGCCCCGCCTTATGGCTGACGCACACCATGCCGTCCGGCACATCCTTGGTGGTGTGCAGGTAGCACACCCAGCCCGCCGCCTTTTCCTGCTGTAATTGCAGCAAAAACTGCGGCTCGGTCAGAGCACGGCAGTATTCCGGCGTCCAGTTGTCGGCGCAGACAGCCTGCCGACCCTCGGCAAACAGCTTTGCGGCGGCGGCAAACTGCTCGGCAGTCTTTACCAGCCGGACATTCTCGCCCCGCTTCCACTTGGGCACTTCGGCAATGGGGTGGCTCGTGCACCACTGCTCGTATAGCTCCGGGCGGCGCAGACGGGTGCGGGTGCGGCTCTGCTCGCCGCGCCATGCGTCGATCTTTGCATGGTCGCCGCCCAGCAGCACCTCGGGCACAGCACGGCCCTCCCACACCTCGGGGCGGGTGTACTGGGGGTATTCCAGCAGGCCGTCCCAGTAGCTTTCCTCCTCGTAGCCCTTCTGCTCGGCCAATACGCCGGGCTTCAGGCGCAGCACGCTGTCTGCCACCACAAGGCTGGCCAGCTCGCCGCCGGTCAGGATATAATCACCAATGGAGATCTCCTCGTCTGCAAAAGCTTCGATGACACGCTCGTCAATGCCCTCGTAGTGGCCGCAGACCAGCGTCAGGTTGTCGTACTGTGCCAAGCGCTTTGCGTGCTCCTCGGTGTAGCGCTGCCCGCCCGCCGTCAGAAACACGATGTGCGGGGCGGGGCGTCCCTGTTCCGCCACCTCGCGCTGCACCGCCCGCAGGCAGTCCGCGATGGGCTGGGCGTACAGCACCATGCCGCAGCCGCCGCCGTAAGGGTAATCGTCGGTCTGCTTCTGCTTGTTCAGGGTGTAGTCCCGGATCTGGTGGCAGTGGGTCTCAATATAGCCCCGCTTTGCCGCCCGGCCGATGATGCTGGCATCCAGCACCTGCTGGCACATCTCCGGGAACAGGGTCACGATATCCACACGCATTCCCATGGCTTACTCCTCCTCCCGCTCGCTGTCAAAATCATCATCCAGCAGGCCGGGGATGGGGGTGACAAGGATATAACCCTCCGGTGGGTTGCGCTCTTTCAGGAAGGCGTCCACCCCGGGGAACATATATTCCTTGCCGCCGGGTGCCTTGACGGTGTAGATATCCTGCGCACCCGGGTGGTCTACGCTGGTCACCACGCCGTACACCTTGCCGGTGTCGGCGTCCCGCACTTCGCACCCGATGAGGTCTGCCACATACCACCGGCCTGCGGGCAGGGTGGCATCGTTGCGATCAAAGTAGAACACCTGCCCGCGCAGCGCCCGGGCGGCGTCCATATCGCTGACCCCCTCCAGCTGGAGCAGCGCCATCTGCCCCTGCGGACGGATGGAAAGGATCTTATACGCCTTGCCGCCCTGTGCCGAAGGGTACAGGCGGCCCACTTTTTTCAAAAAATCCACCCCGTCGCACCAAAGCTCCAGCTTCATTTCCCCGCGCACACCGTGGGTGGTAACAACTTTTCCGGCTTCCAGATATTGCTGCATAAATTCGCTCCTGTGTAGCATCCTCGCCCTCTCAGTCACCTGCGGTGACAGCTCTCCCAGAGGGAGAGCCAAGAATGTTGCGGTCAGGCTCTTGCCTCTCCCTTTGGGAGAGGTGGCATTGCGCAAGCAATGCCGGAGAGGGCGAGCCTGTTAATAGCAAAAAGGCCCCTTGCCGCAAGGGCAAAGGGCCAGTAGGGTGCTCAGTCGATCTCAACAAGGACCTTTTCATCGACCCGCACAGCAGCCGCGCGCATCA
>ONZT01001376.1_pt1 | contig 14124 bp, 10 predicted proteins | sample 1671571 | NCBI WGS metagenome assembly ONZT01 (sample SAMN06348170, study PRJEB24527) | human gut metagenome | biome: human gut; feature: ankylosing spondylitis patient; material: feces | host: Homo sapiens | place: China | collected 2015-10
TACTTGTTTTTTCGTCAAAAATCGAAGATTTAACACTTTTAACCTTAGTTTATCTTCAAACGAAGGGAAAAAGAGAAAATGGCTCTATTTTGCTCTTAAATCTCCGTTTCGCAAAGATAAGGCATATCTGTGATTATTTCGCCGATTATGGATGCAAAATCGTAAATGAGTTCACGGATTTTTTAGCTTATAATTGGGTGACCTTCGATTTTGGCAGAGCTATTTCTTTTCTTCCCTCTTTTAGTTTTACTTTAATGCGTGTATATATGAATACAGGGATAAAGTAAAGTTACTTTTCGTTTGAATGGTCAAACTAATATTAAACAGACATAGCAAGGAGGGTTTGTTTACGCCTGTATAACGAATAGTATTTTATTTGTTAGTAGATGTATACTGTGCTTATGAATAATATGATGGCATTTAATTTTGAAATTCTATTCCAAATGATTATGTCTATGACTGATTATATGGCTTTGATGCGATTTTTATGTGCAATGTATCATTAAATAAATAAAAAGTAGTATCTTTGTATATTATATGATGAGTTAACATGGCAAAGAATACAATGGGGACTAAGTTGCCCCGAAAATTAGAACAAAAGATGTCCGTTGTGGGAGAACAGATTAAACTGGCTCGCTTGCGCAGGAATCTGAGTGTAGCTCAAGTGGCGGAACGTGCCACCTGTTCTCCGTTGACCGTGTCCCGAATAGAGAAAGGTGTGCCGACAGTGGCAATCGGAATATATTTGCGCGTGTTGTATGCTTTACAGCTTGACGATGATATTCTGTGGTTGGCCAAAGAAGACAAACTAGGGAAAACATTACAGGAATTGAGTTTGAAGACAAGGAAAAGAGCTTCGAAAAAGGGATAAAACTCACTTTTTTCTGCATATAAGTCGATAATGACTCTATCAGGATAAAAAAATACAGCTTAAAATTTTGTATTATGCCATAAAAACATTATGTTTGTACTGCATAATAATGTGGGCTATGAAATTTGTTGATAGAATAGATGAAGCAGCACGACTGAAGGATGCTCTTGCAAGAGAGAAATCCTCGTTAGTTGTGATGTATGGTCGCAGACGATTGGGTAAATCAACGCTTATTAAAAGGGTATTGTCAGAAAATGATGTATACTTCCTTGCAGACCGTTCGGAAGGTCAACATCAGAGGGCATTACTTGCAAAAGTGATAGCACAGGTGTTTCCTGATTTTGAGAAGTTGTCGTATCCCGATTGGGAGTCGATGTTTCGTGCGGTTAATTATCGAACAGACAAATGTTTTACTTTGTGTTTGGACGAATTTCCGTATCTTGTGGAGCAATCTCCTGAACTGCCGTCTGTATTGCAGAAACTTGTTGATGAGAAACAGTTGAAGTATAATCTGGTGCTTTGTGGTTCATCACAAAATATGATGTATGGGTTGTTTCTTGATTCTACTGCGCCTCTTTATGGTCGTGCTGATGAGATAATGAGACTTACACCTATACGTTTACCCTATATTCAGGAGGCATTGAACCTTAATGCGATGAACGCTATTGAAGAGTATGCTGTATGGGGCGGTGTGCCGCGCTATTGGGAACTGAGGGAAAACAGAATTTCGCTTGATGATGCCATGTGGCATAATATCCTTTCTGTAAATGGGGCTCTTTATGAGGAGCCGATAAAACTGTTTCAGGATGATGTTAAGGATATAGTCAAGACTTCGACAATAATGTCTTATATCGGTACTGGTGCAAACCGTCTTTCCGAAATTGCTGCACGATGCAATGAGCCTGCAACCAATCTGTCGCGTCCATTGAAGAAACTTGTTGATCTTGGATTTTTGGAAAAAGATGTTCCGTTCGGAATTGATGAAAAAAATGCGAAAAAGAGTCTTTATAAGATAGCCGATCCATTTATGGCATTCTACTATAAGTTTGTTGTTCCTAATCGTTCGTTCATAGAACTTGGCCGTCGTTTACCCATAGAACAGGCTTTGACTACTCATTTCTCTGAGTATGTGAGTATGCAATGGGAAAAACTGTGTCGGGATGCCGTCACAGGAAATCTTGTTAATGGAGTAGTTTATGGCCAAGCAAAACGCTGGTGGGGCTCTGTTCTCAATGAGGATAAGAAGCCGGAACAGGTCGAGTTCGATGTAATGGCCGAATCGCTTGATAAAAAGTCTCTGTTGGTCGGAGAATGCAAATGGACAACCCAAGAGAACGGCAACCAACTGACAGCAGAACTTCTCCGCAAAGCTAATCTGCTGCCGTTTGCTAAGAACTACACCATCGTTCCGGTGCTGTTCCTTAAGAACGCTCCGAAAGGTGATTCCGAGAATGTGATGTTGCCGGAAGATGTTGTTGAGTTAATGAAATAAAGGAATCTCAAATTCACTATTTGACAGAGTTATTAGATGGCAAAAAAAACAATAAATAAAGAGCTTACAGGTGCACAGGACTTATATAATTTTTTGTTTGAGGCCTGTAATATAATACGCGGTCCTGTAAGCCAAGATAATTTTAAGGATTATATCACGCCTTTGCTTTATTACAAGCGGATATCTGATGTTTATGATGAAGAAACAGAAGAAGCTTTAATATCAAGTGGTGGTGATAAGGAGTATGCATCTCTGCCAGAGCAACATCGTTTTGTTATTCCTAATGGTTGTCATTGGCAAGAAGTCCGAGAGCGTACAGAAAATCTTGGAGCTGCCATAGTCGGTGCTATGAGGCAGATAGAGATAGCAAACCCAGATACATTGTATGGGGTGCTATCTATGTTTTCATCTCAGAAATGGACTAACAAAGCAATTCTCAATGACAGCAAGATTCGTGACCTGATAGAACATCTATCAAAACGAAAACTTGGTAATAAGGATTACCCTGCGGACTTAATGGGTGATGCTTATGAAATATTATTGAAGAAGTTTGCCGATGATAGTAAGGCTCAAGCTGGAGAGTTTTATACTCCTCGTTCTGTTGTGAGATTATTAGTGCATATTCTCGATCCGCAACCGGGGGAAACTGTATATGATCCTGCTTGTGGTAGTGGAGGAATGCTTATCGAAGCTATACGATATATGCACGATGATTCTCTTTGCTGTGGAAGTATATTCGGACAAGAGAAGAATGTCGTGAATGCGGCCATTGCTAAAATGAATCTATTTCTGCATGGTGCATCTGATTTTAATGTAATGCAAGGCGACACATTGAGAGACCCAAAAATTCTTCAAGGTGGTAATATCGCCAAATTCGATTGTGTTATAGCAAACCCTCCATTTTCTCTTGAAAATTGGGGAGCAACGGAATGGAGTTCAGATAAATATAAGCGCAATATCTATGGCACACCGAGTGATAGTTGTGGTGACTATGCGTGGATTCAGCATATGATATGTTCTATGTCTTCTGGCAAGGGGCGTATGGCTGTTGTAATGCCACAAGGTATTCTGTTTCGTGGAAATCAAGAAGCAGAAATACGAAAGCAATTAGTGGAAAGTAATTTGATAGAAGCCGTTGTTACATTAGGAGATAAATTGTTTTATGGAACTGGACTTTCACCGTGCTTTTTGATAATACGAAGAATGAAACAGGCTCATCATTCCGGACGGATTTTGATGATAGACGGTTCCCAAATTCTAACTCAAAAGAGAGCGCAGAATATTTTAGAAGAGAATGATATAGATAGGTTATATTCACTTTATCAAAATTACTCCGATGAAGAGGACTATTCTCGAATCGTTACATTGCAGGAGATAAGAGATAAAGAGTATAATCTTTCGCCCAATCGCTATGTGGTTTACCACAAGGAGGAAATTCGTCCTTATGCGGAAGTGTTGGCTGAGTTCAAACAAGCATACGAAGATGTGAAGCGATTGGAGAACGAATTTTCATTACTCATTAACGCATAATCAATATGGCAGAAAAAGTAAAACAATATCGTCATCCGGACGACCCTATTACGCTCGATGAACTTAAAAGTTTCCTTTGGGCGGCTGCCACTCATTTGCGTGGTCAGATTGATGCGGCAGGATATAAAGAGTATATTTTCCCTTTGCTTTTTTTCAAACGCATTTCCGATGTTTATGATGAGCAGTTTGAAGGTTTTGTGTGTGAAGGAGGAGTTGAGTATGCAGGTATGCAAGTAGAAGATCTCCCCATCCGTATTCCTGATGGTGCGCACTGGAGAGATGTTCGTGAGGTGACGGAAAATGTTGGTAATAAATTAGTCGAAGCATTTATTGCCATTGAGCAAGCCAATCCTGCTAAGGAAATGGATGGTAGAAAAATCGGAGGATTAGAAGGTATTTTCGGACCTAAGGATGGCTGGACCAATAAGGCGAAGATGCCTGATAATATCATTACTTCGTTGATTGAGGATTTTTCTAAATATACGTTGAGCCTAAAGGTTTGTCCTGCCGATGAGATGGGGCAAGCATACGAATACCTTGTTGGAAAGTTTGCCGATGATGCCGGAAATACTGCTCAGGAGTTCTATACGAATAGAACAGTCGTTCAACTTATGGCTGAGATACTGCAGCCACAACCGAATGAAAGCATTTATGACCCAACTTGTGGTTCCGGAGGTATGTTGGTTAAATGTTTAGACTATCTTCGCAACAAAGGCGCAGAGTGGCAGAGTGTACAGGTGTTCGGACAAGAGGTGAATGGCTTGACTTCTTCTATTGCACGAATGAATCTTTATTTGAATGGAATTGAAGATTTTTCGATTGCATGTGCAGATACGTTGGAGAATCCGGCATTTTTAGATGGAAGTCATCTTCGTAAGTTTGATATAGTTCTTGCAAATCCGCCTTATTCAATCAAGGAATGGAATCGTGAGAAGTTTATGAACGATAAATGGGGACGCAATTTCCTTGGTACTCCTCCACAGGGAAGGGCAGATTATGCGTTTATACAACATATCCTTGCTTCAATGGATGAAAAAACAGGAAGATGTGCAATTCTGCTTCCACATGGTGTATTAAACCGAATGGAAGAAGAGATCATGCGGCGTAAACTTATCGAGGAAGACCTGGTCGATAGTGTTATCAGCATAGGTAAAAATCTATTCTTTAACTCGCCAATGGAGGCATGTATTATGCTATGCAGTAGCAAGAAACCATCCGACCGAATAAAACAAGTACTTTTTATTCGTGCTACAGATTTGGTAGAAAGGAAGAATGGAGAAAGCTATCTCACAGAAGAGCATGTCGAGGAAATAGTTTCATTGTATCGTGGCAATACAAATGTAGATAATCGTTCATGTATAGTTGATACCAAGACAATAAGCCAAAATGAGTATTCTATTTCACCAAAATTGTATGTAAAACAAACTCAAACAGAAAATATTTTGAAATTTTCTGAACAAATAGAACAGTGGCAAGAATATTCTTGTAATATTCATAGTGAATACACTAAACTTATAAATCTACTTTAATGACAAAGGTAAAGTTTGAGGATGTTGCAACGCGAGTTAATACTCGTGAAGACAGATTAAATACTTCTTTATTATACTATGTAGGAGGTGAACATATTGAGTCCAATGAAATGCTGGTACAAGGATGTGGTCTCATAAAGGGTTCAACTATTGGTCCGATGTTTTATTGTGGCTTCAAAAAGGGCGATATATTATTAGTCTCAAGAAATCCACATTTAAGAAAGGCTTCGATGGTTGAATTTGATGGTATTTGTTCTGAGAAAACATTTGTGTTAGGGACAAAAGATTCTAAGGTCTTGCTTCAGGAGTTCCTTGCTCTTGTTATGCAAAGTGATGATTTTTGGAATTATTGTGAAGAGCATAAATCTGGAGGAGTCAACTATTTCTTGAATTGGAGTACACTCGCAAAATATGAGTTTTATCTTCCTTCTATTCAAGAACAAAAAGAAATAGCAGACAAAGTATGGTCTGCCTATCGTTTGAAGGAAAGTTACAAGAAACTTCTTGTAGCAACTGATGAAATGGTGAAATCGCAATTTATCGAGATGTTTGGTAATCCTGTTACGAATACAAAAGGTTGGAAGACTGCTAAGATTAAAGATGTCGCCCCGGAAATGCCTTCTAAAGAGCAACTATCTGGCAAAATATGGCTATTGAATCTTGATATGATAGAATCAAATACTGGTAGGATAATAGAGAAGGTCTATGAAGATGTTGAGAATGCTTTATCTGTTCAATCCTTTGATGAAGGGAATGTACTATTCTCAAAATTAAGGCCTTATTTAAACAAGGTTGTGATACCAGATGAGCCTGGAATGGCAACGACAGAACTGGTTCCATTACGTCCAGAGCCTAGTAAATTGCATAAAGTATTTTTGAGTCATCTGTTGCGGGGTAATCAGTTCGTTAATTATGCAAATGATATAGCAGGAGGTACTAAAATGCCACGAATGCCGCTCACTGAGTTAAGAAACTTTGATTGTATCTTACCGCCAATGGACAAACAACTTGAATTCGTATTCATAGCAGAACAGGTCGATAAATCAAAATTTGAATTGAAGCAGTGTATTGAAAATATCGATAAAGTCATAAAGAGTTTAATAAACGGATAGAATAAGAGAGATACGTTGATAGCTGCGGCTTAATTGGATAACAAATTTATTAATAATATGATAGAGAGTCTGATTAATGACATAGAGCAGGCTATGCTGGGAGTTTTAAACAACGAGCAAATGAGTCAATTACGAAAGGTGCTAGATTATGCCTTTCGTGATATCAACGTGTCGTCTAAGAACAATGAAGAGTGCAGTGGTAATAGTGAATTAATAGATAGTTTTTTGTCGGCTAAACGAGTCGAAGGTTGTTCGGATAAGTCGATACACTATTATCGAAGTACATTAAATAATGCTATCAGGAAAATAGAAAAAAATATTCGCCATATCACTACTGATGACTTGCGTAATTACTTAAATGATTATCAGCAGACAAGCGGTGCTACAAAGGTTACGGTAGACAATATACGTCGCATTTTGTCAAGTTTCTTTTCATGGCTTGAGGATGAGGATTATATTGTGAAGAGTCCGGTACGTCGGATTCATAAAGTAAAAGTCGGAAAAACAGTCAAAGAAACATACTCCGATGAAGCGTTAGAACAAATGCGTGACCATTGCGAAGGTATTCGCGATTTAGCCTTGATTGATTTGTTGGCCTCTACTGGTATGCGTGTCGGGGAGTTGGTCAAACTCAATCGGAACGATATAGACTTTGAAAACCGGGAATGCATCGTTACCGGTAAAGGAGATAAGCAACGTCGAGTTTATTTCGATGCTCGTACAAAGATACATTTACAACGTTATTTGGCAGAACGGATAGATGACAATCCTGCGCTGTTTGTTTCGTTATTAGCACCTTATGATCGACTACAGATAAGTGGCGTGGAAATTCGATTGCGTCGATTGGGACGTGAATTGAATATTCCTAAAGTGCATCCTCATAAGTTTCGACGCACTTTGGCAACAATGGCTATAGATAAAGGTATGCCCATAGAGCAGGTCCAGCATCTCTTAGGACATCAAAGTCTTGATACAACATTGCAATATGCTATGGTGAATCAGACAAATGTAAAAATGTCTCACCGCAAATTTATTGGTTAGTATGTCGCAATTTATCGAGATGTTTGAGAACGTTGAATCTTATTGCAAATTAGAAGATTTGGTATCAGATACATTCCCTGGGGAATGGGGAAGCGAACCGATTTCTGAGAATGCGATAAAAGTGATTCGCACAACAAACTTTACTAATGAAGGATATCTTGATTTGACAGATGTTGTAACTAGAGATATTGAGCCTAAGAAAGTTGTACGGAAAAAGCTCAAACAAGGTGATACAATCTTGGAGAGGTCTGGAGGTACTAAAGATAATCCGGTTGGTAGGGTCGTATTTTTTGATGAAATAGGTGATTATCTGCCTAATAACTTTACGCAGGTACTGCGTCCTAAGGAATCTGTAAATCCAGTGTACTTGTTCTACGCTTTATATAATTCCTACAATCTCAATAAGGCTGCTATGAGAGCAATGGCAAGTCAAACTACCGGCATTCAAAATTTAAGTATGTCGGATTTCATGGCTAAGTTTATAGTACTACCTTCAAGAAACGAACAAAACAAATTTGAACAGATCTACCGTCAAGCCGACAAATCAAAATTTGGCGACTTCAAATCGCAATTTATCGAGATGTTTGGAGGTCTCTGTCAAGATACACCATGGTCTGATGTCGTTACTATTACGAATGGAAAAGCTTATCCTGAAGAATATCAGGAAGAAGGTGCTTATCCAATTTGTGGTAGTGGTGGTATTATGTGTTATGGTGAAAAGAAATTATGTAATGGAAATACTACGATTCTTGGCAGAAAAGGAAATATCAACAATCCAATCTTCATGGAATCAGGTTACTGGATAGTTGATACGGCCTTTAGTATCGATGTTGACAAGGCTAAACTTCATCCAAAGTTCTTCTATTATTGGTGTTGTCAATACGATTTTACGAAGCTTAACAAACAGGGGGTTCTTCCAAGTCTTACAAGAAAGGACTTGGAGAAAGTAAAAATGGCTATCCCTCAAATGAGGGATCAACTAAAGTTTGTTTCCATAGCAGAACAAGCTGACAAATCAAAATCTGTCATTCAAAAAGCTTTAGTATATTTGAATGACATACAAAGTGACGAATTAGGGAAAATCGCTTAATTATTAAATTGATAACAATAAAAATCATAGATATGTTTAACGAAGACAATACAGTGGAGCAAATGCTCATAGAAGCTGCAACCCAAAGTGGTTGGCAGTATGTAAAGTCACAGGATATACCTCGTAGTTCTGATTCTGTCCTTGTTGAATCATGGCTATTGGAAGCTCTTATTAGGTTGAATCCGATAACACATCAACAAGCGGAGCAAGTTATTTATAAACTCCGTGCTGCTATTACTTGTGGAGGTAATTATGATGAATTGGTGACTGCCAATGATCGTTTTCGTACATTGCTATTTAATGAAAACACAGAGCCTTTTGGAAAGGATGGTGAATATATACCTATCAGATTCTTTAGCGAAGATGCGGTCGAAGATTATTGTGTCGTAACCAATCAATGGGAATTTCCACGTAGCTCTGTTGATGGAGGTAAACGTTTGGATTTGGTTTATCTGATAAATGGAATTCCGATTTGTGTTGGTGAAGCAAAATCTCCTGTTCGCCCTCAGATAACATGGGCTGACGGAGCCATCGATATGCTGCATTATGAAAAAAGCATTCCAGAAATGTTTGTTCCGAATATATTGACCTTTGCTACTGAAGGCAAAGAACTTCAATATGCCGGTATCTGTGCTCCTGTTGACAAATGGGGGCCTTGGTTTAAAGATGAAGGTCGTCAGCATGGCACAATAGAGTCGGTTAAAAGTAATGTAATGGGGTTAGTTCAACCAAACCGATTACTTGACATATATCGTTACTATAGTGTTTTTACAGGAACATCATCAGGCAAAAAAATAAAAATAGTTTGCCGTTATCAACAATATCTAGGAGGTGAAGCTATTGTTCAGCGTGTCTTAAATACATATCGAGAGAAACAAGGTCCGAAGAAAGGTCTTATTTGGCATTTCCAAGGTTCGGGAAAATCATGGTTGATGGTATTTGCTGCCCAAAAATTACGTTTGCAAAACGAATTACATGCTCCCACAGTTGTTATCGTTGATGACCGTATTGATTTGGAAGATCAGATAACGGGCGATTTTACTCGTGCTGATATTCCTAATATAGAATCTGCAAAGACAAAAGATGAGTTAGTTGCATTTTTCAAGCAGGATCAGCGCAAGATTCTGATAACGACAATTTTCAAGTTCGGAGATGTTGATAGTGTACTGAATGAAAGAGATAATATCATTTTATTGGTAGATGAAGCACACCGAACTCAGGAAAAGGATTTAGGACAAAAAATGCGCAATGCACTACCTAATGCATTTTTCTTTGGTCTTACCGGAACGCCTATCAACAAACGAGATAAGAATACTTTTCAATCGTTTGGTGCTGATGAGGATTTAGAGAAAGGTGGATATATTTCAAAATACACTTTCCAAAATTCTGTTGAAGATGGAGCTACGCTTGAATTGAATTTCCAAACAGTGCCGGTAGAGATGCATCTTAACGAAACTCAATTACAAGAAGAATTTGATGAACTGACCGATCAAATATCCGAGGACGAAAAGAACGAATTAGTAAAACGAACTTCTGTTGAAGCATTTTTTACAGCAGAGAAGCGAATTAACGATGTCGCACGTTATATTGTAAATCACTTCAAAGAGTATGTAGAGCCCAGTGGCATGAAAGCCCAAGTTGTGGTATATAATCGAGACTGCTGTGTAAAATATAAGAAAGCGATTGATGCTCTTTGGGGTACGGAAGATGCAACCACTATCGTTATGCATACGGCTGGTGATAAAGCTGATGAGTATAAGACATACCGTCGTGATAGAGAACAAGAAAGAAAACTTCTTGATCAATTCCGTGATCCATTGTCACCGATTAAAATGGTGATTGTCACTTCAAAACTATTAACAGGTTTTGATGCTCCGATTTTGCAATGTATGTATCTTGATAAACCAATGAAGGATCATACGTTGTTACAAGCTATTTGCCGCACGAATAGAAAGTACAATGTTGATAAGAAATGTGGTCTGATTGTAGATTTCGTTGGTGTATTTGATAATGTAGCCAAAAGTCTTGCTTTTGATGAAGAGACGGTAAAAACGGTTGTAAAGAATATTGATGAGATAAAAGTGTTGATACCTCAATTTTTGCAAGAATGTATTGACTTTTTCCCTGGTGTAGACCGGACAATCGGTGGTTGGGAAGGTTTGCAGGCTGCTCAGCAATGTTTACTTGATGAGTCTACAAAAACGAATTTTGCAAAACATTTTTCACGATTGGCTAAAGCTTGGGAAACAGTAAGCCCGGATGCAATGCTGGCTGTTTTTCAGGCGGATTATACTTGGCTGGCTCAGGTATATCAAAGTGTACGTCCTGTTAGTACCGGCGGTTCACTCATATGGACTTTATTGGGTGCTAAAACCATTGAAATCATTCATCGTAACATTGATACAATTGATATTGGGACTCCACTTGAGGATCTTGTGGTAGATGGAGATGTAATTGATATGGTGTTGGAGCAAGCCAAAGACAATCCTAAAAAGATATTGGAAGTGGAAAAAATGCTTCGTTTGAGGTTAGGAGAGCATCATGGAGACCCTAATTACAAGGCATTTGCTGAGAAGTTGGATGAACTGCGCCGTCATATGGAGGAAAATCTTATAACTAGTATTGATTTCCTCCGAGGATTGCTCACCCTTGCTAAAGAAGTGCTTGAGGAAGAAAAAAACTCAAATCAACCTCTTGACAAGAGGGAACAAGCTAAAGCTGCTCTTACGGAGTTGTTTGAATCAATTAGAACTGAGGATACTCCTATCATTGTAGAACGTGTAGTTGCTGATATAGATGAAAATGTGGTAGCTATTGTACGTAAGTTTAAAGATGCTTTTAAAAGCATTACAGCTCAGCGAGAGATAAAAAAGAAACTACGTTCTATTCTGTGGGTTAACTACCAGATTAAAGATCAAGAAGTTTTTGATAAGGCTTATCAGTATATTGAGATGTATTATTAATTGGTTGATAAAATAAATTTGTTATGGCTGTTGAATCACACGATAAGAAACTTGATGACCTTCTAAAAATGGTTGAAGAAGGTAAGGCTCAATTACCCGACTTTCAACGTAGTTGGGTTTGGGATGACACGAAGATATGTAAACTAATAGAAAGTATCACATCTGGCTTCCCAATGGGTGCAGCGATGTTTTTGGCTAATGGTGGTGAGCATATCCGTTTTAAGTATCGCACATTTGAAGGTGTGGATTCTATATCAGAAGTTACACCTGAGTGGCTTGTGCTCGATGGACAACAGCGACTCACAACCTTATATCAGGTCTTGAAAAGTAAGAAAGCAACTAATACTCGATTAGAGACCAATCGAGATACAATTATCAAACGCTATTATTATCTAGATATTCGTAAATGTCTAGACTCTACTGCGGACAGATTGGAAGCAATCATATCTGTATCAGAGAAGAAACAGCTTACAACAAATATTGGTCGTGATGTAACGCTGGACTTATCCACAAGAGAGAAAGAATTTGAGAACCTGATGTTTCCCTTGAATATTACGTTTTCTCATAATGATACGGAAGATTGGCATTATGATATGGAAGACTATTACAAAGGTGATAGAGAGTATAGAAATTTATTCCGTGATTTCTCACAGCAGATTCTTCGCCCAATTTTAGAGTATAACATACCTATAATTCAGCTTGATAAAGAAACCCCGAAAGAAGCTGTCTGCCAGATTTTTGAGAATGTAAACACTGGTGGTGTACCTCTTACGGTTTTCGAACTCGTCACAGCTACATTTGCTGCTGAAGGACATGAATTGAGAAAAGATTGGGAGACCATTCGTCATATTTTTGCTCAAAAAGTAAATGGCGAGCTATTGAAAGAAATCACTGGTGCTAATTTTTTGGCAGCAATGACTCTGTTGGTATCATATTATAAAAGAGTGGTTTCAGGTGATGATGAGCGTGTGGCTGTAACATGTAAGAAAAAAGACATTCTTAGGTTTGAATTGAAAGATTATTTGAAGTATCATGACGCTTTGATTAAAGGTTTCTGTGATGCAGCTGATTTCTTAGTACATCAGGGGATTTTCCGTTCCAGAGATCTTCCATATTCGTCACAACTTATTCCACTTGCTGCAATCTTTGCATACGACAACGAAAATAAAAAAATGTTCATCTTGGAAGCAAACAGGAATTATTGTCTCGTTGGTATTGGTGTGGCGTAATGGGTGAACTATATGGTGGTGCCAATGAAGCTAGATTTGCAACTGATATAATGGGCATATTCCGTTGGATGGAAGGAATAGTGCAGCGTATAAAGGTGTTATGGCACTTATCTTACAAGACTCACCACTTGATTTTATGACAGGTCATCGTATGGATATAGCATCTTACATTGATGAAGATGCTGATATTCATCATATATTCCCTCAAACTTATTGCGAGAAAAATAACCTTCCACGTATAAAATGGAATTCTGTCATTAATAAGACCCCAATTTATGCATCTTCCAATCGTTCAATAGGAGGACATGCACCAAGTACCTATATTGGGACTATGGCAAATAAGGGATTAAAACAAGTTGAGATACAGGAAGCCATAGAGTCACATAAGGTAAATTATGCTCATCTTGTATTAGATGATTTCAATGCTTATTTCATAGATCGAGCAAAACAATTGCTTGACAGAATAGAGCAAGCGACAGGCAAATCTGTCTCAGGAAGAGATAGCGAAGAAACAATCCGTGAATTTGGTGTTGCTTTAATATAGATAGCATTTGTAACAAACTAGAAAAATATGATTAATAAATAGCTGAAAATAAATGAACTGTAGATTTTGGAAGAAAATATGTGCAAATAATTCGATGGAGGATGATAAACAAGTATCATTAACTCCTGCTCTGCTTAATCGTGATAGTGACGTGTGCTCTTCCGATCTCAATATCTATTTCATTCTTTCAATATCTCTTGCAACACTAAAGTCGCCATTAGATGACAAAAAGAATGAAATAGATATTGATACGATGAATAATCGTATTGAATACAGCATTCTTCAACAGCTTATTTATAAAGAGAAACAAGAGACGCTTTATAATTCCAGATTAAAAAGGATTTATCATAAATCACACTGGGCTCAATATGCTTTATCTATTGCAATAATACTTTATACTATTGCCTTAATTATTGTATTTGAACCATCGTTTTTGAAAGTGGATTGGATTTGCAATCGCTTAAATAATCCGGTATTAAATAAATGGTCTGATATTTTTGCTCTATCATATATATTTGTTGCAACAATAATATTCGTTCAAAAGACTGTCAAATCATTGAGTAATAGTAAACTGAATAAGTTAAATCTAAAGAATGGAGAGATTGAATTAAAAGAAAACAAAGAAGATACATCCGTTTTCAATAAGCACATGGATGAGATTGTCTATTTCTTTGAGGTTACTGATTATAATGTTGTGATTATAGAAGATTTAGATAGATTTGA
>ONZT01001396.1_pt1 | contig 13861 bp, 10 predicted proteins | sample 1671571 | NCBI WGS metagenome assembly ONZT01 (sample SAMN06348170, study PRJEB24527) | human gut metagenome | biome: human gut; feature: ankylosing spondylitis patient; material: feces | host: Homo sapiens | place: China | collected 2015-10
CTCATAGTCATTTTTTTTAATAATATTCCAATAACTGATTTTGAAGTATTCATTGATACGTATTTAATAAAAGGGAATGGAGTATACTCTCATATATACTCCTTTCAATCTGAAGTAATTTCAAATTTATCAATGATAATAGCCCCTTTGTTTGCTATTTATACTGTATTGACTTCAAAGCTTACTTATTTATCTGAACGTGAAATGATTGATTCTGGTATTACAATAGAGAAAAGTATAATAAAAACCATACTGAGAAAACTAGTCTTCATCATATCATTACTGCTTCTTGTAGCAACATTTATATTTTTGACATACATCGATAGCTGGGATCTTCAAGGTGTAGAAACTAATACATTATTTATTACCGATAATGTTGTATGTTTATTGTTCTTAAATTGTGTATTTTGCATCGGAACGCTTTTCGCTCTTACTTTTCTATTTAGTGTAGTATTACACCCTATAACTTTTTTAAGATATCATTACCAATCTCCTTTTAATTAAAGACAAAGCGGCAAAACCAGCTTTTGAAATGAATCAATATTTTATTGATGATGATATAAATTTGAATATTTAAGACCAAAATATGATTAACAAAGACACCCAACTTTGCATGTCTCTTTCTGGCAGACCGGGCAATTTTGGCACAACATTTCATAACTATCTGTATCAAAAACTAGGGCTAAATTTTATCTATAAAGCCTTTACTACCACGGATATTGAAAGTGCAGTCAAAGGTATTCGTGCACTTGGTATTCGAGGCTGTGCCGTTTCGATGCCATTTAAAGAAAGCTGTATGCCATTTTTAGATGAAATTTCACCTTCCGCACAAGCCATTCAGTCCGTGAACACCATTGTGAATGATCAAGGGTTTCTTCGTGCTTACAACACCGACTATATTGCCATTGTTAAACTTATCAAAGAATATCAATTAGATAAAAATAGTCGAGTGATTATACGAGGCAGTGGTGGTATGGCTAAAGCGGTCGTCGCGGCCTTTAAAAACCGCGGATTTGAGCATCTGAAGATTTTTGCTCGAAATGAAAAAACAGGTAAAAATTTAGCCGCACTTTATGGCTATGAATATATCCCATCTTTAGATAATCAATCGGCAGACATTTTAGTCAACGTTACGCCAATTGGGATGAAGGGGGGAAAAGAAGCATTTGATCTCGCCTTTCCTGAAAATCTTATTCAACAAGCTCAAACCGCTTTTGATGTGGTGGCGATTCCAGCTGAAACACCGTTTATCCAATTTGCTCAACAGAAAGGTAAACAAACCATTTCTGGTGCGGAAGTCATTGTGTTACAAGCCGTTGAACAATTTGAGCTCTACACTGGGGTTCGACCTAATGACAAATTAATCGCCGAAGCGGCTGCCTTTGCTCGAAAAAACAGTTAAAAAATAAACCGCACTTCCCAAAAAGTGCGGTTCTTTTTATCTGAGTTTTACGCTAACAATTTTCTTGCTGCTTCCACTACGACTGATACTGCTTTATCTTCCGTATCTTTCATGGTGGCTTCATTTGGAATTTCTTGTTGTGTACGGTTCACAATCACCCCAGCTACCATACCTGCTCGTAAGCCAAGAGCGTTACACATGGTGAATAACGTCGCGGATTCCATCTCATAGTTCATCACATTGAGATCTTGCCATTGTTTTAGCAAGCCTTGGTAATCACGATATACTTTACCGCTGTAAGTATCATAACGTTCTTGACCAGGGTAGAAAGTATCAGATGAGGCGGTAATACCTACAAACGGCTCAATGCCTTTTTCTTTAGCCGCATTGAAAAGTGCCGTGGTACATTCAAAATTTGCCACTGCTGGATATTCAATTGGAGCAAAATGACGGCTTGCACCATCAAGACGAACCGCACCTGTTGTAACAAGAACATCACCCACATTAATGTGTGGTTGAATCGCACCTGTTGTACCAATACGTAAGAATGTACGCACACCAAGCTGAGCCAGCTCTTCCACACAGATAGACGTAGAAGGGCCACCAATACCAGTTGAGCACACCACCACCGGTTGACCATTTAAATAGCCCAACCAAGAAGTGTATTCACGTGTGCTTGCAAGAAACTCTGGGTTCTCAAGCTTTTTAGCGATACGTTCACTACGTGCCGGATCACCTGGCACGATAGCTAATGTGGCACCTTTCAGTTGTGCTTTAGTCAGGTTTAAGTGAAATACATCAGACATAACAATCTCCTTTTTATCATTATTGCCGCAAAGTTCGGTCAAATTTTCGTTATTTTTTCAATGCCCCTAAGATACCACGCATGATTTGTTTGGTCACTTCATTACGAATATTGCGACCAACTGATTTTGCCACGCTATTCACAATTTGTTCTGTTGGGGAAAGTTTATCACCGCGTTTTTGTGTTCCAAAAATCATACGGCTTAAGCTGCCAAATAAACCGCTTTCTTCCTCTTGCTGCGCTTGTTCAGCTTGTTTTTGTTGCACTGCTGCTAAATCCGCTTGAGCATTTAACACTTCGAAAGCTGACTCATTATCCACATAATCTTTATAGAAGGCATAAAGCTCATCGTCTTTCACCCACGCTGCACGCTCTTCTTCAGTAATCGGTGCAAGTTGGCTTTTCGGCGGGTAAACATACGCCACTTCAACTGGTGCAGGCATACCTTTTTCATCTAAGAATGAAATTAATGCTTGACCAACACCTAAGGTTGAAATGGTTTCAATCACATTGACAGCAGGGTTAGAACGGAACGTTTCTGCCGCAGATTTCACTGCTTTTTGATCGCGTGGTGTAAAAGCACGTAATGCGTGTTGAACGCGGTTACCTAATTGGCCTAACACGGTATCCGGTAAATCTAATGGATTTTGGGTCACAAAATAAATCCCCACACCTTTAGAACGAATCAAGCGAACCACTTGTTCCACTTTGTCCACCAACACACTCGGTGCGCCATCAAAGAGTAAGTGTGCTTCATCGAAGAACATCACAAATTTTGGTTTATCCGGATCGCCGACTTCCGGTAATTGTTCAAATAATTCAGACATTAACCAAAGCAAGAATGCGCTATACATTCTTGGGGAATTAATTAGTTTTTCAGAATTTAAAACATTGATCACGCCACGACCATCACGGGTTTGTAACCAATCTTCAAGATTTAATGCTGGCTCACCAAAAAGATTTGTCGCCCCTTCATTTTCAAGGGTCAGTAAAGCACGTTGAATCGCACCCACACTCGCAGCTGATACGTTGCCGTATTCTACTTGGAACGATTTAGCGTTCTCTGCCACAAATTTAAGCATGGCGCGTAAATCTTTTAAATCGATGAGTAGCAAGCCTTTATCATCTGCCACACGGAATACGAGGTTTAATAAACCTTCTTGGGTTGCATTTAAATTTAATAAACGGGAAAGTAATAATGGCCCCATTTCAGAAATCGTAGTGCGAAGCGGAATGCCGGTTTCACCGAATACATCCCAAAATGACACAGGATAGCCATTTAAATAACTCTCGCCTCCTAAATCAAATTGCTCAATGCGTTCTGCTACTTTGCCACTGAATGTGCCCGCTTTTACTAAACCGGACAAATCGCCTTTTACATCCACTAAAAAGACCGGCACGCCATCATCACTGAACGCCTCTGCCATTTTACGTAATGTCACGGTTTTCCCCGTCCCTGTTGCCCCAGCGATCAGGCCATGACGGTTTGCCATTTTTGCGGTAATACCAAGGGTTTGACCTTGTTCGGTACGCGCGAGAGAATATTGCATAAAGATTCCTTTGTTTTGTTGGTTTTATTTAAGACGAATGATAAGGAAAAAACGAAGTGCGGTCAAAATTTAAGTGATTTTACGGTATAATTTCTCAAAACTAACTCAAAGTAGGAAAAATAGATGTCAAACGCAAAAATTCTTATTATTAAAACAGGATTAATAGAAACCTTAACGTTCCCTGATGGTAGCTCATATGAAAGTGCCATCCGTAAAAAACCGGTATCGATGGTAAAAGTGCACACACTAGGTGCAGAAGGTAACGATGTGGGTTTAAAAGCTCATCACGGTGGTGTTGATAAAGCCTTGTTTTTTATGTCTGATGTGTCTTTCCCCGCTTTAAACGAGCTACTTGATGAAAAGTTTGATTTTCACGGTAGCGCGATTTATGGTGAAAACTTTGTGGTATCAGGCTTACATGAAGATAATGTTTGTGTAGGCGATCGCTACAAAATTGGCACGACTCTTTTAGAGGTGTCTCAACCGCGTAAACCTTGCGAACGTTTATCTCATAATACCAAGAATGAGAATACAAGAGAGGTGATCCGTCAGTCAGGTTGGACAGGTTGGTATGTCCGGGTGCTCGAAGAAGGTGAAATTCATCAAGGCGATGAACTCATTTTGCAACATCGACCTTATCCTGAATGGACAATTCGCCGTCTAAATACGCAACTCTCCGCGCCTTCAAGCATTGCAGAACTAGAAGAAGCCTTAGCCATTGAAGAATTAGCGCCTGCGTTTAAACGTTCGATCAATTCACAATTACATAATTTACAACAGGCGGCCAAAAATGTCGGCTAAAACGACCGCACTTTGTCCGTGCCAATCTTCGCTTTCTTATGAAGATTGCTGCGGACGCTTCCATTCAGGCAATATGTTTCCAGAAACAGCGGAACAACTTATGCGCTCCCGCTATTCTGCATTTGTGCTCAAAAATATTCCCTATATTGTGCAAACCACGGTACCAAGCCAACAACCGTTATTAGATGAAAAAGCCCTGCAAGATTGGGCTGATGAAACACAATGGCTCGGTTTAGATATTGTCAAAACAGAAACCTTAACCAAAATACAAAGTGCGGTTGAATTTAAGGCGCATTTTCAAGGTAGCGAACAGCCGCAAGTGCATCACGAACATTCTATTTTTGTAAAAATCGATGGCCGTTGGTATTTTGTTGACCCCACTGTGCCACTCCCAAGTAATAAACAACCTTGTGTTTGTGGTTCAGGGAAGAAATTTAAACATTGTTGCGGAGGCTTGCTCTAATGACCTTAACGTCTTTTCTCGCATTATTTTGGCAGCGTTCTCAAGAAAACAAATTAACGCAAGCTGCCGGTTCACTCACATACAGCACCATGCTCGCCATCGTGCCATTAATTATGGTGGTGTTTTCGATTTTTTCCGCCTTTCCCGTTTTTAACGAAGTAACTGGGGCATTGAAAGAATTCATCTTCACCAATTTCGCCCCTTCCGCCAGCGATGTTGTGGGGCAATATATTGATGAATTCGTCCATAATTCAAAAAAAATGAGCGCAGTGGGGATTGTGAGTTTGATTTTAGTCGCATTAATGCTCATTAACTCCATCGACCGTACGCTTAATGGCATTTGGCAAGATACCAGTAATCGCCCAATTTTTACTTCATTTGCTATTTATTGGCTCATTTTAACGCTCGGTCCACTTTTAATCGGTACCAGCATTGCGGCGAGTTCCTATGTCAAAGCTATGTTCGAGCAATCGGAAACGCTCTCTTTTGGTTTAAAACTCCTCAGCTTTGTGCCATTTCTTTCTACTTGGTTTATTTTCACACTCATTTATATGGTCGTGCCAAATAAGAAAGTCAGCATCAAACACTCTGCAGCAGGCGCATTAATTGCGGCAATTTTCTTTACCTTAGGGAAACAAGCTTTTACTTGGTACATCACCACCTTCCCGTCTTATCAATTAATTTATGGCGCCATGGCGACGTTGCCAATCATGTTGTTGTGGATTCAAATCAGTTGGACAGTGGTGTTATTCGGCGCACAATTAGCCGCAGTGCTTGCAGAAGAGCGGTCAATGGAGCAAACAAATTTAGAGGAAGTAAAATGATTGCGTTAATTCAACGTGTGACACAGGCTAAAGTGGAAGTTGAAGGTCACATTGTGGGACAAATCGGCAAAGGATTATTGGTTTTATTAGGCGTGGAAAAAGAAGATGACCAAGCCAAAGCGGATAAACTCGCTGAGAAAGTCTTAAATTACCGTATTTTCAGCGATGAAAATGACAAAATGAATTTAAACGTGCAGCAAATCGGTGGTGAAGTGCTTGTGGTATCCCAATTTACTTTAGCCGCTGATACACAAAAAGGCTTACGCCCTAGTTTCTCAAAAGGTGCCGCACCAGCATTGGCTAATGAATTGTATGAGTATTTTTCGCAAAAATGTGCAGAAAAAGTCACTGTTGCCAGCGGACAATTTGCGGCAGATATGCAAGTAACGCTGACTAATGATGGTCCAGTTACATTTTGGCTAAATGTCTGAATAAAGACAAAAACCGCTATTTTTTTCAAAGCAAAGGAAACTCTTTCTTTGATCGCATTGTCGTATTAACGCTCAAAGCACATAACAATTTCAAATCCCATCCATAATTGCATTGGTAATCCCCTTATTTTATGGGTAAACTAAGGCGGTTTGATGTGGATCTTCTTAAAGTTTAGCTTGTAATAAAATGAAAAAAATTTCGTTAAAAATAACCGCTCTTTTGCTTGGATGGATGAGTTTTTCTGCCCTTGCAGAACAAACCGTGGATATTGAGATCCGCGGAATCAAGGGTGAACGCGCCATTCGCAACACAGATATGAATGTCAAACTCATTGATAAAGGTGAAATGGACGGTTCAGATCGGTATAAACAATTAGTTTCAGATGCTGTCGATAAAGGCCTTCGAGTCTTTGGTTATTATGGTTCTTCCGTGACCTTTGAATTGAAAAAACGCAAAGGTCAGCGAGATTTGCTCATTGCTAATGTCACTCCAGGTGAGCCAAGCAAAATTGCTGGAACAGACGTTGAAATTACAGGCGAAGCCGCAGAAGACGAAAACTTCACAGCACTCCGTAAAAACTTACCCAAAAAAGGCGAGATAGTTGAGCATCAAAAATACGATGACTATAAAAGTAGCATTTCAAACCTTGCCCTTGCTCGCGGTTATCTTGACGGAAAATTCCAAATTTCTCGTTTAGAAATCAGCCCTGAAACCCATGAAGCATGGTGGCGTATGCTATTTGATAGTGGCGTGCGGTATCATTACGGCAACATCACATTTAACCATTCCCAAATTCGCGAAGACTATTTGCAAAATATGCTCAACATTAAATCGGGCGATCCTTATTTAGTCAGCGATTTATCTGAATTAACTAACGATTTTTCTTCTACCAACTGGTTTAGCTCAGTACTTTTACAGCCTCATGTCCGCGAAGAAGAAAAATTAGTGGATATCGAACTGTTACTTTATCCACGTAAGAAAAACTCAATGGAGCTTGGGGTCGGTTTTGCAACCGATACGGGCCCTCATGTCCAAATTGGTTGGATAAAACCTTGGATTAATAGCCGAGGTCATAGTTTCCGTACAAATCTTTACGTTTCTGCGCCCAAACAAAACTTTGAAGCTACCTATAAAATACCATTGTTGAAAAATCCATTAAATTATTATTATGAATTTTCAACCGGTTATGAAAAAGAAAATAAAAACGATACGGATACCAAAGCGCTCACTTTTGCTGCATTACGTTATTGGAATAATAAAGAAGGCTGGCAATATTTTGCGGGTCTTCGTGTCCGTTACGACAGCTTCACGCAAGCTGATTTCACCGATAAAACGCTCCTTGTTTATCCTACCGGAGGCTTTAGTCGGACTCGTTTAAAAGGCGGTCAATTCCCAACATGGGGAGATACTCAAAAAATCACGGTCGATTTAGGGAATAAGCTTTGGATGTCAGAAGCCAATTTCTTTAAAGTTCAAGCTTCCACCGCATGGATTCGTACTTATGCAGAAAATCACCGTTTTATTACCCGCGCAGAAATTGGCTATTTAAATACCGCGGATATTCGTAAAATTCCACCTGCATTACGTTTCTTTGCAGGGGGTGATCGCAGCGTGCGAGGTTATGGTTATAAGAAAATTTCACCGAAAAATAAAGATGGAAAATTAGTCGGCGGCTCTCGCTTAGTAACAGGTAGCCTTGAATATCAATATCAAGTTTACCCAAATTGGTGGGGAGCCGTATTTGCGGATACAGGTTTAGCCGCTGATGCTTACAAAGCAAATGAGTTACGCTACGGCGCAGGTTTCGGTGTACGTTGGGCATCGCCAGTTGGCGCCATCAAATTTGATATTGCAACGCCAATTCGAGATAAAGATAACAGCAAAAACATTCAATTTTACATTGGCTTAGGGGCTGAAATTTAGGGTATGACTATGTCTGAACAAGAAAAACAACCAGATAACCAAACGACACAACCCGTTAAAAAGAAAAAGACCTGCCGTAAAATTTTATGTGTCGGAAGTGCGGTCATTTTTGTCCCTGTTTTAGGCTTAGTCACAGCACTTTCTTTTGATAGTGGACAACGTGCACTTATTCAATTCGCCGATAAAATGCTCGATAGCTTATCTATTGAGCAAATCAGCGGTGGTTTACAAGATGGTTTAGTCTTAGAAAATTTACGTTTTCAAACAACCGGCGTAGATGTGGCCCTTCCTAAAACGCGCTTACAACTGAATTTAGCTCGTTTACTTTCGGGGGATATTATTGTTGATGATCTCAGCCTAACGCAGCCGAAAATTGCCATTGATACTAGTGTTATGCCGCCTTCTGAAGAGAAAGAAACGGAAAGTGGTCCAATGGAAAAAATCCATTTACCGGTTTCTGTACAAGTGAAAAATGTCACGATTACTGACTTTGATATGAAACTCGATCAAAGCAATATTACGTTTTCGTCATTTCAAAGTGCGGTTAGTTTAAACAATGAATCAGGCCTTACTCTTGAGCCCACCACACTTTCAGATGTGCTTTTCTCAACGGTCTCCCAAACTCAACCGAATTCCCCTCAGCCCGAGCAAAAAGCACCTGCTAAACCCGTTGATTGGGCGCAAATTGAGCAAACACTCACACCCGCTTTTTTAGGTAATTTAAATGCGGTGAACTTGCCTTTTGATATGCACATTCCAAGTGTTTTGGGTACAAACTGGCAATATCAATCGCTCAATGAAAAAGGCGAAGAAACCCAAAAAATCACCGTGCCTAAAGTAGAATTGCAAGCGGATGCCACCGATCATTTAGTGAAATTACAAAAACTCGACATTGACAGCTCTCTCGGTACACTTTCTAGCCAAGGACAACTCCAGCTCAATGAAGATTTTCCGGTTGATCTCACATTAAAATCTGATCTCCAAGCCTTTAAATCAAAAGACAAAACTATTCTGCCTGCTAGCAAGGTTGATCTCAATTTATCGGGTTCCTTGAAAAAAACGACCGCACTTTCGTTAACTACCCAGGGGGTGCTTGATGCGACCTTAACGGGTGATGTGAAACTGGCTGAAGATAAAATGCCATTAAATCTGCAGTTAAAAGCGAAAAAAGGTCAATACGCTTTTGCAGATAGCCTTGCACCGCTAAAAATTAACGATGTTGATATTAAGCTCACGGGCGATTTATTGAATTATCACGCAGAGGTTGTCGGTGGCGTGGACGGTATGGATCATATTCCTCATACCCATGTTGATTTGAATGCAGACGGTAAACTCTATGAAGTTACCATCAACGAATTAAAACTTGCTGCCCTAGATGGTACGGCACGTTTAACGGGTTCATCAAACTGGAAAGATGGCGCGCAATGGGATGTGACCGCTGATTTAAACAAAATGAACATTCGCCCTTATGTGCCTGCCATGCCAGCTGTATTATCGGGCAAAGTGAGCTCAAAAGGTTCCGCTGATTCCAATCATTGGAAAGTGGATGTGCCAGCCGTGGATTTAACGGGTAGTCTCTCTTCTCGCCCATTAAACTTGAAAGGAAGTGTCTTTTTAAGTAATGAAACCTTATTAAACATTCCTGATTTATTGCTGAACTATGGCGATAACCGCATTGCGGCAAAAGGTATATTAGGTGATAAATCAAACCTAGATTTAGATATCAACGCACCAAGCTTGCGTGGTCTGTGGCAAGATTTAGCGGGTTCCGTGGTCGGCAAAGCACAGATCTTAGGCAAACTTACCGCGCCAACCATTAATACTGATTTAACCGTACAAGGCTTGCACTTCCAAGGGTTAGACTTATCCAAAGCCTTAATTAAAGGTAATGTTGTGAGTGAACCGCAAGTGAAAGGTGAACTTAACGTCAAAGCGGAAAACTTCCGCTATGGCGACAGCATCAAATTGCATAATATTGATTTGAATGCATCGGGTGATGAAAAACATCATACGCTCACCTTAAAATCAAAAGGTGAACCTGTTGCAGCTGATTTAAAAATCACCGGCAATTTTGACCGCACTTCTCAGCAATGGAAGGGTAATTTAAGCCAAGTGAGCCTAAACTCACCTATTGGCGATTTTAAAGTTAATCAAACCGTTCCTGTGACTTATGACAATAAAAAAATCCAAGCCACCATTGGTTCTCACTGCTGGGTTAACCAAGACTTAGATCTGTGTTTTCCTCAACAATTTACAGCAGGGAAAAATGGCGAAGTCCCTTTTGAGCTTAAACGTATTAATTTAGATTTAGTAAATAAATTGATGGGGCAAGACACACTCAAAGGGCAATTACAAAGCCGAGGTAAAGTGGCGTGGTTCGCGGATAAACCGTTACAACTAAATGTGGCGGTGGAAGGTAATAACATTGGTGTGACACAAAAATTAGACTACCGCACCTTTAAGCTGGATATTCCTAAATTAAGTGTGAATGCCGATATTCAAAATAACAATTTAACTCTGAAATCAGACATTAACGTTCAGAATCAAGGCCGAATCGGCACGGACTTAAAAATTAATGATTTAAGTAAAGGCCGACAATTAGGCGGCACCTTTACCATTGAAGGGTTACGCTTATCCTTAGCGAATCAACTTTTCTCTAGCGGTGAAAGCATGGATGGTGAAGTGGTTTCTCGCTTAAATTTTGGTGGGAATTTAGAAAAACCATTGTTAAACGGTAATTTTGATATCCGCAATGTAAAAACGAAATTAAAAAGCCTGCCTTTTGATGTAACTGATGGTCAAGTGGCAATCCGTTTTAACGGTACGTCTTCAACCTTAAATGGTCATGTTCAAACACCAGATAGTAAGTTGAATATTAACGGGCAAGCTAACTGGGCTAACATGGATAACTGGACGGCAGAAGTCAGAGCACAAGCAGATAACTTCAAAGTCGATATTCCGTCTATGGCGAAATTAAAAGTCAGCCCGAATGTGGTTGTCAAAGCCTCGCCAAAACGCTTAGATTTGAGTGGTAATGTGGATATTCCATGGGCAAGAATTGCCATTGAAAGCTTACCAGACAATGCTGAACCGGTGAGTGAAGATGAAGTGATTTTAAATGGTCCTAGAAAAAGTAAAGAAGAACTCATCAATCGCCAATTTGCAGCCGAAACTAAATCGGGCATGCAAATTCAATCTGATTTAAAAATTAAAATCGGTGATGATGTGCATTTAAATGCCTATGGTTTAAAAACGAATTTGGATGGTTTACTTTCTGTGAAACAGGATAAAGGCAAATTAGGTTTATTTGGTCAAATTAACCTGAAAAATGGCCGTTATGCTTCTTTTGGACAGGATTTATTAATTCGTAAAGGGCAAGTCAGCTTCGCTGGTTTACCTTCACAACCGATGTTAAATATTGAGGCAATCCGTAACCCAGAAGCCATGGAAGACAGTAAAGTGACCGCTGGGGTAAAAGTGATAGGTATGGCATCTAGCCCACAAGTCACTATTTTCTCTGATCCAGCGAAATCTCAAGACCAGGCACTTTCATATTTACTCACCGGTCGCTCATTAGAAAACAGCGGCGAAGCTGGCTCTAGTGGTTCTGTGGGTGCGGCATTACTCGGCTTAGGTTTAGCGAAAAGTGGTAAAGTCGTCGGCGGTATTGGCGAAGCCTTTGGTATTCAAGACTTAAACTTAGGCACTGCCGGTGTTGGGGATAGCTCCAAGGTACAAGTTAGTGGTAATATTGGGAAACGCTTACAAGTGAAATACGGTGTAGGATTGTTTGATGGCTTAGCCGAAGTGACCTTGCGTTACCGCTTAATGCCACAACTTTATTTCCAATCGGTTTCCAGCACAAACCAAGTTTTTGATTTATTGTATCAATTTGAATTTTAGGAAAGGACATGCATAACGACAAGCAACTGGCTCAACTCGCAGAACCTCATCACCGTGGTGAGGCCCGGGAGATTGCCGCCATTGATTTAGGCTCAAACAGCTTCCACATGATTGTGGCGCGGATTATCAATGGCTCGATTCAGGTGCTTTCTCGTTTAAAACAAAAAGTGAGACTTGCCGATGGCTTAGACGAGCACAATGTATTAAGCCAAGAAGCGATTGAGCGCGGTGTAAATTGCCTTGCGCTTTTTGCTGAACGCTTACAAGGCTTTGAGCCGAAAGATGTGAATGTCGTCGGCACTTATACCTTACGAAGAGCTGTCAATAATGACGAATTTTTACGTCAGGCTGCCACTGTCTTTCCTTATCCCATTAATATCATCAGCGGTCAAACTGAAGCAAAAACTATTTATGCGGGTGTTTGCCACACTCAACCCGAAAGTGGACGTAAACTGGTCATCGATATTGGTGGTGGCTCGACAGAAATGATCATCGGTGATGATTTCACCCCCTTAGTGGCGGAAAGTCGTCACATGGGCTGCGTCAGCTTTGCCAAAAAATTCTTCCCGAATGGCCAAATTTCAAAAGAAAACTTCGAGCAAGCTCGCCAAAGTGCGGTCAATAAAATTGAAGATTTAAGCTGGGAATATCGCAAGCTCGGTTGGCAATCGGTGTTAGGTTCATCAGGCACCATCAAAACCGTCTATCAAGTGATTACCGCAACTCTTGATCCGAACGGCATCATCACGGCTGAACGCTTACAAAATTTAATTGAACGAACCTTACAAGCTTCCCATTTTGAAGAGCTTAATTTCGCGGGATTAAACCCTGATCGCGTGGATGTATTTGTGCCTGGCTTAGCTATTTTAAGTGCCGTTTTTGAAGTCTTTGGCTTGGAAAATATGCGCTACTCTGACGGTGCCTTGCGTGAAGGGGTAATTTACAGCTTAGAAAAAAACTTCCAGGTTTCAGATATCCGTACTCGTACTGCGTTAGGACTTGCCGAACAATTTAACTTAGATTTAGCGCAAGCTGATCGTGTGGCAAATAGTGCGAAAACCTTAATTGAGCAATACACCCATTGGCAAAAACCGCATCTCGCTGATGAAATGAAAAATCTGTTGATTTGGGCGGCTCGCTTATTGGAAGTGGGTATTGTCATTAATCATCGCAATGTACAAAAACATTCGGCTTATATTCTGCAAAATATGGAATTACCGGGTTTTGATCGCGAGCAGCAACGCTTATTGGTGAATTTAGTTCGTTACCATACGGGTGCATTTAAAAAGAATGATTTACCGATTTTTGCTCGTTATGCAGATGAAGATGTCCTTGTTTTAATGCTTCTTTTACGCATTTCGGTGATTTTAAATAAATCTCGCCAAGCAACAGATAGCACGGATAAAATTAATCTTAGAATTGACCGCGCTTTACAGACTTGGGAACTGACTTTTGAGAAACATTATTTGGATAACAATCCGTTAGTGTGGAATGAATTGCGCTTAGAAAGCAATTTACTCAAAGATTTAGAACTCAGTTTGATTTTTAACTGATAGAATAAGGGCTTTCGTGCCCTTATTTTTTATCTTGCTCCAACAGTAAGCTATAAATATTGGCGAGATAATAGCTCTGCTCGGCTTCGGGAATATCTTGCGGAATAAAAGAAAGCAAATCGTGGTGAATTTCCAAAACATCAGGGAAAATGACCGCACTTTGCATTTCATCATAAAAGGATTGATGAAGCGGAGAAACGCAACC
>ONZT01001411.1_pt1 | contig 13693 bp, 9 predicted proteins | sample 1671571 | NCBI WGS metagenome assembly ONZT01 (sample SAMN06348170, study PRJEB24527) | human gut metagenome | biome: human gut; feature: ankylosing spondylitis patient; material: feces | host: Homo sapiens | place: China | collected 2015-10
CCGGCTCGAACTCCTCGCGCATCATCTCAGCGCCCTTTTCGACGGTCTCGACGGAGGGCTCCGGCTCGACGTAGTCGATGATGCGGAAGGTCACACGGTTAGAGCGGGCGCGCAGCTGGTCGATGATCTTGTCGACAATGCCGAGCTGCTCCATGACCTTATCGCACACGATGACGGCCTTCTCGATGCCGTACATGTCGCGCAGGTACTTGATGGCGTTCGGCTCGAAGTAGGTCTTGGCCGGGATCTTGAACCACTGCATGTTGTTGTTCCTCCGAGCAATGCGCTTGATGTTAACGAGATTCACGGCCTGCACGTTGCCGGACACCGAGTTGCCGCCGTAGGAGCCGCAGCCCAGGGTCAGCGACGGGGCGATGGCGTTGTAGATGTCGCCGATGCCGCCGAGGGAGGAAGGCTGGTTCCAGATGATGCGGCAGGCGTGCATACGGACGCCGTACTCACGCACGAGCTCCTGGTTGTTGGTGTGGATGGCGGCGGTGTGGCCGGCACCCAGCTTGAGCATCTTCTCGCACATCTCGAAGGCCTGCTCCTTGTTGTCGGCCTTGAGCACGGCCTGCACCGGAGCGAGCTTCTCGTGGGTCAGCGGCTCGTCGTCGGAGACTTCCTTGCACTCGGCGGCCAGAATGGTGGCGTCGGCCGGAATCTCGAAGCCAGCAGCCTTGGCGATGAACTGAGGGGACTTGCCCGGCACTGCGGAGTTCAGCACGGGCTTGACGCCGGAACCGGCAGTGCAGCCGAACATGTACTGTTCCAGCTTGGCCTTCTCTTCGGCGTTGACGAAGTAGGCCTTACGGACCTTGAGCTCCTTGATGAGCTGGTCGTAGACGTCCTTGTGGGCGATGATGGCCTGCTCGGTGGCGCAGATCATGCCGTAATCGAAGTGCTTGGAGAGCACCAGATCGTTGGCGGCACGCACGATGTCCACATCGGAATCAACATAGGCCGGGGCGTTGCCGGCACCCACGCCGAGGGCGGGCTTGCCGGAGGAGTAAGCGGCCTTGACCATGCCCGGACCACCGGTGGCGAGGATCGTGGCCACGCCCGGGTGCTGCATCAGCGCGCCGGTGGCCTGGATGGACGGGTGCTCGATCCACTGGATACAGTTCTCGGGAGCACCGGCCTCGATGGCGGCGTCGCGCACAATCTTGGCGGCCTCGACGGAGCACTTCTGCGCGCCGGGGTGGAAGCCGAAGACGATCGGGCAGCGTGTCTTCAGGGCGATGAGGGACTTGAAGATGGCGGTGGAGGTCGGGTTGGTAACCGGGGTGACACCGGCGACCACGCCGACGGGCTCGGCGACCTCATCGATGCCCATCACATCGTCTTCGCGGATGATGCCGACGGTCTTCTGGCCGGCCAAGTAGTTGGTGACGTGCTCACAGGCGAAGATGTTCTTGGTGGCCTTGTCTTCCACGAGACCACGGCCGGTCTCGTCGACAGCCATCTTGGCGAGAACGAGGTGCTTGTTCAGAGCGGCGATGGAGGCCTTGGCGACGATACGATCAACTTGCTTCTGGTCGAGGTTCTCGAATTCGACGAGAGCCTTCTTGGCGCGGGCAACCAGCGCGTCAACTTCGGCCTCAGCTGCGGCCTGCTTCTCTTCTGGAGTCGGCTTGGTAGCTTCGACCTTCTTCTTTGCTTCTGCCACTTGGGGTCCTCCTCGATCTTCTTGGGGTATATGGCAAAGTTCTGGGCCATCGCCTCGTCACCTCAGTTGCACCAGCGGGATACCGCCTCAGTAACCGAAAATGACCGGTGATGCGTTGTCACATTGCATATGTGACCTGAGGCACAATATACTGAACGGTCCGGCGCGATGCATACGCACAAAATCGACGGCGTTTCACGTGCGATATTGAACAGTTTTTGTTACGAGTTGTGCGAAATATCGAACAAATCCTCACTCTATCCGGCGATTTGGTACTTTTTGTTTACTTTTTACCGAAAATCACATGCCTGCAAACAACACAATCCGAGAACTTTTTTAAAGTAAATTTTCAAAAGCAATCATTTTCTCCACATTTCTAGAAAGTTGGTTTAAAAAAGTACCCAAAATCGCCTACAAATATACGATTGTTGCCTCATAACCTCCGCGTCGAGGCACATGAAAGCCACTTTCATAAAGTAAACTTGCATATATCTCATCGCACAAAGGGGTAAACATGAGGGCAATGCCATCGACCGCAGTGAAAGCGCACAACCGCAGTGCCATGGCCCAGTATCTGTATGGCCATAGCCATGTCACCAAGCAGGAACTGGAACGCGAACTCGGCCTCAGCCTGCCCACCATCACCCAAAATCTGCACGCACTAGAAGATGACGGACTCATCCGCAAAGGCGAACTGCAGGATTCCACCGGCGGGCGCAAGGCGCAAAATTATGAGTTCAATCCCGATCATCGCACTGCCATCGGGGTAGTGATGCGGTCCAACGAACTGCGCCTGTGCGCGATTAACCTGTACGGCAACGTCATCGAAAAACGCAACGATGCCCTGCCTTACCGCAACACCAACGTTTACTACCAGCGTATCGGCGGCATCATCAACAACTTCGCCGCCGACGTCGAAAAGAAGCACGGCAAGGTGCTCGGCGTCTCGTTCGCCATCCAAGGCATCCTCTCCCCCGACGCCACCACCATCATCTTCGGCACCATTATGGGCAACACTGGGCTCACGCTCGAAACCATCAGCCAATCGGTCCATTACCCGTGCATGATGATCCACGATTCCGATGCCTCAGCCATGGCCGAACTCTGGTTCGACTCCACGCTCACCGATGCGGTGTGCGTCTATCTGGAGCGACGCCCGGGCGGCGCGGTGATCGCGGGGGGGCAAACTGTATCAAGGCCCGAACCAGTGCAACGGCGCCATCGAACACATGACGCTGGTGCCGGGCGGCCGCGAATGCTACTGCGGCCAGCGCGGTTGCATGGACACCTACTGCTCGCCGGAGACCTTGCCCGAGGATTACGAAAGCATTCCCGGCTTCTTCAGCGTGCTTGAGCAGGGCGAACGGCATCATCGCGAGCGCATGGATGAGTGGCTGGATTACGTGGCGCAGGCCATCGTCAACGCGCGATCCATCATCGCGGGCGACGTGATTGTCGGCGGTGAAGCAGCCCAGCATCTTGAAGACAGTGACATCGAGGATCTGAAGGCGCGCGTCATCGCACGCAGTCCGTTCGGCACCGACCATTTCAATCTGCGCAAGAGCTACTGCGCCGAAGATCAGAACATCATCGGTGCCGCATTGCGGTTCGCCGAGAATTATCTCGACGGCATCTGTGGTGCTGCGGAACGCGGCAGGAAATCAAGGGCTTCCACCAGAAGTGACAACACGTCTACAATGGAGGTATGAAAAACCCACCGTTGCATCGTTACGCCACTCGCCCAGGGCTGTACTTCACTGACGACGGTGGGGCTGACGTCGTTGTTCGTTCCGAAACTGCCGATCAGGTTTGGCTGTGTGTGCTGGAGCCCATTGACGAGCCCAGCGCTTTCTTCCAAGACGCCATCCGCCTGTTCGAGGACCCGAATATCTCCTTTATCCAGCAGATTCATGAGTTCCCGGTATGCACACGCATTATCGAACATTTGTATCTGCGCGAGACCTTGTTCCGCATGACCGGGCCGAACTACGGCCTGTGGTACGTGCACCTGCCCAAAGCATGGGACGGCATGCGTTATGGCTACCGCGTGGACGGCGCATGGGACCCGAAACACGGCGTGCGCTTCAATCCATACAAATTCCTGCTTGACCCGTATGGCAAGGGCATCGACGGCTCCATGGAGCTCACCCCCGCCGCCTTCTCCTATGAATGCGATGTCGTGGACCGCAAGGTAACCGGTTCGGCATACGGTGCCATGAGCACCGTAGACTCGCTCGGCCATGTGCCGGTGTCCGTGGCCATCGACGATCGCGATATCCATAAGCATGAGGGCGACCCGCAGCACCCGCATGTGCCGTGGCGCAAAACCGTCATCTATGAGATGCATGTCAAAGGCTTCACCGCCAACGCGCCGTGGCTGCCCGAAGCGTTGCGCGGCACCTACGCCGGACTCGCCCACCCCACAACGCTCGCCTATCTGCAGGGATTGGGCATCACCTCCATCGAACTGCTGCCGATTATGGCCAAGCAGGACGAGCTCTTCCTGCAAGAACACGGCCGCAAGAACTACTGGGGCTACTCCACCCTCAGCTACTTCGCCCCCGAACCCTCCTATGCCACCAAAGCAGCCCAAGAGAAGGGCGCGGCCGCCGTGCGCCAAGAAGTCATAGACATGGTGCGCGCACTGCACGAGGCCGGCTTCGAAGTCATCATGGACGTGGTCTACAACCACACATGCGAAGGCGGCGTCGAAGGCCCGACGGTCTGCTGGCGCGGCCTCGACGATCTGGCCTACTATCGCCATCAAAAATCCAATACCGGTCGACTCGAAGACACCACCGGCTGCGGCAATACGCTGGACTTCACCAACACGCATGTGGTCACCTTTGCCATCGACTCATTACGATACTGGGCCAAGCGTATCGGCATAGACGGTTTCCGCTTCGACCTTGGCGTCACGCTGGCCCGCCTGGAAGGCGAATTCACCCATCATCACCCGTTCCTCTACGCCCTGCGTTCCGATCTGCTGCTGGGCAACCTGAAGCTCATTATGGAGCCGTGGGATCTGGGCAACCTCGGCTGGCGCACCGGCCAATTCTCCGTGCCGTTCGCCGAATGGAATGACCGCTTCCGCGACACGGCCCGCACCTTCTGGCTTGAGGATGTGGACGGCGGCTCCGATTTCGGGCGTATCAGTTTGCAGGAGATGTCCACGCGACTCTGCGGCTCGGCCGATCTGTTCGCCACCGAACCAGGGCGTGGCGCTCCGGCCTCCATCAATTTCGTGTCCTGCCACGACGGTTTCACGCTGACGGACCTCACCAGATACCGCTCCAAGCACAATGAAGCCAACGGCGAAAACAATAATGATGGCTCGTCGGTGAACCATTCCGCCAATTTCGGCGTCGAAGGCGTCACCGATGATCCAGACGTCATTGCGGCACGCGAACAGGCGGCCATGAACATGATCGGCATGCTGCTGCTCTCGCTGGGTACGCCGATGATGCTCGCCGGCGACGAATTCCGCAACACGCAGGACGGCAACAACAACGCCTACTGCCAAGACAACGACATCACGTGGCTGAAGTGGGATTGGATGTATTCCACCAACAAGACGCGCGAAATGCGCCGCTTGGAAACCGTGTCTCGACTGGTGGCGCTACGTAAATCACTGGACCTGTATCACCACGAGGACTTCTTCACCCGACTGACCCAGCTCGGCCTACTCAAGCCCTCAAGCCGCGTGCAGTGGTTCCTGCCCGACGGCACCACGCCGATGGAGCGTGACTGGTTCGATCTGGGCGTACGTAGCTTCACCATGCGATTGCTGTCCAACAGTGAGGTGGACGTGTGCATTGTGGTCAACGGCACCGCTGACGACCGCACATTCCGACTGCCGCCAGACACTCACTGGACGCCTAAATGGTGCTCGGCCGAAATCAACGGCCGTCGAGCCGGGCATGGCACTCAGGTCGAGGAATGCGATTTGAACGGTGACACCACCGTCTGGACGCAGCATGTACCGGACGCCAGCGAGACAGTACTCAAGATGGTCAAAGAAGTGGCCATGCAGCGTACGGAATCCTCGACTGAGAATGAAGCGGATACCATCAAATTCGCGATGCCAGTAACAGATCACGCCGCAAACGGCACCTCGTCCGCGCCTCGGGATGAGGTATCAGCTGATATGCCCGATGCCCCTGTGGATGATACACCGGACACTCCCGTCGACGACAATGTCTGGACCATGCCGGCGCTGAGCATCACGCTGATGAAGCAGGTGTGAGTCACACTCAAGACAGCGCGACACAAACACAAAGGCTCTCCGCGGAATTCCGCGGAGAGCCTTTGTATGCTCGGTACAGGACAAGCGAAATTAACGCTTGGAGAACTGCGGGGCGCGACGTGCCTTGTGCAGACCAGCCTTCTTGCGCTCCACGACGCGAGCGTCGCGGGTCAGGAAGCCAGCCTTCTTCAGGGCGGCGCGGTTGGCATCACGATCGATGGCGTTCAGAGCGCGGGCAACGCCGAGGCGGATGGCGCCGGCCTGGCCGGTGGTGCCGCCGCCGTCAACGAGGACGATAGCGTCGAACTTGCCTTCGAGCTTGAGCAGAACGATCGGGGAGTTGACCTCACGCTGCAGCAGCTTGGAGGGGAAGTACTCCTCCAGAGTGCGGCCGTTGATGGTCCACTTGCCGTCACCCGGAACCAGACGGACACGGGCGACAGCCTCCTTGCGGCGACCGGTGCCGTAGCCCGGCTCAATCGCGGAGGTGCCGGTGCCAGCGCCAGCGTTGGTCTCGGTGGTGTAGTTGGTGAGCTCCTCTTCGGTCTCGACAACCTGGGAGTCGTTGGTGTTTTCAGCCATGATTCTTATCTCCTCTCAGGTTTCACTTGGCCTGCTGCGAGACCTGGGCGATCTCGAAGACCTGGGGCTTCTGCGGGGTGTGCGGGTGCTCGGCGCCACGGAAGATACGCAGGCGGTCGAGCTGCACCTTGGCCAGACGATTCTTCGGCAGCATGCCCTTGACAGCGTTCTTGATGATGCGCTCGGGGTTCTTCTCGAGCAGCTCGGCGTAGGAGTCACGACGCAGACCACCAGGACGGCCGGAGTGCGAGTAGAGTTCCTTGCCCATCTTGTTGCCAGTCAGAGCAATCTTGTCGGCATTGATGATGATCACGTGGTTGCCGGAATCGGCGTGCGGAGCGTAGGTCGGCTTGTTCTTGCCGCGCAGCAGGATTGCAGCCTGGGTGGCGAGACGGCCGAGCACCACGTCGGTGGCGTCGATGACGTACCAGTCATGAGTCAGATCAGCTGGCTTCGGAGTGAAAGTTTTCACTGGATTACCTTTTCTATATTGTGTTCCGGGTCTCAGCTGCTTGGTGTGGCTTGGTCAGGGCCGCATCCAAGAGGCGTCGAACCTCATTATCCGTGGGCTCCCTGAAAGTCCTCGATGGCGAGTGGGATAGCGCTTTGAAGGACCCCTTAGGGAAACACAACAATCCACTAGTATATCGCCGGGCTTGACATAGGGCAACTGGGGACACTCCATTGGGTTTATGGCTTCTCTTCCCCTATTTATGGTTTCTCTCCCACCCACTTCGGCTAACCGACTCACCTACGGTGAGGCAATTCCCTGCCTTCTCTCAGCTATCGCTTCTTTCAGGCCTCGTCTACGGACAGTCCACTGGACTGTCCGCTTAACGACTCGGCTCGTCAGAGGGAGGTAAAGCGGGTCAGGAATTGAAGATTTGGGCGAAGCGTTGGGCACCGGGGGTGTCGAAGAGGGTTTCGAGCGGTACCACGTTGCCCTTGGCGTCGGCCAGTGGGATGCGCCAGTTCGGGTATTCGTTGTTGGTGCCCGGCTGGTTCTGCGCACGCTTCTCCCCCACCGCGTCGGTGATCGAGGCGGCGAGCAGCTTGCACGGCGAACCCTTCAGTGCGTGGTACAGCGCGTCGACGATATCCGCCTCGTGATCCTCACGATGTTCGGCAAAGTCGGCATCAAGATAACCCTGCTCGACCAGCATGGCCAGCATCGCATCCTGCTCGGCCTTGGCGGAGGCTTCGAATTCCTCGGCCGGGCCGGTCAGCAAGCCCAGACGCTCACGAATCTTGACGTGCTCGTATTCCAGGTAACCGGCGGCCGGCGGCAAATCATGCGTATTCACGGAGGCCAATGCATACGGACGCCACTGGGAGGGGGCGCGGAACACGCCGTCGCACTGCTCGAACCATTCAACGGCGCAACCGAGAATACCGTGGCTCGACAGGGAATCGGCCACATGGTCCGGCACCACGCCGAGGTCCTCACCTACGACCACGCCGCCGGCGCGAGAGGCCTCGATGGCCAGAACGCCCAGCATGATGTCTGAGTCGTAGTACACGTAAGCGCCATCCATAGCCGAACGGTTCTCGGGAATCCACCACAGGCGGAACAGACCAAGGATGTGATCGATGCGCACCGCACCGGCACGGGCGAACATGCCATGCACCATATTGCGGTAGGCCTCGTAGCCGGTGGTCTCCAGATTGATCGGGCTCAGCGGCGGCTGGCTCCAGTTCTGGCCTTGCTGGTTGAACATGTCCGGCGGTGCGCCGACCGTGGCCCCCTTGGCGAAGCGCTCGGGATTCCACCACACGTCAGCGCCGGAGGGGTGCACGCCGACGGCCATATCGGACATGATGCCGATATGCATGCCGGCGTCCTTGGCTGCCTGTTGGGCGGAGGACAGCTGCTCGGCGGCAATCCATTCCAGCCAGCGGTAGAAGTCCAAAGTGTCCGGGTACTGCTTGCGCAGATTGGCGATTTCCGGGGAGTTGCGATTGAACTTGCGCTCCCAGTTGCTCTCCTCGCCGTTGGGTGCTCCCCACTTGTCGTAGCACAGGCACCACGTGGCATACGCCTCCAAGTCGGAACCACAGTCCGCCTTGAATTGGTCGAATACGCTTTGGCGTTCGGCGGTACGGCCGGCCTTAAAGATAATCCACAGGGCGTGCATCTTGCTGCGCCACATGGCGTCACGGTCGATGAGCTGGGAATCACCGTTCAGCGGTTCGGTGTCGGCATGCAGTCCGTCGACGGCATTCTTGTCGCCCTCGCTGAGCGTGGCATATTCGGCGATCGCCTCAGGACGGATGTACGTGAAGTTGATCAGGCGACGGCTTACCGGCAGATACGGCGACGGGGTGAGCGGGGACACCGGCTCGGCGGCATGCACCGGATTAATGAGCACGAAGTCGGCACCGGTCTTCTGCTTGGCGTCCACCAGCATGGTCTTCAGATCCTCGTAATCGCCCACGCCCCAGGAGTTGGAGGAGCGAATCGAGTACAGCTGGGCCATCCAGCCCCACAGACTGCCGCCCTTCATCGGGTCAAGCAGATCGACGCGATCAGGTGCACTGATCAAAGTGGCGTCTTGCACACGGTCGGCGACCTTGACGTGCAGCGTATGGTAACCAATCGGCAGATCGGCGGGAATGACCACAGCCGCATTCGAAATGAACGTACCATCCAAGTCGTAGGCCTGGGATCCATCTCCAGGACCAACTTCAATGGTGCCTTGATATGGCTCGCCATTCTCCAGCGTGATGCTCGCCGAAGGCACGTCCAGAATACCGGTGTTCACCAGCACCCGGTCCTCGCTACCGGCGATATGCAGCACGGTGGGTGCCACCAATCGGGCGTAACGCTCGTTCAGAATGCGTCGGATGGCGATGAGTTGGGCGCTCTCGCTGGAGGCGTCGATGCCCAGCGCTGCCAGCACCTCGATCAGGACGTCATCGTCTATCTCGTGGTAGTCATGGCTCATGCCCAAATAACTCGTGCCGACACCGACCAACTTGGCCAGTCGAATCAACGGACGGGCCAGACGCTCTTCACTCTCGGTAATCTCACTCATAGCCCCAGTCTAACGCCGTTTGATTGCGCCACACCGTAAGAAAAATGCCATGATTCCGCCAAATTATGTACTTTTTACCCTCACATAGTGAGATGTGAGCGCTCACAATGGTGGACAGGGGGTGATTGCCGGCCAAATTTGCGCGGCAAAACACAGCAATAGTGTGCTTAGCGGCGGCTTTCCACGGCGTGCCGCACCTCGGCCGAGGGGTCATTGGCCAATTTGGCAAGCATCGCTTCGGACGTATTGGGGTTCAGTGCCACGGCACGGCGGACCATCGAAGAAAGCACCGCCGGTGCTCCCTCTTCGGATTCGGTGCCAAGTACGCCCAAGAAATCCAATGTCTCCGCATCCGCAGTGGGGTCCTGCGCACCCTCAAGCCGCATCTTCCAGCTGGTGCGCTTGTTTTTCAACGCCGTATCCCGGACCGCAGGCACCGGGTCCTTGGTCAGACGGCCGACCAGCCAATTCTTGTCGTCCCCGTTGGCGGCCACGGCTTGACGCACGGACGGTTCGGGGTCTTCGGAGAGTTTGACCAATACGTTCGGGAACGGCATGGTGTCGGCGAGGAACACACGATCGGCCACCGGGGTGTGCGGGTTGCCGGCCACAGCCTCCAAAAGTGCGGTGGCGCGGGAGAACGCCGCCTGATCGGCACGGTCAGGCAACGGCCGACGGGCGAATTCGGACAGTTCGGCCGGGTCGGTGGAATGGCGCAGACGCTCGTATGTAGCGGTCAGCGGTTCGAAATCCACCGGAGCGGCGGACTCGGCTGCGGACTGCGCGCCTTGGTCCTGCTGCTGGGCGTCCGTGTCGGTTGCAGTCTCGGCCGCGGCCTCGGTTGCGGCCTCGGTGGGCTGGGTCTGCTGGCTGGTGGTGTTCTCGTCGGTCATGATGCCCAGCTTAGTCATACAGGCGTCACGCGAGCGGAACCGGAATGTTGACCATGTCAATCGGAGCCGGCACCACAGCGGCATTGAACGCTTCCCGCACACGCTCCTCGAATCGCGCGCAATCATCCTGCGGCACCACCGCGGTCAACTCGACGTTCACCGCATACGATTCATCCTCCTGACTGCCACCAAGCTGCGCCAGGATCTGCTGGAATCGGGCCAACTGCGGGTATTCGAGGCGAACCCGGTATCGCTTGGCGGTCATGATGCGGGCGGCGCGGGCGGCTTTCATCGCCAATGATGCGGCGGATGAGTACGCGCGGACCAGCCCACCGGAACCCAGCAGAATACCACCGAAATATCTGGTGACGGCAACCACGCAATCGGCGGTGCCCGACTGCTTGAGTACGTCGAGAATCGGCTTGCCGGCGGTACCGGACGGCTCGCCGTCATCGCTCATGCGTTCGGACAGTCGCCCATCCGCGCCTCCGCACACGGCGGCATACGCCACGTGTCGGGCTTTCGGATGCTGCTCACGGATCGCAGCCACGAACGCGAGCGCCTCGTCGAGCGTATCGACATGGGCGGCGTCGCCGATAAATTCGGACTTTTTTTCGACGAGCGAATCGTGGGCAGGATCGTCGGGCGTGTTGAGAATCGTCTGCATGAGCGTGTTCCGGTGGTCGACTGGCTGGGTGTTCGATTGAGCGCGAGGCTAGGCAGGGCTATCAGCGTTCGGAGACGACGACGTTATAGTCTTCGCCGGCGAAGTAGGCGGTCAGGCAGGCGATCATCTGGCGGGTGAGCTCCTTGAACGCGCCGTCGGCACGCCAGCCGACGTGCGGGGTCAGGACGATGCCGGGCACATGGCAGATGGCGTCGTCGGCGGTCAGCGGCTCATGGTCGAACACGTCGAGTGCGGCGGGAACATCGCCCTTTTGCAGTCGGGCAAGCAGCGCACCGGATTCGATGACTTCGGAGCGGGCGGTGTTGATGAACAGGGTGCCGGGCTTCACATGCGCAAGGTTCTCGGCGGTGACGATGCCGCGCGTGGCGTTGTTCAGCGGCAGATGGACGGAGATGACGTCGCTGGTTTCGATGAGCTTGTTGAGATCGTCGACCGGAGTGGCACCGGAGCGTTCGAAATGCTCGGGCGGCACATGCGAATTCCATGCGGCGACCTCCATGCCGAGGGCGCGGGCGATGCCGGCCACGGTGGAGCCGATGCCGCCCAGTCCGATGATGCCCATGCGACGGCCGGCGAGTTGCAGTCCATCGCCGCTGGCCCACGCCCAGTTGCCGGCCTTGACGTCCTTATCGAGTTGGCCAACGCGGCGGATGAGCTCGAACAGAAGGGCGAAGGTGTGCTCGGCCACGGCGTGATCGCCATAATGTTCGGCGTTGCAGACGCGGATCTTCAGCTCGCGCGCCTTATCGAGATTGAGGTAGCTGGCGACGCCGGTACCGCAGAACACGATGCACTTGACGTGCCCCTGCCCGCTGATGGTGCGCAGCAGATCGTCCGAAATGTGGTAGCCGCCCACCAGCAGGGCGTCGGCATCCTTCAGACGCTCGGCTATGGTCGCCTCGTCGGACGTGAATTCCTCGAACATACGCACGCGGGCAACGTCGTGGAGCGCGGGGAACTGGGCCTTGATGGGCTCGATCATCGAGTCAAGCACGGACGGCATCACGACGAGGGGCAGATCGGTGCGTTCGCTTTGGGTTTCGTAAATCTCGGTCATGGGCTCCACATTAGGAGGCCGGCGGGAAAAGCGTCACCTTGCGGCTTCCCCTCCTTGAGACCAAGCCGAGCAACTATTGCTTTGCCGCCTGCTCCTGCGTGATGTTCCATTCCTTGACGACGTTCTGGTCCGCGCCCATCGAATAGATGACATCCCAGATGCGTTGGCGTATCTGAGCGTCGTAGGCTTCGTCCCAACATGTGCCTATGGGATGGTCGCTGGATATCGGGCACCATTGGTAGTTGCCTTGATGCACGTTGGCGGTGGGCACCCAATCGATGCGGTTGACGCGCCACGACCCCTTGACGCCCTTCTTGCCGGCGAACTGGATGCGTGCGGTCACACCCTGATTGTTGACCAAGGTTTCCGGCGTGTTCGCCGACTCGGTGACGGCGTTGCCCAGACCGTAGATAATCCACGTGCCGTTATAGTTCTCGATGGGCTGCGCACAATGGCAACCGGCACCGTAAATAACGTCGAAGGCACCAGTGTCGGCAAGCTCATGGGCTTCCGAAATCTGCCAGGAATCGGCGTAATCAAGGTATTCCTGCACCGAGTGCATGGCGATGGCCACCACATCGGCACCTTGCTCGCGGGCCTTGTTGGCCTTGTCTACCGCGCGCTGGATGTCGCTGTCGTGATTCGGGTCGCCGTCTTCGCGCAGACGATCCACCTGCCAGTCCTCGTCGGCGGTCATGCCGTTGAGGGAGACCGTGCCGGTGACCAGACCCAGCTTGCCGCCGCCGGTCGGGGAATCGATGACCAACGGTTTGGTGGAGTCGGCTTCGGTTTTGTACGAGCCGGTCTGGGCGATGCCATTGGCCTCAAGCGTGCCCCACAGACGGGCGATGCCATCCGCCCCCTGATCCCAGGAATGGTTGGTGGCGTGTGTGCAGGCGTTGTATCCCACGTTGCGGGCGGCATCCGCCACTTCCGGCGGAATGTTGAAGATCGGGTACGCGGCATATGGGCCGCCGCGCTGGGCGATCGGGGTTTCGAATTCGCACACGGCGATGTCCGAAGCCTGAATGTACTGCTTCATCGGCGCGAACAGCGGGTCGAAGTTGAAGGCGGTGCCATCCGTGGCGTTGGGGTTCGGGCCTTGGAAATGGCTCCACAATCCCTCATGGAACAACAAATCGCCGTTGACCAGCATGGCGATGCAGTCCGTATCCGGGCAATCCGGTGAATTGCCGTGATGTTCGGTCACCGGTTTGGGCGTGTTCTTCGCTTTATTCAACGCGACGTCCGACACTCCGGCGTGTGCGGGGCCATTGCCGTCCGTGCGATGGGTTGCGAACCATGCGCCGATGCCCAGCGCAACGGCGAGCACGATCACGAACACGATAATCAGCGCCGCACGGTTGGTTCGTGTCGAGTTGGAGCGATGTTGCCCCTGCCCAGCGATATGGCTCATCTTTGCCCGCCCTTCGGAACTCTTCTTCTCTCTCTAGGGTACCGCCCATCTCGGTCAAGTACTGCGGGGAGGGAGGCGATGAGCAAGCGATTGGACAAGCAATATA
>ONZT01001414.1_pt1 | contig 13656 bp, 10 predicted proteins | sample 1671571 | NCBI WGS metagenome assembly ONZT01 (sample SAMN06348170, study PRJEB24527) | human gut metagenome | biome: human gut; feature: ankylosing spondylitis patient; material: feces | host: Homo sapiens | place: China | collected 2015-10
CCAAGTGCCGCCTACGGCGGTTGCACTCCGACACGCGCCTGCGGGCGCAGCCCCGATGGGGAAGCCTTTTACAGCCCCAGCACCGCTTCGATCACGCGGTCACAGTCCTCAAAGGACAGGTTCGTGGAGCAGGGCAGGTTGACAATATACTTGCGGTAGTCCAGCGCCTTGTCCAGACCGTAAGCCTCGTTGCGGGGGTAGTCGGCCTGCTCATGGATGAGCGCCCACACCGGGCGGGTCTGGATGTGCTGCGCCTGCAGCTTCTCGATCACAGTGTCGCGGTCCAGCCCGGAATCCTTCAGATACAGGCTGAAGAACCAGTGGTTGGAGCGGCACTCCCCCTCGCGGAAGGGCAGGATGCGCAGCCCCTTCACGCCGTCCAGCGCGGCCGCATAGCGGTCATACAGTGCCTTTTTGTGGGCGATGAAGCCCTCGAGCCGCTCGAGCTGGGCAAGCCCTAAGGATGCCTGCACGTTCGTCATGCGGTAGTTGTAGCCGACCTCATCGTGCAAAAATTGCAGCAGATCGGTCTTGGCCTGGGTGGACAGATGCTTAGCGTGCTCGGCCCAGTCAGCGTGGTTGGACACGACCATGCCGCCTGCGCCGGTGGTGATGATCTTGTTGCCGTTAAAGCTGTAGCAGCCGATGTCGCCGATGGTGCCCGCAAACTTACCGGCAAACGGGCCGTCGGTGCAGCGGGTGCCGAGTGCCTCGGTGGCATCCTCAATGACGATGAGGCCGTAGCGCTTGGCTATCGCCATCAGGCGGGGCATGTCGGCCATGTTGCCGAACACATGCACGACCTCCAGTGCCTTGATGTGTGCGCCGGTGGCTTTGTTGTACAGCCTGCCGTCCCGCAGCTCGCAGCGGTTCGCACAGAAATCCTCGACGGCGTCGGGGTCAATGCACAGGGAGTCGTCGCAGCCGATGAAGACCGGCTCCGCGCCGACATAGCGGGTCAGCGGGTTGACGGCGGCGATAAAGGTCAGCGTCGGGACGATGACCTCATCCCCGCGGGTGATGCCGGCGGCCATAGCGGCCAGATGCAGCGCGCTGGTACCGGCGTTGCAGGCCACGGCGCGGGGCATGCCCACGTAAGCGGCCAGCGCTTCCTCGAACTCCGTGACCTTGCCGCCGCTGGTGGACACCCACCCCGACGTGATGGCCTGCCCGGCCAGCTCGGCCTCGCGCGCGCCGAAATTCGGAACCGAAAGAGGAATAAATTCAGACATGGTACTGCCTCCAAACTCTATCCTGGTGCCCGCCGTGCAGCGGCGGACGGAATTTTACAAATATTCTATTTTATTATACCGCGTTTGCAGGATAAGGGCAAGAAAAAGATGCGATGGACTTTCTGTATCTTTCCCCCGGGGAAAGCCCGTTTTTCCCGTTGACAAACCTACTCCCTTGCACTACTATAAATACTGCATATAAAGTATAAAATAGGGGGTTTACCATGAAATACGGTTTTATCGGCTGCGGCAACATGGGCGGGGCTGTGGCGCGCGCGGTCTGCAAGGGCGCCGGGTCCGGCGATGTGCTGCTGGCCAACCGCACGCCTGCCAAGGCACAGGCGCTGGCGGACGAGCTCGGCTGCGCCTGCGGCACGAATGAGGAGGTCGCCGGCATCTGCGACTTCATCTTTCTGGGCGTAAAGCCCCAGATGATGGCCGATATGCTCGACGAGCTGACCCCAACGCTGGAGGCCCGCGCCGAGAGCCGCCCCTTTGTGCTGGTCACGATGGCGGCGGGCCTGTCGATGCAGCAGATCCGCCAGATGGCGGGCAGCGGCTATCCCATCATCCGTATGATGCCTAACACCCCCGTGGCGCTGGGCGACGGCATGATCCAGTACTGCTCTGACGATGTGGAGCCGGAAAAAATGGCCGAGTGGCTCACCGCCATGGCCCCTGCAGGCCGTCTGGACGCCGTGCCGGAGAGCCTGATCGACGCCGCAAGCGCGGTGTCCGGCTGCGGACCGGCCTGGGCGTACCAGTTCATCGAGGCACTGGCCGACGGCGGTGTCGCCGCAGGTCTGCCCCGCGCCAAGGCGCAGGAGTACGCCGCCCAGATGCTTTTGGGCAGCGCGCGGATGGTGCTGGAGACCGGCAAGCACCCGGGCGAATTGAAGGACGCCGTCTGCAGCCCCGGCGGCTCGACCATTCAGGGCGTGCGCCTGCTGGAGGAGCGCGCTTTCCGCGGTGCCGTGACCGACGCCGTGCTGGCCGCGTTTGAAAAGACAAAGGATTTGGGGAAGAAGTGACCCCTTCCGAGAATGTAGGGGCGAGCATTGCTCGCCCGCAGACCTGACGGAAAAAAGTGCTTTTCCAGGAAAATACCCCGCGCGGCAGACGCCTGACGGGCGAGCAATGCTCGCCCCTACAAAGCGGTTGCCAAACAGGAATAGAAAGAGAAATTTTATGCGTATCGTCGTTAAAGTAGGCACCAGCACGCTGGCACATCCCGGCGGGCTGCTCAACATCCGCCACACCGAGGATCTGGTCAGGGTGTGGAGCGATATTCAGAACGCCGGACATCAGCTCATCGTCGTATCGTCGGCGGCCACGGGCCTCGGCGCAGGCAAGCTGCAAATTGAAAAGCCCGGCGACCTTGTCACCAAGCAGGCTGCCGCCGCGGTGGGCCAGTGCGAGCTGATGTATACCTATGACCGACTGTTCGGCCAATACAACCATACCGTGGCCCAGATGCTGCTGACGTGGGAGGATTTTGACCACGAAAACCGTCTGCACAACCTGCAAAACACGCTGGAGCGTCTTTTGCAGCTGCACGCCATCCCCATCATCAACGAGAATGACCCCGTCGCCTGCGAGGAATACTCTTTGGGCGACAACGACACGCTGGCCGCGCTGGTGGCCAAGTGCATCCACGCCGATCTGGTCGTGCTGATGTCCGACATCGACGGCCTGTACACCGCCGACCCGCACACCCACCCGGACGCAAAGCTCATCCCGGTGGTCGAGGAGATCACGCCGGAAATTGAGCTGCTGGCGGGCGGCGCGGGCTCGGCCCTGGGCACCGGCGGCATGCTGACGAAGGTCACCGCCGCCAAGCGTGCCACCGAGGCCGGTGTGGACATGATCATTACCAACGGTGCCCACGCCGAGGTGCTGTACGACATTGTCGAGGGCAAGCCCGTCGGCACCCGGTTTGTGGGCCGCAAGGCATAAGGGAGGTCTGACCCCATGACTACGCAGGAAATTTTGCGGGCCGCGCAGGGCGCAAAGCTGCCGCTGGCGCTGGCCGACGCCGACACGAAGAACGCCGCGCTGGAGGCGATGGCCGTTGCGCTCATCGCCGCGCAGGATAAAATTCTGGACGCCAATAAGCAGGACGTCGAGAACGCCCGCGGGCGGGTCAGCGACGTGATGCTGGACCGTCTGGCGCTGACGCCGGGCCGCCTGACCGACATGGCCAAGGGCATGCGCGAGGTCGCGGCCCTGCCCGACCCGGTGGGTGCAGTGCTGCGCAAAATTGTGCGCCCGAACGGCCTTTTAATCGAAAAAACCGCCGTGCCGATGGGTGTCATCGCCATCATCTACGAGAGCCGCCCCAACGTCACGAGCGACGCCGCCGCGCTGGCCATCAAGGCGGGCAGTGCGTGCATCCTGCGCTGCGGGCGCGACGCCTGGGCCAGCTGCCACGCCATCGTGGAGGCCCTGCGCGCCGGTCTGCGCAAGGTGCGCCTGCCGGAGTACGCGGTGAGCCTCATCGAGGACACCTCCCACGCCAGCGCCAACGAGCTGATGACCGCGGATGGGCTGGTCGATCTGCTGATCCCCCGCGGCGGGGCCGGGCTGATCCGCGCCTGCGTCGAGAACGCAACCGTGCCCTGCATCCAGACCGGCACCGGCATCTGCCATGTCTACGTGGACAAGGCCGCCGATCTGGAGATGGCCGTGGATATTGTGGAAAACGCCAAGACGAGCCGCCCCAGCGTCTGCAACGCCGAGGAGGCGCTGCTGGTCCACAGGGACGTGGCAGCGCAGTTTTTGCCAATGCTGAAGGCCCGCCTTGTCGATGCCCGCGCCGCTGCCGGCATCACCCCGGTGGAGCTGCATCTGGACGCGCGCGCCGCGGCCATCATCGACGGTGTGCCCGCCGCGCCGCAGGACTTTGACACCGAGTATCTGGATTATAAGCTGAGCGTGGCCGTTGTGGATGACGTCGATGCGGCCATCGCTCACATTGCGAAGCATTCGACCCACCACAGCGAGGCCATCGTCACGGCGGACGCCGCGGCGGCACAGCGGTTCACGACCTGCGTGGACAGCGCGGCGGTCTACGTGAACGCCAGCACCCGCTTTACCGACGGCGGCGAGTTCGGCCTTGGCTGCGAGATGGGCATCAGCACCCAGAAGCTCCACGCCCGCGGCCCCATGGGGCTGGCCGAGCTGTGTACGTATAAATATATTGTGCACGGCAATGGGCAGGTCAGGGGCGGAAGCAGCGCGAAGATGAGCTGCTACACAAACAAATAAGGCTTCCCCCTTGGGGGGGAAGCTGTCAGCGGCCCCGTCCGCTGACTGATGAGGGCAGACCTTGCCGCTGCAGCCCGTTCACCGGCCGCTATGGCGGGCTTTGCCCTCATCCGGCCTCGGTCGGAGCCTCGGCCACCTTCTCCCGAGGGAGAAGGCTTCCATAACGCAAAAACACCTGCGTCCGAAAACGCAGGTGCTTTTATTTTACCCGATATTCATATCCACCGGCTTCGAGATCCCCTTGACGCTGCCGGAGCCTGTGTACTGCCATATATTGTGCTTGTAGCTGAAGCTCAGCGTATCGCGGTACTGGGCGATCCAGATGTTGTACTTGCTGATGTTCGCAAAGTTCAGCGCGTTATAGAACCAGCTGGCATAGGAGTAAACGCCCGCGCTGTACCCCGCGCTGCGGATCGTCTCGCAGAAGGCGACGGCGCAGGCCGTGCGCTCGGCGGCGCTCAGGGCGTTGGCGCGCCCGCCGCCTACACTCTCGGTGTCGTAGTAGACGCCCAGCGGCAGACTGTAGCCGCTGACAAGGCTCAGCACCATGCTGGCCTCCTCGACGGCCTCGGCCTCGTTGATGGCCTGGCTGTAGAAGTAAACGCCGACGCGCAGGCCCGCGTTGATCGCGCCCTGAATGTTCCGACGATAGGTAGAATCCTCGACCAGCGCACCGCTGCCGTAGCCGCGGTAGCCGCAGCGGATGATGGCAAACGTGATGCCGTCCGACTTGACGGCGTTCCAGTCAATGCTGCCCTGGAACTTCGAGACATCAATGCCGCGGGCCGTGCGGTTCAGTGCGCCGTCCGCCGCAAAGGTGTAGACATTGCCCTGAATGACCTGCTGGCCCGTGACGGGCTGGTGGGTGGACGGGTCGTAATAATACGTTGCGCCGTCAATATCCTGCCAGCCGGTATACTCGTATATCGTGGTGGTCGCGCTGGTCACGGCAAAGCCGTAGTTGGCCAGCTCCTGCACCGCAATGTTATCCGGCCAGCCCGCCGTCGGGTCGGGCACCTGGGTGGGTGCTTGCGTCGGAGCCGCTGTCGGGGCTTCCGTAGGGGCTGCTGTCGGGGCTGCTGTCGGGGCTGCTGTCGGGGCAGGCGTTTGCGTTTCGGCGGGGGTCTGCGTCGGGGCCTCGGTGGGGGAGGGCGTCGCCTCCGGGGTCGGCTCGGGCGTGATCTCGGGGGCCGGTTCCGGCGTGGGGTCCGCCGGGACAGGGGTCTCCTCGGCAGCCGGGGCGGCCCCGCCGGTGTCTTCCTGTACGGTCACCGGCTCGTCCGCGCGGTGTACCCACGCCATGCGGGTGTTGGCCGCACCCAGCAGCGTGACGGAATCCGCCGCGCCGGGCAGCCAGGCCGCCGTGGCCGTGTTGGCGGCGTAGCTCGTATCGCGCATTGCGCCGATCAGGTCCTTCGTGCCGTCCTGATAAACGGGCAGGTAGAGCGTCTCGGTGCCGTCGGCCAGCAGCAGATGTCCGCTGCTGCTCAGCTTGGCTGTGTAGCTCGTCTTGCTGCCGGTCTCGGTCTTAGCGCTGTCGGCGTAGGTCACGGTGTCGGTGACCTCGTTGACGATGGGGGCCGAGCCCGCGTTGCTGACGCCGGAGTCCTCGGCACTCTCGTTGACCTGGCTTGCCTGGACGATCTTCTCTTTAACGGCCTTGACGTCCGCCTTGTAGACGACCTTTTCTTTGACTGTCACGGTCTGGGCCTCGGGCTGCGTGTAGCCCTCGATGGGCTGGACCGCCAGCGTGTAGTCGCCGGGGGTCATGTCCTCGGCCAGCGCGGTGCCGGTCTCGGTATCCAGCTCGTAATCCGTGGCATTGCCCTTGGCGTCGGTCAGTGTGATGGTTGCCGCCACGCCCAGCAGCGGGGTCTTTTCGTTCTCGGCGTCATCCTCCTTCGCGCTTTTGGACGGCGTCGGGGACGGCGAGGCGGACGCATCGGGCGTGGGGCTGGGCTCGGGCGCGTTCTCGACGTAGAGTGTCACACCGACGTCCTGCTGGATGACGCTGGCCTCCATCGTCAGCGGCTTGTCCGGCTCCGGCGTGGGGCTCGGCGTCGGGGAAGGGGTCGGCGTGGCCGCCGTCTCGGGGGTGGCCGTCACGATGGGCGTGGGGCTGGGTTCGGGCGCGGAGAGCGGACCGACGCTGGCCGCAAACGCGCCCAGGCCGATGCTGGCGGTCAGCACCACCGCCGTGCCGCCCGCGGCCAGCTTATACAGCGGCAGCCGCGCAAAGGTGCTGCCGGAGAAATACCGCATGGGGTTCTTTTTATTAAACATTCCTGTTCCTCACAGTTAAAAAGCGATAAACTATTACAAAATGAATCATACCACGAAAAAGGCCCCCGCCGCAAGTAGGCAGGGGTGGAAAATCGCACAGAAAAACGCCGAAATTTTCAACATCCATAGGGTCTGTTTGTGGATAATTGTGACACCGCGGACACAACTTTCCGGGCATCTAGTGGTCGCGGCTGCCGTCAGGCGCCAGCAGTTGTGTTGGGCAAAAATTCCTCCACCAATAAATCGACACACGCACCGTAGCTGCGCTCCGGCCCCGCAAGAAACGGCCAGCGCCCGGTCAGCGGGTCGTAGAGGTGGCTGTACCCCGCAAAAATTTCGTTTTTGTACTGTTTATTATAGAAGAATAGCACCATGCTTGCAAGCCGGCTGCCTTCCCACGCGGGGGAGGGCTTAGGAGGACTGGATTTTTACGTTGGATTTGCTATAATAAGCGTAGAGGATGCAGGGGCGGATGCGAGCATCGACCCCTGCAGAAAATGGAGAGCAATATAGGAGAGCAATATAAGAGGTAAACACCATGCAATACGTCAATTTCGGCACCACAGGCTTACAAATCTCCCGCCTTGGGTTTGGCGGCATTCCCATTCAGCGCATCGACCAGCCCGGCACGCGGGAGCTGCTGATCGCCGCGCATAAGGCGGGCATCAATTACATCGACACTGCCCGCGCCTACACGGTCAGCGAGGCATGGATCGGCCAGTCGCTGGAGGAGGCCGGGCTGCGGGATGACTTCATTCTGGCGACCAAATGCCGCGCACTGACCAAGGCCGACATGGAGGCCGAGATCGCCACGAGCCTGAAAAACCTGCGCACCGACCACATCGAGCTGTTCCAGTTCCACAACCCGAGCCTCGACGGCCTGAAAACCATTCTGGCGCCCGGCGGCGCAATGGAGGCGCTGCTCGAGGCAAAGGCCAGGGGCATCGTCGGGCATATCGGCATCACGGCGCACCTGGCCGCTGTGTTTGAGGCAGCGCTGGACATCCCCGAGATCGAGACGATCATGTTCCCGTACAACATCGTGGAGCAGCAGGGCAGGGAGCTGATCGACCGCTGCGCCGCGGCGGGCAAGGGCTTTATAGACATGAAGCCGCTGGCGGGCGGTGCCATTGAGGATGGCCGCCTGGCACTGCGGTACGTGCTGTCCAACCCGGCAGTCACGGTGTCCATCCCCGGCATGGCGACGGTGGAGGAGCTGAACGCCAACGTGGCGGGCGCGGCCAACACCGCCCCGCTCACGCCCGAGGAGGAGGCCGCCTGCCAGAAGGTGCGCGACGCGCTGGGCACCCAGTTCTGCCGCCGCTGCAACTACTGTGCGCCCTGCACGGTTGGGATTTCCATCCCCAGTGTGTTCCTGTTCCAGGGGTACCTGAACCGCTACGGCCTGCAGCAGTGGGGCCGCGAGCGCTATGCGACGCTGCAGACCAAGGCCGGTGCCTGCATCCGGTGCGGTGCCTGTGAGCCGCGCTGCCCGTACAACCTGCCGATCCGGCAGATGATGCAGAAGGCCGCGGAGGATTTTGGAGAGTAAGGGTAGATAAAACAAGGCGTAGGGGCGGATTCCATATCCGCCCGTGGGGGCTTTCGCAGCCGCAAGCTGCCCGGGCGCATATAGAATGCGCCCCTACAGGGTCAACAGAATAAAGCGGCCTTCCCATTACAGCACATTTGCCGGTAAGCCGCGGGCCGGGCATGCCCGGCCCCTACCGGGTTACAGCCCGTAAATGGGCAATCGGGATGAACTCTGCCCTCATCAGTCCGCTTCGCGGCCAGCTTCCCCCACGGGGGAAGCCTTTTTTTGTTTCTGAATATTGTTTTTTGCTGGGCGAACGTGTATAATTTAATCTGTATAATTTTGTGCAATAATGTGAGGAATGAGTGCTATGCTTTCCGACCCCCAGCTGCATTATCTTGATAACGCCGCCACGTCCCGGGTGGACCCGGCGGTGGCGCAGGCCGTCAGCGAGGCGCTGACTGAGCTTTGGGCCAACCCCAGCAGCCTGTATGACCCCGCCGTTGCCGCGCAGGATGCCATTGCCGCGGCCCGCGCCCGCGTGGCCAAAACGCTGCACTGCCGCAGCGATGAAATCTACTTCACGGCCTGCGGCAGTGAGGGCAACAACATGGCCGTGACCGGCGCGGCCCGCCCGCGTAAGCACTGGGGCAATAAAATCGTCGTCACGGGCTTTGAACACCCCAGCGTGCAGCGCCCTATCCGCGCGTTGAAGGACGAAGGCTTCACCGTCGTCGAGGTCATGCCCGGGGCGGACGGACGCATTGACACGCAGAAATTCCTGGCCGAGATCGACAAAAACACGGTGCTGGCCGCCTGCATGGCCGTCAACAACGAGACCGGCGCCGTGCAGGACATCGCGGCGCTGGGCAAGGGCATCAAGGCGCGCAACAGCCGCACCCACTTCCATGTGGATGCCGTGCAGGCGTGGCTGCGCATGCCCATCGACCTGCAGAAATGGCGCGAGGTCGATACGCTCTCCGTCTCCGGCCACAAGGTCCACGCGCCCAAGGGCGTCGGCGCACTGTTCATCCGGGACAGCCAGCGCCAGACGCTCAAACCGCCCTATCTCGGCGGCCATCAGGAGCGCGGCCTGCGCCCCGGCACCGAGAACACGCCCTACATTGTGGGTCTCGGCGTGGCCGCCGCGCAGGGTCAGCAGAAGCTGCGCCCCCGCATTGCACACATTGCCGCACTGAATCGGCAGCTGCGCGCGGGGCTTGAAGAATTGGACGGCATCACGCTCAATTCGCCCGACGACGCGGTGGGGGAGATCGTGAATTTCTCCACCGGCTGCATCAACAGCCAGACCTTCATCAACTACCTGAACACCCGCGCGGTCTATGTCTCGGGCGGCTCTGCCTGCGACAAGGGCGAGCCGAGCCACACCCTGCTGGCCATGGGCTGCGCCGACCTGACCGTCCGCACCGCCCTGCGCGTGAGCTTCTGCGCCGATAACACCGCCGAGGACGTGGACGCGCTGCTGGCGGGGCTGCGGGACGGATTACAGGAATTGCAGCATATTTGAACGGCTGCCGACGGCGGCCTGAGGGCAGGCCGCCCTACGTACCCCTTTTCGAGCAAATCGTAGGGCGGGGTGCCCTCACCCCGCCGCAGGCAGTAGGGGCGGGACATGTCTCGCCCGCAGCCTTCCCGTTACAGCGTGTTTGCCGTAAAGCTGCGGGCCGGGCATGCCCGGCCCCTACTGCGGCACATCCATTTTGAAAGGAACCATTTTATGAAAGAACTCATCCTCGCCTATCAGGGCGAAATGACGCTGAAGGGCCTGAACCGCGGCAAGTTTGAGGCGCGGCTGGCCAAGACGATCCGCTGGCGGCTGGAGCCGCTGGGCAAGTTCAAGGTCTATCAGGCCCAGAGCACCGTTTTCATCGAGCCGAAGGAGGACGGCCTCGACATGGACGAGGCGTTCCGCCGCGTGTCCCATGTGTTCGGCATCGTCAAGCTGAGCCGCGCCGTCGAGTGCCCGAAGGACTTTGCCGCAATATGCGAGACCGCCGAGGCGTATCTCGGCGAGACGCTGCGCGGCATCCGCACCTTCAAGGTCGAGGCCAAGCGCGCCGACAAGACCTACCCGATGAAGAGCCCCGAGATCTGCCGCGAGTTGGGTGCCTACCTGCTGGACAAGCACCATCATCTGCGTGTCGACGTGCATAACCCGCAGCTGGAGATCATGGTGGAAATTCGCGACTACGCCGCCTATGTCCACGGCCCCAAGGTCGAGGCCGCGGGCGGTCTGCCCGTCGGTACGAGCGGGCGCGCGCTGAACCTGCTGTCCGGCGGCATCGACAGCCCCGTCGCCGCATGGTGCATGGCCCGCCGCGGTCTGGCGCTGCACCACATCCACTTTGCCAGCCCGCCGTACACGAGCCTGCGCGCCAAGCTGAAAGTGCGCGATCTGGCCCGCGAGCTGGTCGAGTACACCGGCAACTGCACGCTGTTCGTCGTGCCCTACACGAAGCCGCAGGAGTATATCCGTGACAACGCGCCCGACGTGCTGTTCACAGTTCTGATGCGCCGCAGCATGCTGCGCATTGCCAATCAGGTGGCGAAAAAGCTCGAGCTGCAGGCCCTCATCACCGGCGAGAGCCTGGCCCAGGTCGCCAGCCAGACCATGGCCGCGCTGGCCTGCACAGACCAGGCGCAGGACCTGCCCGTGCTGCGCCCCTGCATCGGCATGGACAAGATCGAGATCATCAATATTTCGCGTAAGATCGGTACATTTGAGACGTCCATTGAGCCGTATGAGGACTGCTGCACGATCTTTACTCCGCCGCACCCCAAGACGAATCCGACGCTGGACGAGATCTTGGCCGCCGAGGCCGCTATGCCCGGCCTGGCCGCGCTGGAAGCCGAGGCCGCCGAGAACGTCGAGAAAATCTATATCCGCATGGGAGATGACGAGCTGCTGTGACTGCTGAAATTATCTGCGTAGGCACGGAGCTTCTGCTGGGCGACATCCTGAACACCAACGCGCAGTTTTTAAGCCGCGAGCTGGCCGAGCTCGGTATCAGCGTGATGCACCAGCATGTCATCGGCGATAACCCCGCCCGCCTGAAGGAGCTGGTTTTGCAGGCGAAAAGCCGCAGCGACCTGCTCGTCTTTTCGGGCGGTCTCGGCCCCACCGAGGACGATCTGACGAAGGAGACCGTGGCCGAGGCGTTCGGCGATACGCTGGCCTTTGACGAGGGCGAGTGGCAGAAGATCATCGACTTTTTCGCCCGGACAAACAGACGCCCCACGCCGAACAACCGCAAGCAGGCCATGTGCCCGACGGTGGGCCACAAGCTCATCAACGACCACGGCACGGCCCCCGGCGCGTGGTTTGAGGACGCCGACGGCCACTGCGCCGCGCTGATGCCCGGCGTCCCGCGGGAGATGAAGGCCATGTGGGCCGAGCAGGTCCGCCCGATTCTGCTGAAACGGCAAAACTGCACGATCCACAGCCGCACGCTGCGGGTGCTGGGCGGCGAGAGCGCCATTGCCAGCAAGGTCGCGCCGCTGTTTGAGGCCGCGAACCCCACCGCCGCCATCTACTGCAAGACCGGCGAGTGCGAGATCCGCGTGACGGCCCGCGAGGCCACCGAGCAGGCCGCCGAGGCCGCCTGCAATGCCCGCATTGCGGAGTTTAAAGAGATTCTCGGCGCAGCCGCCTACGATGTGGACGTGCCCGCGCTGGAATACACGGTGGTACGCGCCTTGCGGGAGCACGGCTTGCACGCCGCCGCGGCGGAGAGCTGCACCGGCGGCATGATCGCCGAGCGGCTGACGAACGTGCCCGGCTCCAGCGAGGTGTTCGGCTATGGCTTTGTCACCTACGCCGAGGCTGCCAAGCAAAAGCTGCTGGGTGTGGATGCGGCTGTCATTGAAAAGTACAACGTCGTGTCCGGCCCTGTGGCCGCGGCCATGGCCTTTGGCGCTGCCCGGGAATCCGGTGCAGAGCTGGCCGTGGGCATCACGGGATTAGCCGGACCCGGCGGCGCACTGCCCGGCAAGCCGGTGGGTACGGTCTATCTGGCCGGTGCCGACACCCGCACGGACACGGGGTATTTAATGCGCCTGACCCTGGGCGGCTATCAGGACCGCCAGATCATCCGCACCCGCGCCGCACTGTACGCACTGGATATGCTGCGCCGCATGGCGCTGGGCCTCGATGTGCCGGACAGCGTGCGCTTCACGCCGGAGACGGCGGACAGAGAACTGGATATATAAAGCCCCAAGCCTTCCCCTTGAGGGGAAGGTGCCGCCGCAGCGGCGGATGAGGTGAAAGCTCCCGGGACCGCCTGTTTACGGGTGGTTGTGGCAAGGCTGCCCCTCATTCGTCTGCGGGCGGGGCCGCAGACACCTTCCCCCAAGGGGGAAGGCAATTCAACACAAGAAAGGTTCCACCATGGTCAACACTCAACTGAAAATCCTGCGTGTTTTCGGGCCCACGGGCGCGGAGGTATCCTCCGTGCTGCGGGGCATCCGGGATGATGGCTGCCCCGGCCTGCGTCTGCTGGAACGGGACGGCGAGTTTGCCATCTGTGTGCAGGTCAGCGCCCCCAACCGCGCCATGGCGGAGCAATACTGCGATAAATGGGCCGCGCGGCTGCGCGCCAAGTTCGGCGACGATGTCTTTGCCGAGGGGGAGACCAGCCTGGCCCAGGCCACGCTGGACGCTCTGCTGGAAAAACGCAAGCTGCTGGTTGCCGTGGACGAGCCGACGGGCCGCCTGCTGGGCAGCCTTTTGCAGCCGCTGCCCCACAGCGAGGCCGTCTTTGACTTTGGCACCGAGAGCTACGCCGACCCGCAGAAATCCCGCCGCATCACCGTGCCGGAGCAGCTGCTCCGGCGCTTCCCCGGCGACATTGTGCAGGCCGCAGCGGGCCGTGCGCTGGCCGCGCTGCAGGTCACGGGCGCGGATTACGCTGCCGCCTACATGCCCGCCAGCGTCGGGCAGTGCCCCTTTGTGCTGGTGTGTGACCGCCGCGGCGCGGTGGCCTGCGCCCTGCCGCCCGATATGAACGATACCTTCATCGGCAACCAGATCCTGGACCTGCTGCGCCGACGTTTGTTCGGCCTGCAGCTGACAGATTCCTGCATCACGTTCCGCCCCGGCCATGACCGGCCGCTGCTCGTTGTGTCGGAGGCCGCCCGGAGCCGCGGCAACACGGTGCGGTTCTCGCTGCGCCGCCGCACGCCGCCCACGCGGGACGCCGACCATACCGCCGATTTTGAGCCGATGCTCGATTTTGACCGGCCCGCGCCGGTCAGCCCGCCGAGCTTCCCGCAACAGGAGCAGTCTGCCGCGCCCGACCCCGCAGATCGGAAGAGCGTCGT
>ONZT01001418.1_pt1 | contig 13610 bp, 12 predicted proteins | sample 1671571 | NCBI WGS metagenome assembly ONZT01 (sample SAMN06348170, study PRJEB24527) | human gut metagenome | biome: human gut; feature: ankylosing spondylitis patient; material: feces | host: Homo sapiens | place: China | collected 2015-10
GCCGACGCGGCGCTGACCCTGGCGGCGGTGGCGGTGTCCTGCAGGCGGGCCATGGCGGCGTCAATGACGTCGCGGCGCTCGCCGCTGGCAGCGGCCTTTTCCTCAAGGGCACGCAGGGCCTCGCGCAGCTCGGCCACGCGGGCGTCCAGCCCGGCCATGCCGCTTTTCAGCGTCTCGATGGCGGCGCGGTGGTCCGCGGCCTCGCGCTCGATGCTCTCGCGGCCCTGCCCGGCGCGCTCCAATTCGGACGCAGCCTCGTCGATGCGGAACCGGCTGTGCTCGCTCTCGTTTTTCAGGACGGCGATCTCGCTCTCGCTGCCGGCGTTTGCCTCGGTGATGGCACGGATGTCGGCGTTGGCCTGCTCGACGGCCAGCATCAGCTGCTGGGCCTCGGCACGCAGGGACGCGCTTTTTTCGTCAAACTCGTCCAGCTGGCGGCTCAGGCGGTCATAGTCGGCCTGGGCGGCCTCGTACTTGCGCTGCTGGTCGCGCAGCGAGTCGTTGGCGCGGCGGATGGCATCGACCCAGAGTGTGATCTCCAGCGTCTTGCGCCTCTCGCTCAATTCCAGAAACTGCTGGGCCTTCTCGCTGTCGCGTTTCAGGGGGCCGACGCGCTTTTCCAGCTCACCCAGAATGTCCCGCAGGCGCTCTAAGTTGCCCTCGGCGGCGTCCAGGCGGCGCTCGGCCTCGTTTTTGCGGTAGCGGTACTTGGCGATGCCGGACGCTTCCTCAAAAATTTCGCGGCGTTCCGCTGATTTTGCACCGACGATCTCGGCAATGCGGCCCTGCCCGACGATGGCATAGCCGTCGCGGCCAATGCCGGTGTCGAGCAGCAGCTCGTACACGTCCTTTAAGCGGACGTTCTGGCCGTTGATGGAGTATTCACTCTCGCCGCTGCGGTAGTACCGGCGGCCGATCGTGACCTCGTCGGCGTCCATGTCCAGACCGTGGTCGCTGTTGTCGATGGTCAGCGCGACGGAGGCATAGCCCATGGCACCGCGGGACTGGGTGCCGCCGAAGATGACGTCCTCCATCTTTCCGCTGCCGCGCAGCTGCTTGGAGCTGGTCTCGCCCAGCACCCAGCGGATGGAGTCGGAGATGTTCGACTTGCCCGAGCCGTTCGGCCCGACAACGCCGGTAATGCCCTCGCCGATCTCGATCTTTGTCTTATCGGGGAAGGATTTGAAGCCTTGGATTTCCAGTTCTTTCAGGCGCATTCCATGGGTACCTTTCAAAATTCTTAAAATGGTCGTAGGGGCCGGGCATGCCCGGCCCTCAACCTCGCCTTATGTACCCGTAAACGGGTCGCGATTTTTATGCCGCGGGCCGGGCATGCCCGGCCCCTACAGCCGCGGCGGCATGGGGGCATGCCGCCCTACAATTTCATTGCAATTTTTCCAGCGCCACCTTTGCTGCGTGCTGCTCGGCGGCTTTTTTGCTGCGGCCACGGCCCTCGGCCAGCAGCTCGCCGTTGCGCCAGACGCAGACCGTAAACTGCTTGTTGTGGTCGGGGCCGGTCTCGCCGGTGACCTCATATTTCAGCACAGCGGACGGGTCCTGCTGGACGACCTCCTGCAGACGGGTCTTGTAGTCGTCCTCGGCGGTCTTGCCCTCGGTGATGAAGGGCAGGATGAAATTGCGCGCGGCCTCCATGCCGCCGTCCAGATACAGCGCGGCAATGACCGCCTCGAACGCATCGGAGACAACGCTCGGGCGGCTGCGTCCGCCGCCAAGGTCCTCGCCGTGGCCAAGGCGCAGATACTCACCCAGCTGAATTTCCTGTGCGAACTGGAACAGTGCATCCTCGCTGACGAGGCTGGCGCGCATACGGGTCAGCTCGCCCTCGGGGCGGCCCGACTGGTGGAACAGGTAGTCCGCTACAACGACGGACAGCACGCTGTCGCCCAGAAATTCCAGCCGCTCGTTGTGGGTCGTGGCGACCTTGCTCTCGTTGGCATAGCTGGTATGGGTCAGCGCAATGCGCAGCAGCGCAGGATTTTTGAATGTATAGTGCAGGACCTCCTGCAGTTCTTCCGGTTTGTGAGCCATATTCTTTCACCTTTCCGGCTAGTCCGTAGGGGCCGGGCATACCCGGCCCTCAACCTTATCTCGATTGCCCTTTTACGGGCGGTATTTTTTATGCCGCGGGCCGGACATGTCCGGCCCCTACAGGGCAGCTTTACTTTTAAGCGTCCGCTTCTTCCTTCTGTGCAGCCACCTCTGCCAGCGCCTTCTCCATCGTGCCGCACAGGTCGTTGGCGACGCAGAGCTTGGCCTGACGGATGGCGTTCTTGATGCCCTTGGCGTGGCTGGAACCGTGCGCCTTGATGACCGGCTTCGCGGCGCCCAGCAGCGGTGCGCCGCCGACCTCCTCGGAGTCCATCATGCGTTTCAGCTCGCCCAGACCGCCTTTGATGCCCAGATAGCTGAGCTTGGTGATCAGGTTCTGCAAGAAGATTTTTTTCAGCATCCCCAGCAGCGTTTTGGCGACGCCCTCGGTCAATTTCAGCACGACGTTGCCGACAAAGCCGTCGCAGACGACGACGTCCACGTCACCGTCCATGATGTAGCGCGGCTCGATGTTGCCCGCAAAGTGGATGCAGGGGTTTGCCTTCAGCAGCTTGTGGGCCTCGCGGTAGGTCGGCGTGCCCTTCGTGTCCTCCGCGCCGTTGTTGACAAGCGCGACCTTCGGCGTTTCGCGGCCCATGACCTTCTCGGCGTAGACGCTGCCCATCGTGCCGAAGGCGTTCAGCATCTCGGGGCGGCACTCGACGTTCGCACCGCAGTCCAGCAGCAGGAAATTCTGCTTGGCGCCGGGCATCGGGGTGGCCAGCGCCGGGCGCTTGACACCCTTGACCGTGCGCACGATGAGACTGGTGCCGACGTGCAGCGCACCGGTGGAGCCGGCACTGACAAAGGCATCGGCCTCGCCGTTCTTCAGCATGGTCAGACCCTTCACAAGGCTGGAATCCTTTTTGTGGCGCACGGCCTTGACCGGGTCATCGTGCATGTCGATGGTCTCGGTGCAGTTGAGGATCTCAAACGGTGCAAGGTCGATTTTATTCTCTTTTGCGCAGTCGCGGATGGCTTTTTCCTCACCCAGCAGCACCAGCTCCATGCCGTCGCCGAACTCCGCCGCGGCCTGGCTCACGCCCTGCAAAACGCACAGCGGGGCGTTGTCGCCGCCCATGGCATCCACTAAAATTTTCATGCTTCGTACTCCTTTACCCATGCCTGCATGGCGTCCTGCGCGGCCTGCGAAAGCGCCATGTAGCGCTCGCGTTTGTCGCGGATGCTGTTGATCTCCTCGGTGCGGGGCAGGATGCCCATGTTCGCACCCATCGGCTGGAAGTCCTTGTTCGGCGTCGTGATGTAGTCCAGCAGCGCGCCGCACATCGTTGCCGCCGGGGGCGGCGGCAGCTCGCGGCCCTTGAGCCGTGCAAGCATCTGGTGCGCCGCCAGCAAGCCGGACGCCGCGCTCTCCATATAGCCCTCAAAGCCGGTGATCTGCCCTGCAAAAAACACGTTGGGATGTTCTTTCAAGAACTGCTGCTTCGTCAAAACCTTCGGGCTCTCCAAAAAGGTGTTGCGGTGCATGACGCCGTACCGCACAAATTCGGCGTGCTCCAGGCCGGGGATCATGCTGAACACCCGTTTCTGTTCGCCCCATTTCAGGTTGGTCTGGAAGCCGACGAGGTTATAGAGCGTGCGGGCCGTGTTCTCGGCACGCAGCTGGACGGCGGCCCAGGGGCGGTGGCCGGTGCGCGGGTCGCGCAGACCGACGGGGCGCAGGGGGCCGAACCGGATCGTATCTGCGCCGCGGGCGGCCATGACCTCAATCGGCATGCAGCCCTCGTAGACGGTCAGGTCGCCGTCAAAGTCGTGGAGCGGCGCGCGCTCGGCGGCAATGAGCGCCACGTGGAACGCCTCGTATTCCTCTTTATTGAACGGGCAGTTCAGGTAGTCCGCCTCGCCGCGGCCATAGCGGGACGCGGCAAAAACCTTGTCATAGTCAAGGCTCTCGGCGGTCACGATGGGCGCGACAGCGTCATAAAAGCTCAGCCGATGGTCGCCGGTCAGCGCGGCGACGGCCTGTGCCAGTGCGCCCTCGGTCAGCGGGCCGCTGGCGACGAGCACGGGTGCGCTCTCGTCCAGCGCCGTGACCTCCTCGCGCCGGACCGTGATGTTGGGATGGTTTTCCACCATTTCGGTCACGGCGGTGGAAAACACATCGCGGTCCACGGCCAGCGCACCGCCCGCCGCCACGCGGGCGGTCTCGGCGGCGTCCAACAGATGGCTGCCCATCATCTTCATCTCAATTTTCAAAAGTCCCGACGCGGAGTCGGGGCGCTCGGCCTTGAGCGAGTTGGAGCAGATCAGCTCCGCGAAGCCCGCGCTTTTATGGGCCGGGGAATATTTTGCGGGCTTCTGCTCGTACAGCTCGACCTGCACGCCGCGGTCCGCCAGCCAAAGCGCCGCCTCGCAGCCGGCCAGACCGGCACCGATGATTTTCACTTGCATAGTTTCTCCGTAACGTCTCTGTTTTCCGCAGGTTGTAGGGGCGGATACGCGCATCCGCCCGCAAGTCGGCAGCCTGTCCGCGGGTCGATGCAGGCATCGACCCCAACAGAAGTGCCGAAAGCGGTCATTTCTTCTCAATCGCCTTCACAAACCCGCACCCCTCTTTGGCGCAGTAGAGCTGGCCCTTCTTTTTAAAGAGGGTGCTGCCGCACTGGGGGCACTTTTCGGGCACCGGCTCGTCCCAGGTCATATAGTTGCACTTGGGGTAGTTGCTGCAGCCGTAGTAGACGCGGCCCTTGGCGCTCTTGCGCACCAGCATGTGGCCGCCGTCCAGCGGGCAGAGACCGCCCGTGTCCTTGACCAGCGGGTGGGCGTTGCGGCACTCCGGGAAGCCCGAGCACGCCACAAACTTGCCGTAGCGGCCAGATTTGATGACCATGGGCCGCCCGCATTTTTCGCAGATCTCATCCGTGGGGATGTCCTCGACCTTGATGCGCTTGCCCTCCATATTCTTCTCGGCCTGCTCCAGGCTCTTTTCAAAGCCCTGGTAAAAGTCGTCGATGGTCTTGACCCAGTCCGCCTGGCCGGCTTCGACAACGTCGAGCTTTTTCTCCATGTCAGCGCTGAATTTCACGTTGACGATGTCGGGGAACTGCTCCATCATGACCGTGTTGACGGCCTGGCCGAGCGGGGTGGTTTTCAGCTTTTTCTGGTCCTTCTCCACATAGCCGCGGTCCACGATGGTCGTGATGATGGGCGCATAGGTGGACGGGCGTCCGATGCCGTTTTCCTCCAGCGCGTGGATCAGCGTGGCCTCGGTGTAAAGCGGCGGCGGCTGGGTGAACTTCTGGTCCGCCGTCAGCTTTTTGAGTTTGAGGGTCTGGCCCTCCTCCAGCGGGGGCAGGGCGGTCTCCTTCTTTTTGGTGTCGTCGGTGGATTCCTCGTACAGCGCGGTGAAGCCGTCGAACGAGACGCGGAAGCCCGACGCACGGAACAGGTAGTCCCCTGCCGTGATGGACGCGGAGACGGTGTCCTGAATGCAGTCGGCCATCTGGCTGGCCATAAAGCGGCTCCAGATCAGGCGGTAGAGCTTTGCGGTGTCGCCGCTGATGCTCTGCTCGACCTCGTCGGGGGTCAGCTCGGGCATAGACGGGCGGATGGCCTCGTGGGCGTCCTGCGCGGCGGTGGCGGAGCGGCTTTTCCACTTGCGGGCGGTCTTGCAGACGTAGTTGTCGCCCCAGCGCTCCGCAATAAAGGTCTTGGCCGCGGCCTGAGCCTCGGCGGCAATGCGCAGCGAGTCGGTACGCATATAGGTGATAAGACCCACCGTGCCGTGGCCCGCAATGTCCATGCCTTCATACAGCGTCTGGGCGGCGCGCATCGTGCGGGTGGCCGAGAAGCCGAACGCGCGGCTCGCGTCCTGCTGCAAGGTGGACGTGATAAAGGGCGGCGAGGGCTGGCGGCGGCGCTTGCCCTTTTCGATTTTCGTGATGGTATAGTCCCTGCCGTCCAGCGCGGCCAGGATGCCGTCGGCCTGCTGCTTATTGGTGACGGTCAGCTTTTTGCCGTCGGCGGTGGCGGCCAGGCGGGCCGTGAACTCGCCCTTCTCGCCCTGCGGGTTCAGCAGCGCGTCGATGTTCCAGTATTCGTCGGGCTTGAAGTTTTCAATTTCCAGCTCGCGGTCCCGGATCAGCCGCACGGCCACGCTCTGCACGCGGCCCGCCGACAGGCCGCGGCGGACCTTTTTCCACAGGAACGGGCTCAATTTGTAGCCGACCAGACGGTCCAGCTCGCGCCGGGCCTGCTGGGCGTTGAACAGGTCGATATTGATGGCGCGCGGGTGGGCCATGCCCTCCTTGACGCCCTTCTTCGTGATCTCGTCAAAGGTCACGCGGTTGGGTGCGCTGGGGTCCAGCCCCAGAATGTTCGCCAGATGCCAGCTGATGGCCTCGCCCTCGCGGTCCGGGTCGGTTGCCAGCAGGACGCCGTCGCACTTTTTGGCCTCGGCCTTCAGCTCCTTGACGAGCTTCTGCTTGCCCTTGATGGTGATATATTTCGGTGTATAGCCATTTTCGACATCAATGCCCAGCGTGCTGGCGGGCAGGTCGCGCACATGGCCCATACTGGCCGTGACCTTGTAGCCGCGGCCCAGATACTTGCCAATGGTCTTGGCCTTGGCAGGGGATTCCACGATGACTAATTTTGGCATAAGTTACCTCAATGTTTAAATTTAGATGACACGCATACTTCCGAGCGTTGCCTGTAGGGGCGAACATTGTTCGCCCGCCAGCTTATCGCCGCCACAAACGCCCCGGGTCGTCGAGAACGCCGACCCCTACAGCCGTAGGGGCGGATTCCATATCCGCCCGGGCACCTTGCCACTGCCTTCATCTATTATTCTGCAATATATCTTCTCCCCGGCTGCACCTGTGCTCCGCCCATCAACTCCAGCTCGGTACACGCCGCCAGCACCCGTCCGGCGGGCAGGCTTGCGGCGGCGCACAGGGCGTCGATGCTTTGGGGCGTGGGCTTTAACACGGCGTAGACGGCCTGCGCATCGGCGCTGACCGTGGCCGGGTCAAACCGCTGCTGCGCCGGGGCGGCGGTCTCCGCACCAATACCCAGTATATCCAGCGCATCCGCGGCTTTGCAGAGCGGCTCGGCGCGATGGGTGCGCAGCAGCTCGTTTGTGCCCTCGCTCAAAGCGCTGTAGATGCTGCCCGGCACGGCCAACACGGGGCGGCCCAGCCGCTCGGCGTGGCCGACGGTGTTCAGCGTGCCGCTGCGGGTGCGGGCCTCGGCGACGCAGAGCGCCTCGCTCTGCGCGGCAATGAGCCGGTTGCGGGCCAGAAAAGTGCCCGTCGTGCGCCCGCTGTAGCCGGGCGGATACTCGCTGCAGACCGCGCCGCCGCCCTTCTCAATGGCGGTGCGCAGCTTCGCGTTGGAGGCGGGGTAGGTCTTGTCGATGGCCGTGCCCAGAAAGGCAATCGTCGGCACATCAGCCTGCACGGCGGCGCGGTGTGCCTCGCTGTCCAGCCCGTCGGCCAGGCCGCTGACGAGCACGACGCCCGCCCGCGCCATCGCCAGTGACAGGTCAAACGCGGCCTGCCGCCCGTAGGTGCTGGGCCGCCGCGTGCCCACCATGCCCGCGTACCGCCGCCCGTTCAGGCAGGCGATGTCGCCGGTCACGTAGAGCGCAAGCGGCAGGTCGGGCAGGTCCCGCAAACGGTCCGGGTATACGCCCTCGTCGGGCGTCAGCACGTCGATGCCCGACAGCAGGCAGTGGTCGAACCGTTCCTCATAATCAAAGGGCGTCGTGTCCCGCAGCTGTGCCAGCGCGTGGGGCGTCAGGCAGGCGGGCGGGGCCTCGGTCCCGGCACGCAGGGCATCGTATAGCTCCGCCGGGTCGGGGTAGAGCGTCAGCAGCTCCTGCGCATATTGGCAGCTCGAGCCGACGGCATCCGCCAGCCAGAGCCAGGCAAGTGTTTTGTCCATGGGCAGCTCCTTGGCTCCCTCTGCGAGGGAGCTGTCGCCCGCAGGCGACTGAGGGAGAGAACTTCATCTCAACCCGAAATTTTCCGGCAATGGCAAGGTTCTCTCCCCTCACCCGCTCCCGGAGGGGGCCGGCAATGCGTTACACACCCCTGAAATGCCACAGCAGCACGCTGCCCGCCACCGCCGCGTTCAAACTCTCGACGCGGTCAGTCATCGGGATGCGGACGGCCATGTCGCAGGCCTCGACGGTCCTGTCCGTCAGGCCCTGCCCCTCGCTGCCGATGACGACGCACAGCCCGCCCGGGAAATCGTTCCCGGCCTCGTCCAGCGGACGCGAGCGGTAGAGCGCCGTCGCCAGCGTCGTCACGCCGCGGGCACGCAACGCGGCCAGCGCGGCGGGCAGATCGTCGCTGTGCAGCGTCGGCAGCCGCCCCGCCGCGCCCATCGAGGACCGCAGCGTCTTGGGCGACAGCGGCGACGCGCAGCCCGGCCCCAGCACAACGGCATCAAAGCCGAACGCGGCAGCGCTGCGCAGCAGCGTACCCACGTTGCCGGGGTCCTGCACGCCCTCCAGCATCAAAATGCGGCGGGCCGTGTCCAACGTGTCCGCGGGCGGCACGGGCGTTTCAAACAGGGCAAACACGCCCTGATTGGATTTGGTGCCGCTTAATTTTTCGGCCACATGGGGCGCGATCTCGGCGGGGTCGAATTGGGCCAGCTCGGGCGTTTTTGCCAGCGCCGCCGCCGTGGCGTACATCGCACGCGGCGTGCAGCTTTTGGCCAGCTCCAGGCAGAGCTTCGGCCCCTCGGCAAAGAAAAGCCCGTCGGCGGCGCGCTGCTTTTCTGAGTCGCGCACCGCGCAGGCGTATTTGATCTTAGCGTTTTCGCGGCTTGTGATCGTTTCCATTGTAGCGCCCCTTTTGGATAAAATCAACTGATTTGTATGAATAAAGGGAAACGGCAGTCTGCCGGAAGGCCGTCCCTCATCCGTCGGCGGCCTCAAGCCTTCTCCCCTTGGGGGAGAAGGTGGCCCGCAGGCCGGATGAGGGGAGAGCTTTCCTTGGTTGCCCGCTTTTTTGCCATTTCCCCCTTTAAACACAAAAGGACTCGCGCGTGTGCGCGAGTCTTTTATGCAAGCTATTACAGAGCCTTCTTGGCGGTCTCGACCAGAGCGTTGAAGCTGGCGGGATCGTGGATGGCCATCTCAGACAGCATCTTGCGGTTCAGCTCGACGCCGGCCTTCTTCAGGCCGTTCATGAAGGTGGAGTAGTTCATACCCTGAGCACGAACAGCGTTGTTGATGCGGGTGATCCACAGGTTGCGGAACTGGCGCTTCTTCTGCTTACGGCCGACGAAAGCGTAGTTGCCGCTCTTCATAACGGCCTGCTTGGCCATGCGGAAGTGCTTGGACTTAGCACCGTAGTAACCCTTTGCGAGCTTGAGAGTCTTAGCACGACGCTTGTGCGTCATGGTAGCGCCTTTAATACGAGCCATGTTTTATATCTCCTTTGTCTGTAACTGGTAGTAACTGACCTTTAAATGTCTTAGTGATTAGCCACCGTAGGGCATCATTTTCTTGACGGCAGCCTCGTTGGTCTTGTCGACGTACTTGGGCATACGCAGGCCGCGGGTGAGCTTGGTGGTCTTTTTGGTCAGGATGTGACGGCGCTTGGACGCATTGCGCTTGATCTTGCCGGAAGCAGTCATCTTGAAGCGCTTCTTGGCGCCGGAAAGGGTCTTGAGCTTCATTTTAGCCATTGTTGTTTCCTCCTAGAGAGTTTACTTTCTTACTTGTTGGGAACGGGGGACATGAACATCATCATGCTGCGGCCCTCAAGCTTGGGCTGCTTGTCGATGACGGCCTTGCCCTCCAACGCCTCGGCAAAACGCTTGTGGACATCCAGACCCAGGCTGGTATGTGCCATCTCACGGCCGCGGAACCGGATGCTCACCTTGAGCTTGTGACCCTGCTGCAGGAACTTAGCAGCCTGGTTCACCTTGGTGTTGAAGTCGTTGGTGTCGATGTTCAGGGAAAGGCGGATCTCCTTGAGTTCAACCACTTTCTGGTTCTTCTTGGCTTCCTTTTCCTTTTTCTGCATCTCGAACCGGTATTTACCGTAATCAAGAATTTTGCACACCGGCGGCTTGGCCTGCGGCGCGACCTTGACGAGGTCAAGATCCTTGTCGATAGCCATCTTCAGTGCGTCGCGCGGGCTCATAATGCCCATCTGCGCGCCATCTGCCCCGATCAGGCGGATTTCTTTGTCGCGGATCTGCTCATTGATCTCCAGTTCGTTGGATTTGCTGTTGCTGGCGATTGTAACACACCTCCCACAAGTGTATGATAATGACAAAAGCGGCTGCCATTGAAAGCAGCCGCCGAACATACGAAGTTGCGCACCTGTTGTGCGTAATCATGGTATGACCCGGGGCTTTTGCAAACCCTCAAGGTGAGCCGACGGCCTACTGCCGGTTGCTGCTTTTTTTACAAGGGATAGTTTACCACAAAAGCACGTGCATGTCAATATGGTTTTTGCAGATTTTTTCCGTCGAGCGGCTTCCCCCGCGGGGCTGCGCCCGCAGGCGCGTGTCGAAGCGCAACCGCCGGAGGCGGCTCTTAGCGCGGAGACTGAAGCTGTCAGCGGCCCCGACCGCTGACTGATGAGGGCAGTGCTTGCGGTCGCTGCCCGTGAACGGGTTGTCGCCGTAAGGCTGCCCCTCATCCGGCCCTGCGGGGCCACCTTCCCCCTCGGGGGAAGGCCTTGGGGCGGCTACATCCGCGCCAGATCAAACAAAATTTTTGCAATCATCATCCAGCTGTACCCGGCGCGGCGCAGCATGGCGGGCAAAGCCTCCGGTACGCCTTTGCATTTGGCTACCCACTGCTCCGCGTCGGCCTCACCGGCGGGGGCGATCTTCCCCCACTCCCCCGCCGGGTCGGGGTCGTCGGCGGGGCCGCGGCGGTCATTCATGCCGAGCCAGCCGTCCTGCAGATAGCGCTGCACCCAGCGGTAGATCTGGTGGTAGGCTATCGCGTATTTCTGCGCCATAGCGCCGTAATTTTTCCGGTTTTCCAGACAGTCCAACACCATGACCATCCGCTGCATCGGCGGCACGGTGCGGGCGCGGCCCTTGGCGCGGCTTGTGCCCTCGCTGCTGTGGCGGGCGTCGTGCAGGGCCGCGCCCGCACGGTACTGCCCCACCCAATGCACCAGCGCCTTGTAATCGACGTTATATTTTAACGCAGCTGCGCCGTAATCGCAGCCGTCGGCCAGGCATTCCCGCACGATCTTTTCCCGGTCCGCGGCGGTGGTGTACGCGCCGCCCCTGTGGCGGGACGCGCCGTGGTAGCCGCGCAGCTCGCCGCCCGCCTGCGCCTTTTCCACGAGCTTTTGCAGGTTTTGCGGGCTGCGGATGCCGTACTTTTTGCAGACGTCAAACAGCGAGACCCCGCCCGCGAGGTACTCCGCCACGGCGGCCTGCTTTTCCTCGGCGGTAAGGTGGCGGGACTTTTCCCGGGGTGCAAGGCCGTCTACACCCTCGGATTCATAGATGCGCAGCCATTGGCGCACGGTGGTGTTGCTGACGCCGACGCTTTGCGCCGCGGCCTGGCGGCTGATCTCGCCTGCTTTGATTTTTTCCACAAGGGCGGCCTTTTGTTGTGGAGACAGCTTTGGAGTTTGGGGCATGGTGAGCACCTGAAAAGAGTGAGGAGTGAAAGGCGTTAAGGCATACAGAGGCGTAGGGGCCGGGCATTGCGGGGTTGTGAGCGTGGAGCGAACAATGTTTGCCCCTGCGGGGCAAACAACCGCACGAGCGAGTTTGCTTGCAAACTGGCGGCGCTCGTTGTGCGCCGCCAAGCGCCCGGCCCGCAGCTTTGCCGTTATTGCAGCTTTGCCTCTTGTGCGCAGGGGCGGGATTTATCTCTCCCGGGCACGTTTCCTTTGATGCGGATTTTTCCTTTTGCTCTGTAGGGAGGGGTCTTGACCTCTCCGCGGAACTGCCGAAAAACGCTTGTAGGGGCGAGCATTGCTCGCCCGTGCCCGTTTGCTTTGCAAGAAAACCGTCCCGGAAAATGCGTTGCGGCGGTAAGTGGGCGGGCGACCAATGGTCACCCCTACACACGCAATAAGGCAGGGATGCAATTTTTTGACGGCCTGCGGAGCGGTCAAGACCGCTCCCTACAAATCTCCCGGCAGCGCTGCGGCGGGGATAATAAGGTAGGCGGCAACAAAAAATCCCACCACGGGAGGTGGTGGGATTCAAAAGAACTATGCCTTACTCGGTAATTGCAGTACCGTTGACCTTGTGACCATCAGCAGTCTCTGCTGCATCAGCATCCTTCTTCACGTCATAAGCAGTCGTACCGTCAGCATCATACACACAGGTATAACCATTGTTGCTGTAAACGGCGTCAGTGATTTTACCAGCGTCATCAACCGTGACGTTAAAGTTGCCATCAACCTCGACCAAAGCCATCAGTTCAGCGCCGTTGTCTTGCATGTACTTTGCAATTGCTGCCGCCTTCCCGGTAGCATCAGACTTCAGCGTGCCGTAACCGCTAGAAGCCTCAGTCTGAGCAGCCATAACGACCATACGAGTTTCAGCGACAATCTTCTCCTTGTTGGCCTTGTCAATGTAGCCGGTCAGAGCGGGGACGAGCAGAGCGGTCAGGATGGCCAGGATGACCAGAACGACGATCAGCTCGACGAGGGTGAAGCCCTTTTTGTCTTTCAGTTTTTTGAACATCTTGTTTTCCTCCAGTTATTTGTCTTTGTGCCGACACTTCAAGACCTCATCGGCATTTCATATCGTCATTTTATAACACAGTTCGTGTTTTGTCAAGCCAAAACGTGCTGTAAAAACCCGTTTTGTGTTTTTTTGCTATTCTCTAGCTTAGAATTTATAGGAAATCGGGCACTTTTTATGAACTTTAACGAAAGATTACGCTATCTAATTGATTGCGAGGAAATCAAGCTCAAAGACCTTGCACCCAAGCTGTGCCTTAGTGCGTCCACGTTGAGCAACTACGCACAGGGCATCCGTGAGCCGGACTATGACACGCTGCGGCGGATCGCGGATTATTTTGGCGTGAGCATTGACTATCTGCTGGGGCACGAGACCCCCGCCGTCGATGACGAGCGCCAGCTTTTGACGTGTTACCGCAGCTTCACCCCCAGCCAGAAGCGTTTTTTGCTGGACCAGGCCGCGTTGATCAAGCGTTATAAAATCAGGTTGGACGACTGACCGACCCGCCGGGTGTGGCGGGCCGGTTTTTTGTTTTTTGGGGGGGAGAGCTGCGGCGGGGTGAGGGCACCCCGCCCTGCGGACTGTGATAAAGTGGGATGTAGGGCGGCCTGCCCCCAGGCCGCCGGGGAGGTTTGCGGCAATGAGAAGCCTTACGGATCGCCGCCGTAGGGGGCGGCGTCCCCGACGTCCCGCGGAGGTGCGCGGCGGCGGGAGGCGGCGGAGGGGTCAAGACCCCTCCCTACGATGCAAAGGATAAACGGGCGGTAATGGCAAGGCTGCGGGCCGGGCATGCCCGGCCCCTACGGAATATGGTAATGTGGGATGTAGGGCGGCCTGCCCCCAGG
>ONZT01001425.1_pt1 | contig 13564 bp, 14 predicted proteins | sample 1671571 | NCBI WGS metagenome assembly ONZT01 (sample SAMN06348170, study PRJEB24527) | human gut metagenome | biome: human gut; feature: ankylosing spondylitis patient; material: feces | host: Homo sapiens | place: China | collected 2015-10
ACCCCATGCGTGACAGGCATGTATTCTAACCAACTGAACTAACGCACCAATAATTTTAATAAATCGAAAAAAGACTTTTGCGGTGCGTACGGGACTCGAACCCGTGACCCCATGCGTGACAGGCATGTATTCTAACCAACTGAACTAACGCACCAGAATTTCATTTCTTAATCGCTATCTCTCTCTCGATTGCGGTTGCAAAGGTAGGCATTTTTCCGAAACCTGCAATAGCTGAACGAAAAGTTTTTTGAAAAAAATGAAGCGGTTTTGGCTTAGTTCCTCATTTTGAAGCCATTTAGTTTGAAAAAAAAGTGTGAAAAAATAATAGTGTAATTGGTCTCCTGTTTTCCTTCTGTTTTCCCTTTCGGATAATACTTATTCGTTTTATATGCCGAAAATCTTTCTATCTGTTATAAATCTATCTTTTAATTCAAACTTCTTGCTCCGATTTTTCGTGGTTTTGCAATAATTCGTTATTTTTGCGGACTAAATGTAGTACATTAAAATGAAAGTAGCAGTTATCAAATATAATGCAGGTAACATCCGTTCTGTGGACTATGCATTGAAACGCCTGGGAGTGGAAGCGGTGATTACCTCTGACAAAGAGGTGTTGAAAGCCGCTGATAAAGTGATCTTTCCCGGGGTGGGGGAGGCTGAGACTACTATGCTTCATCTCAAAGAGAGTGGTATGGACCGTTTCATTAAAGAACTCCGCCAGCCGGTATTGGGCATTTGTCTGGGCATGCAGTTGATGTGTCGTTTCTCCGAAGAGGGGAACGTCGGTTGCCTTGGGATTTTCGATACCGACGTGAAACGTTTTGTGCCCCGGAAACACGAGGATAAGGTACCCCACATGGGATGGAATACCATCGGTCAGTTGAAGAGTGACTTGTTCAAAGGATTCACCCGTGATGAATTTGTTTATTTCGTACATAGTTATTATGTACCCGTCAGTGAGTTTACGGCTGCCGAGACCGATTATATCCACCCTTTCAGTGCCGCTCTGCATAAAGATAACTTTTATGCCACCCAGTTTCATCCCGAAAAAAGTGGGGTGGCGGGTGAGAGAATTATAAAGAATTTCCTGGAGCTCTGATTCCCTTGGAAGTTTAAACCGTTAATTGAGAACAGACAGATGATAGAATTAATTCCGGCCATTGATATTATCGACGGGAAGTGTGTACGCCTTTCCCAGGGAGATTACGATAGTAAAAAGGTATATAATGAAAACCCGGTGGAGGTTGCCAAGGAGTTTGAGGCCAACGGCATCCAGCGTCTGCACGTCGTGGATCTGGATGGTGCTGCTTCACATCATGTGGTCAACTACCGGACACTCGACCTGATAGCCAGCCGCACTTCGCTGATTATCGATTTCGGCGGTGGGTTGAAGAGCGACGAAGACTTGATAATCGCTTTTGAGAACGGGGCGCAGATGGTGACCGGCGGCAGTATAGCTGTCAGGAACCCTGATATGTTTTGTCGTTGGATAGACCGTTACGGCAGTGAAAAAATCATTCTGGGCGCCGATGTCAAAGATCATAAGATAGCTGTCAACGGTTGGAAGGACGAAAGTGACTGTGAACTTTTCCCTTTTCTAAAAGATTATACGAAAAAGGGCGTTGAAAAGGTGATCTGTACCGACATCAGTTGTGACGGTATGCTGGCCGGACCTTCCCTCGAACTATATAAGGAGATACTGACAGAGCATCCCACCCTTTACCTGATAGCCAGTGGTGGAGTGAGTAGTGTGGCCGATATTGAAGCGTTGCACGAAGCCGGGGTGCCTGCCGTCATTTTCGGCAAGGCTCTTTACGAGGGGCGTATCACTCTTAAAGAGCTTCAGGCATTTATTTAACCACAGGGTAATGCGGAGTTTTACAGAGTTCTGTTTTCTCTAATCGTTGCACTCTTTGGAGTTCTGCGTAATTTTGTGGTCAACCATTAATCAAACGTAAAATCGTAAATATAGAATCGTGTTAGCAAAAAGAATTATACCTTGTCTCGATATCAAAGACGGGCAGACCGTGAAAGGGACGAATTTCGTAAACCTGCGCCAGGCCGGCGATCCGGTAGAATTGGGGCGTGCCTATAGCGAGCAGGGAGCCGACGAACTGGTGTTTCTTGATATTACCGCCAGCCATGAAGGGCGTAAGACCTTTGCCGAACTGGTCCGGCGGATTGCTGCCAATATCAGTATTCCTTTTACTGTTGGGGGAGGGATCAACGAATTGAGTGATGTAGACCGCCTGCTCAATGCCGGTGCCGACAAAATTTCCATTAACTCTTCCGCCATTCGCAATCCGCAGCTGATAGACGATATTGCCAAACATTTCGGGTCACAGGTATGTGTGCTTGCGGTAGATGCCAGACAGACCGGAAACGGATGGAAATGTTATCTCAACGGCGGGCGTATTGAGACTGACAAAGAACTGATGACGTGGACCAAAGAAGCTCAGGAGCGCGGAGCCGGCGAAGTGCTGTTTACCAGTATGAACCACGATGGAGTGAAGACCGGATACGCCAATGAAGCCCTGGCGGAGCTGGCTTCCCAACTCTCCATACCCGTTATCGCATCGGGCGGAGCAGGCCGGATGGAGCACTTCCGCGATGCTTTTACACTTGGTAAAGCAGATGCCGCACTGGCAGCCAGTGTTTTTCACTTCGGAGAAATTAAAATTCCCGAATTAAAATCGTATCTTTGCGGCCAGGGAATTACCGTCAGGTAGAAAGCGTAAGCAAATCTTAGCCTGAAGATAAAAGACGATATAGAAATGAATTAAATAAGAGTTCAACACAGATTACACAGATTAACACAGAACTTTTAATCGTAGATAATCAGAGAGATCAAAGATTAATCAGTGAAAATCCGTGTAATCTGTGGTGAACCCGAAAACATAAGAACCATGGATTTAGATTTTGATAAAATGAACGGACTCGTTCCGGCTATCATACAAGACAACGACACCCGCAAGGTGCTGATGCTTGGCTTCATGAACAAGGAGGCTTACGAGAAAACTGTTGAAACCGGGAAAGTAACCTTTTTCAGCCGTACCAAGAACCGTTTGTGGACAAAAGGCGAAGAGAGCGGTAACTTCCTGAATGTCGTGTCTATCAAAGAAGATTGTGACAAAGACACTCTGCTGATTCAGGTAAATCCGGTCGGTCCGGTATGTCATACCGGAACTGATACTTGTTGGGGAGAGAAGAACGAAGAACCTGTCATGTTCCTCAAGTTGCTGCAGGATTTCATTGACAGACGTCACGAAGAGATGCCCGAGAAGTCCTATACCACCAGCCTGTTCCAGTCCGGCATCAACAAAATTGCCCAGAAGGTAGGTGAAGAGGCGGTAGAAACCGTGATCGAAGCCACCAACGGCACAGACGACCGTCTGATCTACGAAGGTTCCGATCTGATCTATCACCTGATTGTATTGTTGACTTCCAAAGGATACCGCATCGAAGATCTGGCACGCGAATTGCAGATAAGACATAGCGACTCATGGACGAAACACTGATTCACTATACCGACGTAGAGATACATCAGCAGGAACTCTGTGTGCTGAGCGATGTCAATCTGCAACTGCACAAAGGTGAGTTCGTTTACCTGGTGGGTAAAGTAGGCTCCGGCAAGACCAGTCTGCTCAAGACCTTCTATGGTGAGCTTGATGTGGCTTCCGGCGAAGCCGAAGTGCTTGGTTACCGGATGACATCCATCAAACGCAAGCACATTCCGCAGTTGCGGCGCAAGCTGGGCATTGTCTTTCAGGATTTTCAACTCCTCACCGACCGTACAGTGAACGACAACCTTGAATTCGTGCTTCGCGCTACCGGGTGGAAGAATAAACAAGAGATCAGGGAGCGCATCGCTGAGGTGCTCAACCTTGTCGGGATGGAGAATAAGGGCTATAAACTGCCTAATGAACTTTCGGGTGGCGAGCAGCAACGCATCGTGATAGCGCGTGCCGTGCTCAACTCGCCGGAGATTATCTTAGCGGACGAGCCTACCGGGAACCTCGATGTGGAGACTGGAAAGGCCATTGTCGAACTGCTGCACAACATCTGTCAGGCGGGATCATTGGTAGTGATGACCACCCATAATCTCCAGTTGGTTACCGAATATCCCGGACAGGTATACCGGTGTGCCGAACACCGCATTGTCAATGTGACGGACGAATTTGTGAAAAGAGAAAATAATTAATATACATACTAATTTTAACACAGTAACGAAAATGAAAGTTTTAAAGTTTGGAGGAACTTCCGTAGGCTCTGCACAGCGGATGAAGGAAGTGGCCAAATTGATTACCGATGGTGAAAGAAAGATTGTTGTCCTCTCGGCTATGTCGGGCACAACAAACACATTGGTGGAGATTTCCGACTATCTGTACAAGAAGAATCCGGAAGGTGCCAACGAGATTATCAATAAGCTGGAGGCTAAATATAAACAGCATGTTGACGAGCTTTACGCTACTGAGGAGTATAAACAGAAAGGGTTGGAGATCATAAAATCTCATTTCGACTATATCCGTTCGTACACCAAAGACCTCTTCACCCTGTTCGAAGAGAAAGTGGTGCTGGCACAGGGCGAGCTGATCTCTACCGCTATGGTCAACTACTACTTGCAGGAGTGTGGCGTGAAATCCGTATTGCTTCCGGCTTTGGAGTATATGCGTACAGATAAGAATGCGGAACCCGATCCTATCTATATTAAAGATAAACTTCAGGCACAACTGGAACTCTATCCGGATGCTGAAATTTACATCACCCAAGGTTTCATCTGTCGCAATGCTTATGGCGAGATTGACAACTTGCAGCGTGGTGGAAGCGACTATACCGCTTCACTGATCGGTGCCGCTATCCATGCTTCCGAAATCCAGATCTGGACCGATATCGACGGTATGCACAACAACGACCCGCGCATTGTCGACAAAACGGCGCCGGTGCGCCAGCTGCATTTTGAAGAAGCTGCCGAGTTGGCCTACTTCGGTGCCAAGATTCTGCACCCCACCTGTATTCAGCCTGCCAAATATGCCAACATTCCGGTCCGCCTGCTGAACACCATGGACCCTCTTGCGCCGGGCACACTGATCTCCAACGATACGGAAAAAGGTAAGATCAAAGCAGTAGCTGCCAAGGACAATATTACTGCTATCAAGATCAAGTCGAGCCGTATGCTGCTTGCTCACGGTTTCCTCCGCAAGGTGTTCGAGATCTTCGAGAGCTACCAGACTTCCATCGATATGATCTGTACGTCGGAGGTAGGAGTTTCCGTATCTGTCGACAATACCAAGCACCTCAACGAAATCCTGGACGACCTGAAGAAATACGGTACCGTTACAGTCGACAAAGACATGTGTATCATCTGCGTCGTAGGCGATCTGGAGTGGGAGAACGTAGGTTTCGAAGCCAAAGCGCTCGATGCTATGCGCGACATTCCCGTGCGTATGATTTCGTTTGGCGGTAGCAACTATAACATCTCCTTCCTGATTCGTGAGTGCGACAAGAAGGTTGCTTTGCAGTCGCTCAGCGATATGCTGTTCAACGGCAAATAGAAATGAATTAGGTTCACCACAGATTGCACAGATTATCACAGAACTTTTAATCTCGAAATATCAACGAGATAAATTGTTAATCTGTGAAAATCCGTGTAATCTGTGGTGATTCCATCTTAAACCTCATTAGTCACTTTTCAACATGAAAACTGTATTCCCCATTCATAAATTCCGCGAGTTGCAGACCCCTTTTTATTATTATGATACAAAGGTGCTTCGCGACACGTTGGCGTGCGTCAACCGTGAGGTGGCACGTTACGACAACTTCAGTGTACACTATGCCGTCAAGGCCAATGCCAATTCCAAGGTACTGACCATCATCCGCGAAAGCGGACTGGGTGCCGACTGTGTCAGCGGAGGTGAAATCCGTGCTGCCATCAAAGCCGGTTTTCCTGCCGGGAAGATCGTCTTTGCCGGTGTAGGCAAAGCTGATTGGGAGATCAACCTGGGACTCGATTACGATATTTTTTGTTTCAACGTCGAGTCGGTTCCTGAATTGGAAGTCATCAACGAACTGGCCGCTGCCAAGGGCAAAGTAGCCAACGTTGCTTTCCGCATCAACCCCAATGTCGGTGCGCATACCCATGCCAATATCACTACCGGGCTGGCCGAAAACAAATTCGGCATCAGCATGCACGATATGGATAAGGTGATCGACGTGGCTTTGGGCATGAAGAACGTGAAGTTTATCGGCCTTCATTTCCACATCGGTTCGCAGATTCTCGATATGGGGGATTTCATTGCGCTTTGCAACCGTGTCAACGAGTTGCAGGATAAGCTCGAAGCCCGTCACATCCTCGTGGAACATATCAACGTAGGCGGTGGACTGGGCATTGATTACGATCACCCCAACCGTCAGGCCATTCCGGACTTTGCCGACTATTTCCGTACGTATGATGAACATCTGAAACTTCGTCCGCACCAGACTTTACATTTCGAACTGGGGCGTGCCATCACGGGACAATGCGGTTCGCTGATCTCCAAGGTGCTTTATGTCAAGCAAGGCACCAACAAGCAGTTTGCTATTCTCGATGCTGGTATGACCGACCTGATTCGTCCGGCACTCTATCAGGCCCATCACAAGATGGAGAACCTGACTTCCGAGGATACGACAGTCGAGACCTACGACGTGGTAGGTCCCATCTGTGAGTCGTCCGACGTTTTTGGTAAAGCCGTCGATCTGAATAAGGTGAAGCGTGGCGACCTGATTGCCCTTCGTTCCGCCGGTGCTTATGGCGAGATTATGGCTTCCGGCTATAACTGCCGTGAATTACCGAAGGGCTATACTTCGGAGGAATTAGTGTAATCTCCGAACAATCTATCTTTTAAAATTGTTATTTTTGTAGTGATTTTAATAACTTAAAATGAATACGATTATGATTTCAGAGAAATTACAGAATGCAATTAACGAACAGATTACAGCCGAGATGTGGTCTTCTAATCTGTATTTGTCTATGTCTTTCTATTTTGAAAGAGAAGGTTTTAGCGGTTTTGCACATTGGATGAAGAAGCAATCTCAGGAAGAGATGGGTCATGCTTATGCCATGGCCGATTACATTATTAAACGTGGCGGTACGGCCAAAGTAGATAAGGTAGATGTTGTTCCTACCGGTTGGGGTACTCCCCTCGAAGTGTTTGAACACGTCTTTGAGCACGAACGCCATGTATCGAAATTAGTGGATGCATTGGTCGACATGGCCGCAGCCGAAAAAGATAAAGCGACTCAGGATTTCCTTTGGGGATTCGTTCGCGAACAGGTAGAAGAAGAAGCTACTGCACAGGGCATTGTCGATAAGATCAAGAGAGCCGGTGATGCCGGTATTTTCTTTATCGATTCTCAGCTCGGTCAGCGATAAGGTTTTTCACCACAGATTACACGGATTAACACAGATTTGTCCATTTCTCAATCCGTGTTAATCCGTGTAATCTGTGGTGAGTTCTCGTCATTAGCATTAAAACCCCGTGAGACTCTGTGAACCTCTGTGGTGAACTTATAATTTAAAAGCTTTCCTCTTTCACCTCAAAGCAGGGGCATGCCTTGATCCACTCTTCGGGTTCTATCTCCCCGTTTCCGTTCCGGTCCGGGCTCAGATCCCTGTGTCCGCATAGCCTGCTTCCGGGGTAGTCCTTCAGCAATACTTTCACCAGTACCCGCATCGAATGTTTTTGCCATTCTGTCCGGGTGTCCTTGGGTCGTCCGTTGCAGTCCAGCCCTCCTTCGTAGCAGATGCCTATGGAGTGTGCGTTGAATCCCTTGGCATGTGCTCCTGCCCGTTCCACCGGTCGGGTAGTGATGATCTTCCCATCCTTGCGTATGTAGAAGTGATAGCCCGCTCCTTCGAATCCCCGTCTTCGGTGACACTCCTCCAGGTCATGCTCCGTGAAGCAGCGGTCTTCTCTGGTTGCGGAGCAGTGAATAACGATCAGATTGATTTCTCTCATAGTTCCGGTTCTATTTTTCGGTGTTCCCCCCGCGGAGAAACATCAGGAATGCCAGTAGGCATTCCAGTATTTTTTGTATTTTCTTCATTGTTTTTGCTGTATTAAGTTTGTTTCACCACAGATTTCACAGATTATCACAGATAAAGATTTATTTTCTCTGTAATCGAACTTAAAATTTAAATCTGTGTAAATCTGAGTAATCTGTGGTGCGGATTTATGCCGTCGGGTCGTCCACAATGCCCCCGTCTCCGCTTCCTCCGCCTTCTGCGTTTCCTCCTGCCGATACCAGTGCGAAGTTCACGTTGTTCGGGCTTCGGGTCATGCTCCGGCTGGCGTTCACCAGCTTCATTGCCTTATCGGGTATGAACCGCACGTTCACCCGCTTGATATTCTTCACCGTGCACTCCTTCTCGGTTTCTCCCGGCAGGCAGGTCAGGGTCATGTGGAAGGTTCCCAGTCCTTCTATTTTCACTTTGTTTCCCTGCGTCAGCACCTTTCGCAGTTGTTCCACCAATGCTTCGATGGTGTGTTTCACATCGCCCGTTGTCAGGGCACAATTGGTCTGGATATCTTCCGCCAGTGCGTCGATATCTACGATTTTGGCTGTTCCGGCCTTTTGACGAATGTAATACAGTAGGGGAGAGCTCTCCTGGCTCACATACTTCTTGCGCTGATAGCGCTCTACAGATACTTCCATAAATGAAAAGTTAAGGTTTAGGTTAATAAATTTCTTGTCTCAATCACTACGTAAAGATACTAAAATCAGGGGGTAAAGTCAAGTAAAAGAGAGAAATATGATAGGCAATTAGTAAAGAAAACAGAGGCTCTGTTTCTGTTGAAACAAAGCCTCCGATCAGGTCCGATTCCGGTTAAATGCTTCTGTTTCTTTTCACCACAGATTACTCAGATTACACAAAGAAGAGATGAATTGGATTGATAATCTGAGCATGACATATCTGTGTAATCCTTCAATCTGTGGTGAAAAGAAACAGAAAACTCTGTGAACCTCCGTGTCACCCTGTGGTGGATTTTCATTTCGCGTTCTTCATCAGCCACTCCATTGGTGGCACATAATCACAAATCTTCGTCATGCTCTTGTTGTGTCCGAAGTACACATTGCCCGTCTCCCCGTTGCGGTGCTTGGCTATGATGGCTATGCCCAGTCCCTCCGCCGGATAACCACTCTGTTTGTCCGTTGCCAGATGCGCCAGTGCGGGGCGGTAGAGTAGGAGCACCAAGTCCGAGTCCTGCTCGATGGCTCCACTCTCTCGCAAATCGGCTAACTCCAGGCGTCCGTAAGCTCTGTTTTCCGATTCGCGGTTGAGTTGGCTGAGGAGGATCACCGGGATGTTCAGTTCCTTTGCCAGCAGTTTGGCTTTGCGGCTCGCCTGTGCCACCTCCTGTTCCCGGTTCCGGTTGGCCTGATCGGTGCGCATGTCGCATAGTTGCAGGTAGTCGATGATGATGAAAGCGCATTTTTGCTTGCTTTGCAGCAGTCGTGCGCTGGATCGTACGCGGTCCATGCTCATGTCCGAACTGTCGTCAACAATGATAGGAAGCCTTGCCAGTTCCGCTGCCGTCTGCCGGGCCTCCCTCAGCTGTTCGGGCGATAGTTTTCCGCTTCGCCACAGGTACGAATCCGTTTGGCCGGCTGCCAGTATCCATCGGTCGCCCAACCGCTCTCCCTGCATCTCGAGGCTGTACACCACCGTGTGATAGCCGGCGTTTGCCGCCGCTCTTGCCAGGTGCAGGGCGAACGCCGTTTTTCCGACGGACGGACGGGCGGCGATGGTGATCATATCGCCATTTTGCCAGCCGCCCGTCATCCTGTCAAGGTCGGTCAGTCCGGTAGGGATGCCCGTCACTCCATCTTTGCTTTTCAGCATGCGGCCCTCCGCTTCGGTCAGGGTGGCTTCCATCAGAGCGTCCATCTCCCGCAATTGCCGGTTGTGTCCGCATTCCCCTTCGAGGCGGTCCATCAGGTTGTGGGCATCCACCAGCGTGTCCGCCAGGTCGATGGTCTCGTCGGCGGAGAGGGCGAGCAACTTGTTGAATCCCAGTATCATCTCTCTGCGCAGATACTTCTGGTGAATGATGCGGGCATGATATTCCAGGTGTGCCGAGCTTGCCACGCGGCTGCTCAGCTGGGTGATGTAGAACGGCCCTCCGGCATCGTCCAGCTTGCCGCGTTTGCGCAGCTCTTCGGTGACGGTGAGTATGTCGATGTCCGTGCCGGCATGAAACATGGTCAGCAGGGCGGCATAGATCATCTGGTGACGGGTGACGTAGAACATTTCCGGTTTCAGCAGGTTCTCTACTTGCGGCATGCCTTCTTTCTCTATCAGGCAGGCTCCGAGGACGGCTTCCTCGAGTTCGGGGGCTTGGGGTTGTAGCATGGGGTTGATGGTGTATAATAATGTACGCGCGTACCTTTTTTAACAATCATATTCATTCAGAAATGCTTTATCCGACAGATACATGGCTGCCTGTTTGCAGTAGCGTATATCCCTCAGGTGCTCGTAATATTCATTAATGTTTTCGATGGCGATATTCCGTTCATGCTCGCTCAGCTTCTTCCATTCGCGGCGGGCTCGGCCGATGTTTACCTTTTCCACCCTTGTTTCCTCGTGATATTTTTCCCAGAAAGTGCGGAAACTCTTGTCCGTAGCGCTGTGTCCTGGTTGGTACGCTCTTTCGTGTCCCGTCCACAATTCGTAGTCCACCACCCGTATCTGAGTGATTCCCGCCGGATTTTCGACAGACTCAATGTTCCCTTCCCGCAGTGCCCGGTAGAAGAAGCGTTTGGTGCTGCTTTCCGACCATCCCAACAGATGCGCCCATTGTTTGTAGGTGCGCACCGACTCTCCCCGGTGGCAAATCAGGTGATGCCCTTGTGTGATGCATTCCGTATCGGAGTAGTTTACGTGTGCAAGTACCATCAGGAAAGCTTCAAAATCATTGCTCGCCTTCCCGCTTAGCATCAGTTGCTCCTGCAAGAGCTTTTTGGGGACGAGGATATATCCCTGCTTTAGCATATTCGGATTCATGTTTTTCATCATTGTTTCGTTTTGGTTGCTGCAAATATATCGCTATGCTTCCCTCTTCCCAATTTTTTGGCTGATTAGCCTACTTTCTTGCCCTTTTTTCTACTTTTCGATTCACCACAGATTACACAGGTTATCACAGATAAAGATTTATTTTCTCTGTAATCGATCTTGAAATTTAAATCTGTGTGAATCTGTGTAATCTGTGGTGAACTTGGTATAGAGCCTCCGATCCCCTCCGACAGAGCCTTCGTTTGCCTGCGACAGAGGCTCTGCCGGCAGCTTTCGGAGCCTCTTCCGGAGGGCCGTTTCAGAGCCTCTGGAGGCGGACGAGGAAGCGGACGCACTTTGGGGGATGATAACGTTCTGTGCAACAGTATCTTATTCCATTCTCTCGGACCCGCTCCGGACGGTGAGCCGAACGCATAATAAATACTAAAAAAAAGATATATAAATATATCAACTCAGAATTGCCGTTTTTGCGTCTGCGAAGATTGAAGATTTCACCACTGATTTCACCACAGAGTACACAGAGAGAAGAGTTTTCTCTAAGAAGTCCTGCTGACAAGAAATTAAAAACTCTGTGTACTCTGTGTACTCTGTGGTGAAATCAGTGGTGAAAAGATTATCGGTCCGTCTCCTCGTCGAAGTGCTTGTGGCGGTTCAGCTTCGTTTCTCTCAGATGCGGATGTGCCTTCACCTTGATGCGCGCTTCGTCCGGCATGCCCCAGTAGGTGATGATGATCCGGATATAGACAGGCAGCAGCGTGTAAGTCTTGCTGTTATACCCCTTTTCCTGAAGCTCGGTGTGCAGTCTTGGGTTGTTCGTCACTTCTTTGCGAAATTTCTTTGTAGCCTCTTGCGGGCGGCTATATCCCGGGAAGTACGCTTCGGCTACGAGCGATAGCGGATGACTTCCAGTCAATAAAAAGTCGAAATGGGAATTTTCCATTAGATCGTCTAAATTAGTTTAAAAATTAAGAGTTAATAAAATATTGTTTTCGTAACGATTTTCTTGCCAATAAGGGTTAAAAATCATTTCGGGGTGCAAAGATATAAAGGCATTTGGGATAAAAATCATTTTTCTTTCGTTTATGTTTGAGCCATTTTTGGCCAATTGTTCAATCTTTTCCTCGCGCATACGGGCGTTTAACCGGAACGCGCGAGGAGCCATTTTTGTAATAAAACAGATAAAATGATTATGAAACAAAGTTTAACGTTTTATATGGCTACAGTGGTCAAAACGCTCCAATCGGGCGGTCATTTTGGCACTGCCCATGTGTATCATTGCGCGCTCGAGTCCTTCATTTCCTTTTGCCGTAGCCGCAATGTAGGCTTCGGAGCTTTGACCTCCGTCCGCCTGAAACATTACGAGAATCATTTGCTGAACCGGGGGCTGAAGCGCAACACCGTGTCCACCTACATGCGCATGCTGAAAGCCACCTACCGGCGTGCTTTTCGCGAACGGGTGATCGGGGCTTACAATCCCCTTCTTTTCAGTGATGTGGAGACGAGTACGTACGCTTGTGTCAAGCGTGCGATCCATCCCTCGGCGATGGGGCATGTACTGACGGCCCGCCTGGGCGAGCTGCCCGAGTCGCTGCGCGCCACTTGTGTTCGTGCCAGCCTGATGTATCGTTTTCAGGGAATGTCCTTTGCCGACTACATCCATCTGCCTTTCCACGGACTCGAGCCCGGCAAGCGCCTCTCTTACGAGCGCAAGAAGACGAAGCGTCCGCTCACGGTGCTGATCTCGGAAGAGACGCAGGCTTTGATTGACGAAGACGCCAACACAGCGCCCTCTTCCGTCTACCTGTTTCCGGTGCTCGAAGGGCAGCCTTGGGAGAGTGAGGAGGCTTATAAAACCTACCAGCGGGCCTTGCGTTCGTTCAATCGCAACTTGGCGCGGCTTTCCGAGTGGCTCAATCTGGGAGTCAGGCTGAGTTCGTATACCATCCGGCACACGTGGGCCACCACGGCATTCCGCCAGAAAGTACCGGTGGGAATCATCAGCAATGCCATGGGACACTCGTCCATCCGGGTGACGGAGACCTATATGAAGCCTTTCGAGGAGGAAGAAGTGGCACGAATCAACGAGGGGATAATAGATTACACAATTAGCCAATCAAAGCTCGATTGTGGATTATAAACAGCTGATTTACAGCAGTTACTTTATAGGTAACGGCAAGTGGTTATTTTGCAAATTTGGACAAAACTTACTAAATACACAAATAAAACTGTAAATATTTTCAGTAGGGACCTTAAATTTCTTCTCATATCGCCTTTTTCCTTTGCGATTGCTCTTTTTTTTCTTTTCAAAGAACGCATAAGGGTAGTTGTCCGCGTCTCACAGTCGAAATGCGGATATGGACTTTGTACGCCTTTTCTGTACGTCTAAAACTTTTTATTATCAAAAATCAGTCTTATAGTACTGTCAAACACACTTGTTTGTCACTTGCCGTTACCTATAAAGTAACGGCAGGTGCACAATAACGCAAAAAAATATGTTTACATCCATTACTCAGCAAG
>ONZT01001457.1_pt1 | contig 13337 bp, 10 predicted proteins | sample 1671571 | NCBI WGS metagenome assembly ONZT01 (sample SAMN06348170, study PRJEB24527) | human gut metagenome | biome: human gut; feature: ankylosing spondylitis patient; material: feces | host: Homo sapiens | place: China | collected 2015-10
GATCCGGCACCTTCATCCTCGAATCGGCGGAATACGGCGGCACGTGGAGCCGTTACAGCTTCATCGGCGTCAACTCGATGGCCCAGCTGCGCTCCAACAACGGTCAGGCCGACTGGCTGGGCAAGGTCCCGGTTGGTGTGCCAGTCACCGGTGACGTGGTCGAAGTCGCTCACGCCACGTTGAAGACTCTGAAGGCCCCGCATGTGGAAGGCCTGCCGAACCTGACCAGCGGTCTGATCGGCACGGTCGGCTGGGATGCCATCCGCCACTGGGAACCGACCCTGCGCGCCGGAGCTCCGGACGAGACCGGCCAGCCTGAGACCGTGCTTGCCCTGGCCACCGATATCGCCGTGGTCGACCACGTATCCGGTTCGGTGTGGCTCATCGCCAACGCGGTGAACGTGGATGATAAATCCACTCGCGCCGACGCCGCCTACAACGAGGCCGTCGCTCGACTCGACCAGATGCAGCGCGATGCCGCCACCCCGGCTCCGGACGAGTCCCGCGTCAACATCCTGGACGAAACGGTCGCCCAACCCGAGCTGCGCTTCCGCACCGAGAAGAGCCACTACGAGCAGGCCGTCGAACGCGCCAAGCAGCACATCGTCGACGGCGACGTGTTCCAGGTGGTCATCTCCCAGCGCCTCGACATCGATTCGCCTGCTGACCCGTTCGACGTGTACCGTGTGTTGCGCACGCTGAACCCGAGCCCGTACATGTATTTCATGGCGTTGACCGACGCTCAGGGCCGCGACTTCAACGTGATCGGCTCCAGCCCGGAAACCCTCATCAAGGTGGACAACGGCCACGCGATGACCTTCCCGATTGCCGGATCCCGCCCTCGCGGCGCCACCCCTGAGGAAGACGAGAAATTCGCCAAGGAGCTGCTTGCCGATCCGAAGGAACGCAGCGAGCACATCATGCTCGTCGACCTGTCCCGCAACGACCTGAGTAAGGTGTGCGTGCCGCAGTCCGTGGAAGTCGTGCAGCTCATGGACATCAAGCGTTTCAGCCACATCATGCACATCTGCTCGACGGTCACCGGCAAGGTCGACCCCTCGCTGACCGCATTCGATGTGTTCAAGTCCGCGTTCCCGGCCGGCACGCTGTCTGGCGCTCCTAAGCCGCGCGCAGTCGAAATCATCGACGAGTTGGAACCGGCCGACCGCGGCATCTACGGCGGCACCGTCGGCTACTTCGATTTCTCCGGCAACATGGACATGGCCATCGCCATCCGCACCGCGTTCCTGCGTGACCATGAGGCGAGCGTGCAGGCCGGTGCCGGCATTGTGCTCGACTCCGTGCCCGCCACCGAATGGCAGGAGACTCGCAACAAGGCCGAGGCCAGCGTCGAATCCATCCAGATCGCCGCCCAGTTGCGCGAACTGTAACGTTCAACGCATAGCGATGCCTCCGCTGACAGAAGTTGTCAGTGGGGGCATCGCTGTCTGTATGTCAGTGGGTTTCGCCCATGATGTCGGTGGCGTCGGTTCCGGTGCTCACAGCGGCCTCGATGGCGGCTTCGATGCCGCGCGCCATGGTCGCGATCTCCATGGTCGGCGTGCCGTTCGGTTTGTGACCGGACGCTTCAATCGCACCCACCGCCATCGGCATAATGACCGGACGCACGAACCCGGCCACGCCACCAAAACTCACGTTGAACGCGGCGGACACGAGACGCATCACACCATACAGGGCGATCACCATACCGGGCGTCGCATTCTTCACCTTGCCGATCAGTTGCGCGGCTGCGTATGGACACATGAGCGTCGGCTGAGCCCGGTCGGCATGGTGTTCGCTATGATGGACAGTCGGACTTTGGTAAGAGACAGTATTCGTAACAGGCAAGTAGGTTATTCATGGCTATTGAGGTGCAGGGACTTGAAATTCAGATCGGCGCGCGCACGCTGCTTCACCCCACCAACTTCCATGTGGCCAAGGGAGACAAGATCGGTCTGGTGGGCCGCAACGGCGCCGGCAAGACCACGCTGACCCGCGTGATCACCGGCGACATGCTGCCCACCGCCGGCAAGGTGCGCGTCTCCGGCAAGCTCGGCTACCTGCCGCAGGACACGCATGCCTCCGATCCCACACAGACCGCGCTCGACCGCATGATGAGCGCGCGCGACATCGCCACCATCATCAACCGCATCCGCAAGGCCGAAAAGGATATGACCGACCCGGATCCGGACGTGATGAGCAAGGCCATGACCCGGTACGACAAGGCCATGCAGGACTTCGACAAGGCCGGCGGCTACGCGGCCCAGTCCGAGGCGATCTCCATGGCCGCCTCGCTCGGCCTGCCGCAGGAGGTCATGGAGCAGCAGCTCGGCACGCTCTCCGGTGGCCAGCGCCGCCGCATCGAGCTGGCGCGCATCCTGTTCTCCAATGCCGACACCCTGATCCTCGACGAGCCGACCAACCACTTGGATGCCGATTCCATCGAATGGCTGCGCGGCTACTTGAAGAAGTACGAGGGCGGCTTCCTGGTCATCTCCCACTCCACCGAACTGCTGGACGAAGTGGTGAACAAGGTCTGGCATCTGGACGCGCAGCTCGGCCAGATCGACATGTATTCGCTTGGCTGGAAGGCCTACCTGCACCAGCGCGTGGTGGACGAGGAGCGCCGCCGCCGCGAACGCGAAGTGGCCGAGAAGAAGGCCGACCGTCTCATGAAGCAAGGCATTCGACTGCACGCCAAGGCCACCAAGGCCGTGGCGGCGCAGAACATGATGCGCCGTGCCGAAAAGCTGCTGGAAAACACCTCCGAGGCGCAGAAGGCCGAGAAGGTGGCGGACATCCGTTTCCCCGAGCCCGCGCCCTGCGGCCGCACGCCGATCATGGCCAAGGATATTTCCAAGGCCTACGGTTCCAACATCGTGTTCGCCGGCGTGAACCTGGCCATCGACAAGGGCTCGCGTGTGGTGATCCTCGGCTACAACGGTGCCGGCAAGACCACCACGCTGCGCCTGCTGGCCCACATCGAGGAGCCGGACACCGGTTCCATGGAATACGGTCACGGCTGCAAGATCGGCTACTTCGCTCAGGAGCACGACACCTTGGATCTGAACGCCACCGTGTTGGAGAACCTGCAGCATGTGGCGCCCGAGCTCGATAACACGCAGGCCCGTTCGATTCTCGGCTCGTTCCTGTTCTCCGGTGACGACGCGATGAAACCGGCTCACGTGCTTTCCGGCGGTGAGAAGACCCGTCTGGCTCTGGCCACGCTGGTCACCTCGCGAGCCAACGTGCTGCTGCTCGACGAGCCCACCAACAACCTCGACCCCGCTTCCCGTGAGGAGATTCTGAAGGCCATTGCCAAGTATGAGGGCGCCATCGTGCTCGTCACCCACGATGAGGGCGCCGTCGAGGCGCTCAACCCCGAGCGCGTGCTCCTCATGCCCGACGGCGACGAAGACCTCTGGAATGATTCGTATCTCGAACTCGTAGCTGAAGAATAGTAGTAAACTCGTAGCCGAAGAATAGTAGTAGGAGAGGTCTGCCATGCCAACCACAACAGGTAAGAAAATCGCCATCGTCACCGGCAGCGCGCTGGGCTTGGGCTACGAGCTCGCCAGCCAGCTCATCGCCAACGGCTGGCTGGTGGCCGGTGTCGACTTCAATGCCGAACGTCAGGCCGAACTGACCGCGCAGTGGCCCGATGACTCCTACCGCGCCTACGTCGGCGACATCACCGACGAAGCGTTCGTGAAGGAATCCGTGGCGGATATCGCCACGCTCGGCCACATCGATTTGCTCATCAACAACGCCGGCCAGCCTTCGTTCAAGGTGCCCACCGCCTACGAGGCCGCCGACGTCGACAAATGTCTCAAGGGACTCAAAGGCATGATTCTGTGGACGGTGGAAACCCTCAAGGCCTGCGGCGAGCAGAACGTGAAAATCGCCCAGATTATGAGCACCGCCGCCACACGCGGCAACGCGAACGAAAGCGTGTACTGCGCCACCAAGTGGGGTGAGAAAGGCTACACCAAGAGCCTGCAGGCCGCATACAAGGGCACCAGTGTCAAGGTGGTCGCCGTCTATCCGGGCGGCATTGATACCGCTTTCTACCGTGACAGTCGCGACTACGTCTCCGAGGCCAAGCAGCACACCTTCATGCAGCCCGGCCCGCTGGCCGAAGTCATCCTCTTCAACCTGATCAACGAGGCCAACCTCACCGTCACCGACATCGAGATCAACCGCAACAGCTGAGCCTGCTAGTCTGAGATTTCAGCGCCTTGGTACATACTTGGTGCCAAGGCATTTCGCGTGTGGAGAGCGAATGCACATCAGTGACGATGAGTTTGAACGGGCCATTGAACAGGTGTTGGATGATTTGCCTGAACGGTTTGCGCGGGTGCTGGAGAATGTCGGCATCGTCGTTGCGGACGAACCCAATGAGCGCGAACTGGCTACAATGAGCAATCCGTGCGGTGAGCTGCTCGGACTGTATGAGGGCATACCCGTCACGAAGCGAACTACGGGCTACAGCGGCGTGATGCCGGACGTCATCACCCTGTTCAAGGGGCCGCATGAACGCGTATGCTCAACGCAGGCCGAGCTGCGCCAACGGATCCGCAAAACCGTGTTGCACGAGATCGGCCATTTTTTCGGCTTCGATGACGAGTATCTGCACTCGCACGGCTACTGAAGCGATGCTAGTTTCACTAGTGGGGAGCCGTCACTGCCGTATGTTGCCAGGTCTACTGCAAGTGGTGCAACGCGCGGATGATGGCGCAACGGTCCTCGACGGTTCCCTCGTTGGCGCACATGGTGGCGTACCAACGCGGATTGCGCAAGGTCTCGACGCCGGTGGCCTCATCCGTGGCGACGAGCGTGTGCAGATCGTTGGCGTACTGGAAATGCAGGTGGCTGAGCAGCCCGCCCTCGGCGAACGCCTTGCGCGAAGGCAGCGGATTGATGGCAAGTAGCCAGCGGAACGGGCTGTCTTCGGCGGCCGGATCGGTGGTGTGGAACACGAAGGTGGGGGAGCCTTCGAGACCGTGCTCGATGACATGGTCGATGGTGTATTCGTAGGTGTCGAGGCTGGTGTCGTCCTCGGCGAACCATTCGATGGCGAGCGCGGCATCGTCCGTGGAGCCGGATTCGGCGGCCGGCTCGTTCACACGCCAGTAGCCGATATGGATGATGTTCTCCGGGCTGGTGGTGGAGCAAGCCATCGACCAGAACGTCCTGATGCCGCGCGCGGCCATCGGGGCCATCTTCGGGTTGGCGAGCACCGCCTGCTCGGCGGCTTCCCAGGTCTGCTGGATGGCGGCGTCATCCGAATCAATGTAATGCTCGAAGCTTTCCCATTCACCGAGCCAGTCGGTGATGTCGAAGGCCGTGGAATCCGTGGTGTTGCTGGCGGTCATTGCGCGTTCCTTTCATGGGTGGATGCGGTGGCGAAATTGGTAGAGGCATTAGGGTTGGGGCTGCTGGCATCTGGGTTACTGGCATGCGAGCCGTTGTTCCCGGAATCGTCGGCGCCAAGATTGACAATGCGGTCGCACCAGCCGGCGGCGAGCTCCTCATCGTGGGTGACCACGAGAATCGCCTTGCCTTGGCTCGCCAGTTGCCGCAGCAGTTCGCCGACCTGCTCCATGTGGTAGCGGTCGAGTCCGCTGGTGGGCTCGTCAAGGATGATGAGGTCCTTGCCGCACATCAATGCCGAGCCGATGGCAACCCGCTGCTTCTGCCCGCCGGACAGGCTCATCGGATGCCGTTCGACGAACGCTGCAAGGTCAAGATCGGCCATGACCTGATTGGCTTGAGCGGTGATGCCGGCATCCGTCTCGTCGAGTCCGATGAGCAGTTCCTCGCGCACGCTGTCGGAGAACAGTTGGTAGTTGACATCTTGCATGACCAGGAATCCGGCGCGGGTCAGGTCGCGCGGTTTCGCGGGCACGCCGTTGAGCTCGATGCGGCCCGAAACAGGCTTGATGAGTCCGGTCAACGTGCGCACGAGCGTGGTCTTGCCGCAGCCGTTGTTGCCCATGAGCCCGGTGATTTCGCCGGCACGGAACCGCAGGTCCGGGATGGCGCGGGTGAAGCCGTCCTTGCCTTTGTATCCGATGGTGAGGTTATGGGTGCCGAGCAATGCCGAAGTGCACTCATCCGCGGCCGGGCTTGAAGCCAGCGTCGCAATCCGGTGCCGATACGGTTGCAGGTCCAACGCCCGCAATCCCATGGCGGCCACGCAGCCGGGGGAGAGGGACAGGAATTCATCGGCCTCGTAATCCTGCACGATATGCCCGCCGTCGAATACCACGTACCGGTCGGCCACGCCGTTGAGCCATGCGAGTCGGTGTTCGGCGATTACGATGGTGAGCCCTTCGTCCTTCATCTGCTCGATCATGGCGCGCATGTCCGCGATGGCGTTCGCGTCGAGATTGCTGGTCGGCTCATCCAATACCACGAGCCTGGGCCCCAGCATGGTGGCCGCCGCCACGGCGATGCGCTGCTTTTGGCCGCCTGACAGGTGGAAGATGCTGCGATGCAGCAGATGCCCAATGCCAAAGCGCTCAGCCACGGCCGTGATACGACGATTGATGTCCTCGGCCGGCAGCCCTATGTTTTCGGCCGGGAAGGCGAGCTCGTCGGTGACGTTCGCGTTGAAATACTGGGTTTTCGGGTTTTGGAACACGCTGCCGACCAGCGGGGTGAGCCGGTCGATCGGCACGGTCTCCACATCCAGCCCGCACGTGGTCTGGTTGCCGGCGAACGCACCATGGAAGAATGAGGGGATGAGCCCGTTGGCAACGCGCGTATAGCTGGTTTTGCCGCAGCCGCTCGCCCCGCACAGCACGATGCACTCGCCTGCGGGCACGGTCAACGTGATGTCGCGCAATGCCGGCTCTGCGGCATGGTCATAGGTAAAGGAGATGCCACGGGAGGCGATGGTTCCCGCAGACGTGTCGAGTGGGCCACCCTTGCCGGTCCCAATAATGGCAGTTGCATTCGGCTGCGATTGGTTGCCACCCATCAGATCACCCCCGCGATATCGAGCGCGAGCGGCAAAGTGACCACAATCATGACCAGCCAGTCGACCACGGTCATACGGATCAGCGTGCGCGAGGTGTGCTCGCCCTCACGCCCGAGCCCCTTGGTCAGTGCCGCCACCGACAGGTCCTGTGCCACATTGGTGGCGTTCATCAGCAGCGGAATCAGAATGTATTCCAACGATTGGGCCGGGTGACGAACCAGCCCCCAGCCGCCGGAGGCGATGCCGCGCAACGCCATCGCATTGCGAATCTGCCGGTAATCCTCGGCGATGGTCGGGAAGAAGCGGATGACCACCACACAGGGAATCACCACGGCCTCAGGCACGCGCATACGCCGCATCGCGCAGATGAACGCGCTCGCGGACGTGGTGGTGAACGTATACGCGCCGGTGATGAAACAGGGCAGCATCATCGTGACGCCCACGGCCAGCGCGGAGACCACATGCAGCCACGGCAGTCCCAGGGCATCGGGGTCGAGCATTCCCAGCGCGGTGAGTACTGCATAGGTCACGCCGAAGTTCAACGCGGTTCGCCATCGGGCGGCCGCCAGCAGGGGCAGCAGGAACAGCACGACCATGACGATTTGCGTGGCGAGCCCTACGTGGAAGAACAGCATGAGGTTCGCCACCAGCAGAAGGTAGAGTTTCGCGCGCGGATCGAGCGTCCGGCGGGCAGGATTCATCAGGCGATACCGGCCTTGATGAAGTGCTTCTTCATCATGCGCTGGCCGAACCAGCCGCCGAGAACCGCGCACACCAGAATCGCGATCATCGAGATGAAGAACGTGCCGGTGTTGATGTTGACGAATACGCCGTCGATGTAGGCTGCGTCCTTGCCGCGCGCCTGCAGGCTCGCCACGTAGGCGTCCTTCATGAACCACAGGGGCAGGATCGGGCCGGTCAGGCCGTAGGAGAACACCACGTAGCTGACGAGCAGTAGCGCCTTGCTCTTATACTTGCCGGCGCGCGCGATGAGGTCGGCCGCCACCGGGAACACGATGCTGGCGATGAACGAAAGCACGAAATGCCCGGAGATGAACAGGAACAGTCCGATGATCACGCCCATGACGGTGATGCCGCCGAATTTGCCGAGGCGTGCGGCCAGCAGCATGTACACGCAGCCGGAGATGAGGGCCGTGATGGCGGGCAGGAAGATGGAGCCGAAGCCGCCGGTGAACAGGGTGCTCACCAGTGTGGCGATGCACACCATCACGAAGTACAGGGCCGCAAACACGCCGATGGTGATGAGGTCGGAGACCTCCAGTTTGCCGGATTTGGCGGGCTTGTTGAGCTGGTCAGAGGTTTCGGCGGGCGTGTTCGGTGCGGTCACGATGTTTTCCGTTTCGTATGCATTGACAATATTCCTCTCGCCAATCTAACGATGATTTCCCGCAAAGGCAATAGTCTGTCTGTGATTTTTAGCATGGCTTGGCGCCCCTCCCTGTGGGGGGCGAAGGACGTGGCGCGGGCGGGGTGTGGTTCGCGGCTATCGGCTAGTATGGTGCGGTCACGACAGAGGGAGGCATGCTGTGGCCGATGTGATGCGGGAGCTGGAACGGCTGCGACCGGTGTATGAGACGGGCGTCCTGCGGTTGCTGTTGCGCCAGAACGCGATGCTGTACGTGTCGCTGCTGCGTTCCACGTTCGACCCGCTCACCGGCGAGCTGCCGCGCGAGACCGTGGAGGAGCGGTTCGCGCAAAGTCTGAACGCTCTGGCCGACGCCGGCGAGTATGCGCCGCGCGAGGACCAGACCTTCGCCGAGGCCGCCCATCAGATCCTCGCCGACCTGACCCGTGAAGGCGAAGGCGACTACGCCTGGCTCGCCAACTCGCATGATGCGGCCTCACACCGATTCCTCTACCGTTTGACGGCCCGCGCCCACCGCGCCATCGAGGCGCTGAGCAGGCTCGAAGACGAATCACGCGCCCTGTCCGGCGCGCAGGCCAACAGCATCATCATGGAAATCGAGCACGCGCGCATGCAGCTGACCGCCGACCCCGGCGAGCGCATCAAACTCCTCAACCGTGAAATCAAGGAACGCAAGCACGAGATCAAACGCATCCAACAGGGCAAGCAGCATGCCACGCTGAGCGAAGCCCAGGTGGAGGACGTGATCGCCGTGATCCACAACACGCTGCGCGGCGTGCCCATCGACCTGCGCGAACTCGTGCTCGACGAGCGGGACAACGGCGACGCCTTGCGTCGGCGCATGCAGGCCGGCGACATCAGCGTGGACGAGAACCTGACCCGCTACCACGATGAATACCGCCGCTCGTTCCGCGAATCAGACAGCGGCCGCCGCTTCGAGGACGCCTTCCAGGTGATCATCACCGACGAGGGTCGCCAGCAAATCGACGAAGCCCTGCGCGCCATCGCCAAAACCCCGTATCTGGCCGGCGAATCCGGCGTGCTGCTCGGCCAGATCCGCGACGAACTGGCCCGCATCTACGACGGCATCGAAGCCGTGCGCCGCCAGATGCGCGTCTCCGACGAGGCGATCAGCCGGCTCGTGCGCCAGCAAACCGACACTCGCTACCGTACGATGCTCACCCGCTTGAACCGACTGTACGCGCGCCTCAACGCGGATGCGAAAACCCATATGGGAGACGCCTCGCGCCCGTACGACACGGCCACCTCGGACGCGCTGTTCGCGCCATTGCCGATGCGCCCGGCCAAATCCATGACCCGCGCCACCGCACCCGGCCTGAGCGACCTCGCCGCCGAAGCCCCGCAGTCGACTCCGGTGGCCGATCTGCGGGACATGGTCAACAGCGGCGGCCCCCGACTCCTGCGCATGGTCAGCCTCATCCGGCGCAACCCGGTGACCGTTGACAGGTCCGATGACAGGCCCGGCGCAACCCTCGTGGACATCGCCGCCAGCTTCAACCGGCTGCCCGAAAGCGAACGCCGCGAAAGCGAGATCGTCGGCTTCCTGGGCGGGCTGGGAGCCGTAAGCGGCAACGCCATCGCCGACGAGCCGTCCACTGACGGCGTCGGCGTCGGGGTCGACAGCGACATCGCCACCGAGCCGGCCCCGGCGCAGCGCGGCGATACCGCGACCTGGCATTGCGTATCGATCGACGGCGAGCCCCGGAACTGGATCACTAGACCGGTGCTGGCCGACATGGACGAGCTGAGCATCATTGTGGAGGAAGGATGACCGTGGCCGAGGAACACGAGGAACACGAGGAGCATATGGACAACGCCAACCCGTACGCCCTGTTCGAAGGCGACACCGGCGACATGCCGGCCGAGGCACGCATGGCCGCCATCGCCCTCAAACGTGACCGCTATATCAGCGGGCCCACCTACGACACCGTGCTCGACAACCGCGACGCCGTCGTACGCTCCCTGAACAACGACCTGCTCGACTTGGTGATCAACGAACGCTACCGCATCATGTACGCCACGCCCGTGGCCGGCGACGACGTGACCCTGCGCTCGCTCAAAACCCGTGTCAGCCTCAAACGCGAGGAGGCCGCGCTGCTCGCCTTCCTGCGCATCCGCGTCCTCGAATACGAGAACGTGCACGCCGACCCCGCCGACTGGCTCGTCAGCTTTGAGGAGATCCGCGCCGCGCTCGCCACCGGCGCCGGCTATCTGGCCGCCCGCAACGATGAGGAAGGCGTGGCAAAGCAGATCGGCGCCATCGTCTCCGCGATGATCACCTACGGGTATTTGGTGCGCCTGGACGACGAAGCCATGTACCAGATCACGCCGCTCGTGCCCGTGGTGCTCGACCGCGAACTGGCCGACACCTGGCTCGACGTCGCGGAACACGGCGACGGCGACACGGAAGATGACGATGACGACGAGAAGGGAGCCGAATGATGCAGGCGACAGACGTGCAGATGATCGCGGACCGGTGGATGCTGGAATCCCGCCGACTCATCAACTGGGGCTCCTATGAGGGCTACCACGAATTCCGCCCCTCCACGGACCACAAGCTGCCGGTGACCCTGCTCGCCGGCGCCAGCGAATCCGGCAAATCCACGCTGGTCGACGCGCAGATCTCCCTGCTGTACCCAACCGGCACGCCGTTCAACAAGGCCTCGAACTCCGGCCGCTCCGAACGCAGCGACTACACCTACCTGCGCGGCATGGTCGGCGTGGGCAGCACCGAAACCGGCGACGAGCCGCTCTACCTGCGCGGCCGCGACGAGAACGGCGCACCGCAACCCGTGTGGGGCGCCATCGTGGACACCTATCGCAACCAGACCACCGGCCAGGTGCTCTCCTGCGCCAAATTCCTCTACCTGATGCCCGGCGACGGCCGCGGCGACGTGCGCCGACAGTACGTGGTCTGGGGCAAGCCCGTGGACCCCAGGCGCATGGACCAATACCGTGACGCCCCGTTCACGCCGGCCCAGCTCAAAGCCACCTACCCCGACTGCCTCACATTCCCCAGCGCCGAAGCGTTCCACACACACATCTGGAGCGCAATGGGCCTGAGCGAGGCCGCCTGCCGACTGCTGCACAAGATCCAGTCCGCCGACGCGCCCTCCCGGCTCGACGACATCTTCAAACAAGGCGTGCTCGGCGTGCCCGAAGCCCTGGACCTGGCCCGCACCACGGTCGAGGACTACGAACGTTACGACGAGAACTTCCACGCCATGGACGAGAAGACCCGCCGCATGGACACGCTGCGCGGCATCCAACAGGCCTACGGCGAATACGCCGCCGCACGCGGCAAGGCCCGCGCCTTCGAACCGGTCAAGCCGGCCGTCGACGGCACGGTGCCGGCCGTGCTGCGCGACTGGGCATTGGCCCGCATGCGCGGCGAAGTCGCCGTCCAACTGCCCGCCGACCGCGCCGAACAACAGAACAGCGAGGCGGAAGCCAAGCTGCTGCGCCGCCGAACCGAAGACCTGCACACCCGTCTCGACATGATCCGAGGCCAGATGCAGGGTCTGGACGGCGGCAACCTGACCCGACTCGAACTCGAACTCGACCAGGCCCGCCGCACCCTCGAAGACGTGCAAGCCAACCGAACACGAATCGAACAAACGTTCGCATCCATCGGCGAGACGCTGCCCGGCGACGAACAGGCCTGGAACGAACGCCGCATCAACGCCGTGAACTTCAAACGCGAATACAACAAACGAGACGGCGAATGCGAGGAAGCCCTCACCGCCGCCATCAACGCGCGGGCCGGCGCACGCGGCGACCTCGAACGACTGCAACGCGACTTCGACCGGCAACGCTCCCAGCGCACCCGCATCTCCCAGCAGATGGACGAAACCCGCGCCATGCTCTGTCGCGCCACCGGACTCACCCCCGCCGAACTGCCGTACGTGGCCGAACTCATGGACGTGAACGAACACGAGGAAGACTGGCGTCTCGCCATGAACGTCGCCTACGCGCCCATCGCCCAGACCATCCTCGTCGACAAGCGCCACGAACAGGGCTTCGCCGCCAAAGTCAGCACCATCGACCCGCGCACCATGCCCCGACGCACCTGGCAGTTCGTGGACACCGCACGCCACTACGACGACACCGGCGCGCACGCGAACATACTCACCGGAGAACAGGACGGCGACTGGCTGTCCGGCAAACTGCGCTACCGCGACGACTCGCCCTTCGCCGACTGGCTGCGCTCGCAGACCCAGGACGAACGATTCGACGCCCTATGCGTCACCGCCATCGACGACACCGACCGCACCAACCGTCAGGTGCAGGCCGACGGTCAGATCAAATCCGGCGCACGCGGCCAGCACGGCACCAAAGACCGCGCCCAGGTCATCGGATTCGTCAACGAAACCTACCTCAACGCGCTCGCAGCGCAGGTCGACGCCGCCCGCAACGCGCTCAGCCAAGCCGACACCGACTACACGGCCGCCAAAACACAGTCCGATAACCTCCACCGCGAACTCGAACTGGCCAACCAGCTCGCCTACACGTCCTGGGAGCGCATCGACATCGCCGGCGCGCAACGGACCATCACGGACACGCAGGACGCCATCGCATCCATCAAAAACGATCCCAAGCTCGCCGAACTCGCCAAACAGCGCGACGAACTGAACGCCGAACTCGACCGTGTGGAACGCCAGCGCATCGAATCCGACCAGGCCGCGGCCCGCGCCGGCAGCGCCGTCGAAGCGGCGCTCATCTGGCTGCGCGACCATGCCGACACCGGCACGACGGACGCCGCCGGTGCCACCGCCGACAATGACGATGACGCCGCGTCCGGCCCGCTGCCGGACGAAGTCACGGCGGCGCTCGCCGAATCCTAAGACAACCGATTCGCCGGACTGGCGGACGCCGCCATGCGCGCGCACATGATCATCGGCGCGGGCGCGGCAGGAACGCAGGCACCGGGGGAGAGCTTCCCCG
>ONZT01001458.1_pt1 | contig 13336 bp, 10 predicted proteins | sample 1671571 | NCBI WGS metagenome assembly ONZT01 (sample SAMN06348170, study PRJEB24527) | human gut metagenome | biome: human gut; feature: ankylosing spondylitis patient; material: feces | host: Homo sapiens | place: China | collected 2015-10
GACGCCTGCCTCGCGCATGAGGTCGGCGAAATAATCCTCAAGTCCGGATGCGCGCATGCCATGGGAGCGTGCGCTCATCGTGTCTCTGATGGATCGGCGGATCGCGCCCATCGGCGCCTCTCGGTTGAGCCTGCGGAAGATGTTGCCCGTGCCGAATCCCACGAGTAGCCCGTTCATTTGCGGCAGCATGTAGGCTGCGAAGAATGCGATGGTGATGGCATCCCTGTATTCCAGATCGAATCGCATGGTTTCCGGCAGGTTGGCACGCATCTGTTCGAGCGTGTAGCGGTTGCCGACTTTCAGCCAGGATGCGAGCCACATCATGCGGCCATCGGGCATGCGTCCCACGACACCGCCTTGCGACGCGCGCACCATCTTCGGCGCGCCGTTTGTCGCGTGTCCGAATCGTGGACCGTCTGGCAGGGTGAGGGTTTCTTCTTTGACGAATATGAATCGTGGTTCCAGATCCTGCACGTCCATTTCGGGATTGGTGCCCGCGAAGACGCGTGCTTTGCTGTCGGCGAGCGCGATTTGCGCGAAGTGGTTGTTGTCGGTGAATAGTCCGATGGAGAAGGCTTTGCCTTGGGTTTGTGGCAGTTGCGCCCAGCCGAGTTGGAGTGTGCTTGGTATGCCTTCGAAGCCTTTGATGATGTGTCGTTTGATGAGTGGGTTGAGTTTGATGGCGTTGCGGGTGAGTTCATCGACGATGTCGTCTGGCGTGTCGAGGGCTTTGCCGAAGGGGTTGGCGTCGGCGGTGTTGTGGGGGTGTTTGTTGTGGTTGATGAGTTGTCGTACCCCTTGCATGGCGTGGTTGAGCATGGTCCGTCCTTGGTGTGGATGGTGTGCTGATGGCGATGCTGGTGTGAGGTGTGACATGTGGGCCATTCTTTCAATTCAATGCGACATGCAGCCTTTAGAATAAAGTTCGTGACTTTTTCGAAACAGCGTTTTCAGGCGCGTCATCGTGTGTGCGCAGCTATTGTAGCCGCTTTTGTTGTGGTGGTGTTGGTTGAGTGCGTGTTGTGTAATGTGCCGTTTTTCCGCTCGTTGGCGGCGTCGGGTGATTCGGCGGCTGCGTATAACACGTTGGGGCCGGGGCTTGAGCGTCGTGATGACGGGTTGTTGGAGGTTACTGATCCGACGCAGGCGTATTTGCAGGTGGTTGCGGATGGTTCGTCTGAGTATGTGCGGATCGTGCCGGTGTCCGATGAGGTTATGGGTGGTGTGCCTGCCGGTTCGCGCGTGTCGCGTACGGTGCGTGTTCGTGCGGATGCGGATCGTGTGGCTGGTTCGTTGTGTTCGGTGTCGTTGGATTCGTCTCGTTCGTTGTATGTGAGGGCTGCGGCCGGTCGTACGGTGCGCGTGCAGGTGGTGGAGCCGAAGGGGTCATTGATTCCGTTTGATGCGGTTCGCGCGAATGTGCGTGTGCCGTTTTCGGTGAGTCCGTTGCGTGTGGCGTTGTTGGTGTTGGTGATGGTGTTGGTGGCGTTGTGGCGTCCGGGCTCGCGCCTGTGGAAGGTGCCGTTGAATACGTCGAGTGTGCGTCAGCGTGTGACGTTGGGCGTGTTGTTGACGGTTCCTGGGTTGGTGACTGTTGCGGCGGTGGCGTGGCAGTTGGTGTCTGCGGTGCCGTTGAGTTTTCATACGGATGGCATGTATACGTATGATTACGATCAGTATGATCATGTGGCTCGGGCGTTGCTTGATGGTCATGCGTGGCTTGATTTGGATGTGCCCGACGCGTTGCGCGATGCGGATAATCCGTATGATGTGACGACTCGTCAGCAATTGCTTGCCGATGGTGTGAGTCCGGTGTATTGGGATTATGCGTTTTTTGATGGTCGTTGGTATTCGTATTTTGGCGTGGTGCCGGCGTTGCTGTTGTTTGTGCCGTATCGTGCGATAACGTCGTTGTGGGTTGATGGTGGTCTGATGATGCCGTCTGGCGCTGCGGTGCCGCTGCTGATGTTTGTTTTTTTGGTGTTCGCGTGCCTGTTGACGATTCGCGTGATCGAGCGTGTGCGTCCGCATGTTTCGCTGGCTGCGGTCAGCATGTTGTGCGTGTTTGTGGTTTTGGCGTCGAACGCCCCGTACTTGTGGTATCGGACGAATTTTTATTCGGTGCCGATTGCGGCGTCCTTGTTGTTGAGCACGTTGGGCTTATGGCTATGGATGGGTGCGGTGCACCCGAACGCGGCCGATGCCGGTGGCGATGGTGGTGCGAATACGGTCGAATCGTTGTCGCTGCCTCGTTTGGCTGCCGGTTCGGTGTGTATTGCCGCGAATGTGGGTTGCCGTCCGTCGTTTGTGGTGGTGGCGTTTGCCGCGTTCCCGTTGTTCTGGCCGCAGATTCGTACGATTGTGGGGCAGTTGCGTGCCATCGCGTCTGGTTCCGGCGTGCGTGGGCGTGCACGCACCGTGTTGCATGCGTTGCGCACGCCTTTGGCCGTGCTGGTGCCCGCATTGGTTGTGGTGGTGCCCTTGTTCGCCTATAACATGGTGCGTTTCTCCTCGCCGTTCGATTTCGGTTCGTCGTATCAGCTGACGGTTACGGATATGACGAGTTACCATCAGTCGTGGTCGAATTTTGTTTGGACGGTCGCATATTACCTGTTTCTGCCGTTGCGTTGGACGGATACGTTCCCGTTCCTTGCCGTCGATCCCGCGCCTTTGAAGGATTGGGGGTTTGCGGAGGCGATGCCCGGAGGCCTGTTCGTCATGGTTCCGCTTGCTTTGGCTGCGTTGGCTTGCCCGTTCCTACGTAAGCGCATGCGCGTTCGTGGCCATGCCGGCATGTGGCCCACATTGGTGATGTTCCTGCTGTTGGGTTTGCTGATCGTGGCTCTTGACGCGCGGCTGGGTGGCCTTGGATGGCGTTATATCGCCGATTTCGGCTGGCTGTTTGCGTTGGCTTCGCTTCCTTTGATGCTTATTGCGCTGGATTGCGAACGTCCGCGGCTTCGCTGGCTGTTGCGCGTGCTGGTGTTGGCGCTGCTGTTGTTCACGTTGTCGTTGACGGTGTTGTCGTTGTTCCTGTACGGCCGCGACGACGAGTTGATTCGTAATAATTCCGGTTTGTTTCATGACGTGCAGTCGTGGTTCACCCTGATGTAAGTTACGGCGTTTTCAGGGTTATTTCAGGGTTTTATCACAATTTTTCCAATAAATCATTCGGCTTGTTCCGAGTTTTGCGGATAACAGTGGCGATGTAACTGTTCGCTGTGAGATGAACCCTTGTTGGAGACATCAGTCATGAAATCGCTTCCACTTTTGTCGAACCATCCTCGTGTAAGACGCTGGACCGCGGCCGTCGTCGCATCAGCCGTCGCATTGGGCGTCTGCCTCGCCAGCTACGACAATGTCGATGCGGCCATCAAACAAAACAGGATTGAACGACTGAACGCACGTATCGAGAACGTGTACACAGCCGACTATCAGGATATGGCCGACGACAAGCTCGAGCAGGAAAAAAGCAAGTCCTCCGCAACAGAGGATGACATGTTTGTCACCGAAGATCCGTACGGCACCAACACCACGTCACTGTATGTGTATTTCACTACCGACGACGCGGTTGCCGTCTCCTATACCGTGCATGCAGACGGCTATACGGATTTCACCCGTGACGCCTATCAGGAATCGCAATACAGCAAAACCCACGAATTCCAGCTGCTCGGCCTCATTCCCGGCGAGAAGAACACCGTCGCCATCACGCTGACCGATGCCGACGGCAAGTCCCGCACGCATGCCATCGAACACAGGGGCGCATCCCTGCTGGGCAATGAGGAGGTGCAGTTGGAGAAGACCGTCGCAGCCGATTCAGGTGAGGATCTGGGCGGCGGCCTGTATGCGATTCTCGGCAATGATTCCGACGAACAGGATTTCATGTTCTACTACGATACGAACGGCGTGCTGCGCGGTGAGATTCCGGTGCTCTACTATCGTTCGCACCGTCTGCTGTTCGATGATGACGGTCTCATGTGGTTCTCCGCGTCCACGCATCATATGGTGGCGATGAACCGTCTCGGCAAGCTGGAGAAGATCTACGATCTGGGATCCGACTACATTCTGCATCATGATTATGCGATGGATTCCAACGGCGACATCGTGCTGCTGGCCACCGAGCTCGGCCGTGACGACAACGCCGTGCAGGATCAGGTCATCAAGCTCAGCACCTCCACCGGAAGTGTAACCCGCTTGGTGGATTTCGGTGAGCTGTTCGCCGACTATAAGGCCTCCACCACGCATGCGGGAACCGACGAGTCGGATTCGAATGCCAAGAATCGTTGGGATTGGCTGCACTGCAATACCATTCAATTGTTGGATGACGGTTCCGCATTGTTCTCCGCCCGTGAGACGTCCACCATCATCAAGGTGGATGATTTGGAATCGGATCCGACGCTTGATTATATGATCGGCGAGCCATCCGTGTGGGCCGGCACCGATGAGGCCAGCAGTTTCCTGACGAAGTCCGGTGATTTTTCGGATACCGGCGGCCAGCATTCCATCACGTATGTCGCCGATGATTCGCTGCCTGACGGCCAGTATTACATGTATATGTTCGATAACAATTTCGGCACTTCGTTGACGCGTCCTGATTTTGACTGGTCGGTGATCGACGGCATTTCGACCGAATTGTCGTCCGATACGGCAAATTCGCAGTATCGCAAGTATCTGGTCAACGAAAATGCCGGCACGTATACGGAAGTGTCATCGTTCGACGTGCCATATTCGCCGTATGTCAGTTCCGCGCAGGAATTGGATAATGGCCAGATCCTCATCGACTCGGGCATGAAGGGTCTGTTCGGCCAGTACAACAAGGATGGTGATCTGCTGGCGCAGTTCAAGATGACGTTGAACAGTGCGTACATCTACCGCGTGTACAAGTACGATTTCTCGGGATTCTATTTCGCCTGACATCCTGTCCGCAGGCTTGACGGGGCCGGGAATCTAAACTCCTTGTGGGAGTTTGGATTTCCGGCCCCGTTTCGTATGCAATGGGTTCGGCACGCCCGTACAATGGTTGCCATGGGTTTTTTCGATTCGCTGTTTTCATCCAAACGTCCCGAAGCGACGCATGACGTCACGTTCACGCTAGATCAGGCAGGCCACACGTATGAGGATGGCAATGTCGGTCTGGAGCCGACATCGTTGACGATCACTCCGGAAAGCAAACGTGTGGCTGTGATCGGGTTGAATGGTTCCGGTAAGACCACGTTGCTGCAGCTGTTGGATGGCGCATTGTCTGCGACGTCCGGTTCGGTGCGTATCGACGCGAATGGTGCTGCGTATGATCCGTCGGTGAAACGTGATCTGAAACGTATCGAATCGATGATCGGCCGCGTTCGTCGCGAGGAAATTCCGAACAGTTATTACAAAGCGGATTCCATTCGCGAGGCGATTGATGAACCGTTGAAGAAGCATAAGGTGCCGGAAAGCGAACGCCAGGCGATCATCGGCAATCTGTTCGCGCATTTCGATCTGGCGGCGGTCGCACGTGAGCCCGCCTCCGCATTGGATAGCGAGAAACGTCATCTGCTGGCAATCGCTTCCGCATTGAGCTTCTCCCCCGCGGTGATCGTTGCCGACGAGCCGACCAAGGGTTTGGACGAGGTGGCGTCCGCGCATGTGGCGAAAGCTCTGTTCAGTTACGACAAACAGGTAGTGTTCGCCACGCATGACACGGAGCTGATCACACGCGCGGAATATGCGATCGACCGCACGCTGGTGGTCGACGATCATCAGGTGGTGTTCGACGGCGGCCCGCATGAGGCCGTGGCCTTTTACACGGACCTCATCCGCGCTAAATATGAGGCTTCCAAAGCCTGACCATACCCACGGATTATTCCCGTTCCCCACATGTTGCGGCTCCTTCATCAGTGTCGACGATGGAACCACAACATGTTTCAGCCGATCATTGTGTTGACGGTGTCAAGCACCGTCTGAACGTTATGCCTGAATTCGTCGGGTTCCGGCAATAACGAGATCGCGAGATAGCCGTTCGACGTCATATCGAAGAAATAGCCGGGCTGTCCTGAAATTCCGTGCTTTTCGATCATGGACAACACCAGTTCGTTCTCGTCAAGCACGCTGGGCACGCGCAAAAGCACATTCCATCCGCCTTCGGCACGCAACACGCTGACCATGCCCTGCTCGTCATCATCCAGCATGGTATGCAAGGCTGCGAGGTTGGTTTGCACGCGCTCTCGCACGCGCGCGGTCTGCGCGGCTGCGGCGCCCAGCATGGCGGGGATCTGTTTGGCGATGATCTCACTCATTGGCAGATAGTCGTCGGCGACCACGTCGAGTCTGCGCTTGGCCTCATCCACTTCAACCGCCGGACCGGACACTTGGATCCAACCGACTTTGGCATGTGGCGCGGCCAACGTCTTCGAGAACCCATCCAATGCGAATGTGAGCGTGCCGGTCTCCCCCGCGAGACGCGCGTTGCCATCGAATGGTTCAAGATCATAGTCGTAGAACACCTCATCGGCGATGATGGCCACCTCATGGTCATGACAAAGCCGCACAATGGCCTCACGTTCCGACGCTTTGACGTACGATCCGGTCGGATTGTTGGGATTGATGAGCACCAGCGCGCGGATGCGGCCGCCATCTTCACCTTCAAGCGCTTCGCGTAGTTCGGCCACGTCGATGTACCAGGATCCGTCGAAACGTTGCTGGTACTCGATCATGTCGACGCATTCGAGTCGTGCGATCGATTCGATGAGCGGATATCCCGGCTTCGGTGCGAGCACGGCGTCACCTGCATTGCAGAGCAGTTTGATCAGCCATGAGTACGCTTCGGACGTCGAGCTCAATATGTATAGGTCGTCGGCGGTAGCGGTATTGCCTTGTTCATGCAGGAATGCGGCCAGCGCTTCGCGTGCGTATCGTTGCCCGCGTGGCTCCGCTCCATAGATGTCCGGCAATAGTTCCGACGCGAGCGCATGTTTGGTTGGATTGGAGTCGTTGAGTTTGCCGAGTGTGATGCCGTTTGCTTTGGCTTCCGCTTCGGCTTTGGCGATGGGATTGGGCTCGCTGATATCGACTCTGGAGGAAAAACGCATGGTCTCCACCATACTCTCTGGGTTGCGCAAGTGTTGCATCGAGCAAGAAGGATGCATTCGCCATGCGATCATCAGAGGAATAACAAGAGCCGTCCGACGGATGAATCGGACGGCTCTCGCTTATATGAAGGTTAAGAACCTTTATGGTTCACGACATCACTTCTGCTTGGTGCTTGCGTAGTACGCAGCGCCGATGATGCCAGCCTCATTGTGCAGCTTGGCTGCGACGATCGGGGTCTTGATGTCGATGTACGGCAGGAACTTCTCGGACACGCGGGACACGCCACCGCCGACGACGAACAGCTGCGGATCCAAGTAGAACTCCATCAGGGAATAATACTTGGTCAGACGCTTGGCCCACTTCTTGTAGCCCATATCGAGCTTTTCACGAATGGAGGATGCCGCGTACTTCTCGGCGTCACCCTTGCCCTTGAGCAGTTCCAAATGGCCGAGCTCAGTGTTCGGAATGAGCTCGCCGTTGAAGATCAGCGCGGTGCCGATGCCGGTACCCAGCGTGGTGGCGACGACCAGGCCGTCCTGGCCCTTGGCTGCGCCGAACTGCTGTTCGGCAAGACCGGCCGCATCAGCGTCGTTCACCACGGTGACCGGACGGCCGCAAGCTTCGGAGAACACTTCGGTGACGTCCACGCCAACCCAAGACTGGTCCAGATTGGCCATGTAGCCGAGCTTCTCGCCAACATGAATCGGAGCGGGGAATGCGATGCCGACCGGAGCGGACTCAGGAACCTCAAAATGCTCGAGCTGCTGGCGAACGATTTCGCCAACGGCCTTCGGAGTGGAAACCTCCGGGGTGAGGATCTTCAGACGCGGTTCAGCAAATTCGCCCTTCTCGAGGTTAACCGGGGCTGCCTTAATGCCGGAGCCGCCAATGTCAACGCCAAATGCCTGTGCAGTTTCAATCATCTTCGACCTCTCCTATCAAGGTACATAGTGGGTATATCGAACCGGTAAACGCCATAGTAACTCGCCCCATGCCCCAAAACGCGCCGACAATACACAATTGATGAATACGATTGCATAATCTGTCGCAATGAAACGCAAATATTTGCGATTGTTTTCTGCAAACGATTCGCCCCATGCCAACGCAACGCATCGGCATGGGGCGAATCATAAGAAAATAACCGTCTGAAGACGGTGTAGCCACATTACTTGAGCGGCGGCATCGGCTTCCAATCCGGATCATGCAGCAGCTTGCGCGAATCCCACCAACCCTTGGCAATCTGCACCAAGCCGGTCTTGGCATGCTCACGGTCCACCATCACCAAGCGAATGACCTCCTTGGCGGCGGTCAGCAACGTGCCAAAGCCGAACATCAGCGGACGGTAATCGCCGAACGACATGAAATAGCGTGCCATGTAGCCACGGTTGCGCATGATGTGGTAGCGGTTCATGTCGGAAGTGGAGTTGAGCTGACGCACGCCGGCGATATCCCAGTTACCGATCTCGCGCGTACGTCGCAGGATCACGTCGGGCACCACGATCGGATTGGTGACCTTGCTGGCGCGATAGCCGTACATCGTATCGTCCCAGTAGATGAAGAAGCGGGGATCCGGCAAACCGATCTGTTCCACGATATTGCGGCGGAACAGGCCGCCTTCAAAGCATAAGGTGTCCATCACACGATAGCCGGGACGCCCGAACGCGGCCGGAGCGATCGGATTGGGAATGCCAAGAGGCACGATGAAATCGTACTGCCAGTAGAACGGGCCTCCGTCGTAGTCGTATCGGCTTCCCTGGATCACATCATGGCTGCCGGTCCACTTGGCGAGCCTTTCGATGGCCTCAGGCATCACGGCCACGTCGTCGTCCATCACCCAGAACCACTCCGCACCCAGCTCGTATGCCTTCTTCACACCTGCGGAGAAGCCGCCTGCGCCGCCGAGGTTGTCGGATTGCGGCGCGTACACCACGCGGCTTTCGTTGCCCGACTGGTCGGCGATGGTATTGCCCCACTGTGCGGCGACCGTTTCGCGGAAAGCGTTGACCATGCTTTGGGTTTCGTCGCTGTGCTCATTATCCACAACGATGATGCGCCATGGTGCGACAGTGAGTTTTTCGATGGATTCGAACAGGGTGGCGAGCAGCTGCTGACGCCTGTACGTCACCACGACGATAGCCAGCTTTTCGATGGTGTTCTTCGCAACTTGCTTTTCAGTCATGCGTTCCATTCTTGCACTCGCCCTCAACCGAACATCACTTGCGTTCGCATCATGCGGTGCGATTTCATTCGGCGGACGGGCTCTTGCGTATTTCGTGCGGCTTTGCCATAATGTACGGCGTAATGCAGGGGAACCCGTGTTTGTCGGGTTGAGATGGGCCAAGCGAGGCCCGAACCCTTTGAACCTGATGGTTAACACCAGCGTAGGGAGGCATGTCTAGTGACTGCTGTGACATCAACAACCGATTTCGATTATGAGTTCGACGCCGCCAAAGGCATCCAGCGCGACAATCTTCCGCCGTTCGCGCAGCGCATGCGCAAGGCCGCCGACCTGGTTTGGAAGGAAGGCTACCAGCAGCCGTTCATCCGCGAGCTTGGCGAAGGTACGCTACAACGCGAGCGTTTCGCGTTCTATCTGCTGCAGGATTTTCGTTATGTGAACGATTACGCCAGAGTGCACGCTTTGGGGTTGGCCAAGGCCACCGACCCTGAAATCATGGCGTTCATGCTCAAGGTGCAGAACGGCGCCCTGCAGGTCGAGACCGAAGTACACCGCTCCTACTTGGCCAGCTATGGCATCACCGAAGAGCAGATGAACAATGTGCGGCAGTCGGCCTTCGCGCGTGCCTACACGTCGAACATTCTCTCCATCGCCTATGGCAAGGATATTCTCGACATTCTTGTGGCCGTGCTGCCGTGCGCCTGGGTGTATGCGGATTACGGCTACCGTCTTGCCGTCGAGTTCGCGGACACGCTTGACGACAATCCGTACAAGAGCTGGGTCGACATGTATAAGACCGACGAGTTCTGGCAGGATTCCGTGTGGCTGCTCGAACATATCGAGAAACTGGTGGCCGACGCGAGCGAGGAGCGCAAGCGCGAGCTGATCGACATTTTCGTGACCGGCGTGGAGAACGAATACATGTTCTGGGCCAGCGCGTACGACATGCAGTACACATGGAAGCCCGAATGGAATCAGGCGCGCTGATAGCACTCCTTCATGGGGTTTCCTGACTTTCGATTGTTTATTTTCATTGCAATAGGGCGGGTGTCTTCTGATTGGTTTTCAGAAAGCACCCGCCCTGTTATGTTTGGTCGCGTCAGTTTCCCGCTTTATTCGCGTACGAGGCGGATATGTTCCACGTCGTCGCGATGGGAGCGGCGGTAGAGCACGAAACGGTTGCCGATGACCTGCACGAGTTCCGCGTTCAGTTCTTCAGCCAATCCCTCGCCTGCCTCCTTGGCGGTCAGACCGGATCCGTCGAGCACGGAGCACTTGATGAGCTCACGCTTTTCGATGGTTTCGTCCGCCTGCTTGATGGCGTTTTCGCTCAGATCGTTCTTGCCGACCTGGATGAGCGGATTGAGCTTGGTGGCCAGGCCTCGCAGCTGCTTGACCTGCTTTTTGGTTAATGCCATAACTAATTCCATTCTTATCTGTGATGCTTGCTCAAGAGTAGCGTGAGGACGGTAAAATCCGCCGACTGCCTTCAGTTTAGTCCAGCGATCAGAACCAACGCAGCCACATATGCCACAACCACACCGCCCGCGGCAATGTCTCGTTTGGCGATGCTCATCACGCGCCAATGTGTGCGTGCGATACCCTCTTCATAGCATCGCGCGTCGAGTGCGAGACTGAGATTGTCGGCATGGCGTATCGCCCCTGCGAACACCGGAATGATAATGGCGGTCATCGCTTTGGTCCGTTGTACGAATGTTCCCGTTTCAATGCTGCCTCCTCGGGCTGATTGCGCATCCACAATGGCTTTCGCTTCGCTTCCTAACGTGGGCAGGAACCGCAATGCAAGGCTCATCACCAACGCAATCTCCTGTGCATGCATGCCGATTTTTGCGAAAGGTTTGAGCAACGCTTCGAATGCGTCGGTGATGGCCGTAGTTCAGACGTGTGCTCTTCCGATCTCGCACACCGTCGTCAGTGATCGGAATCGGCCCGATGTTTGTAAGAACGTTGCCGGATCGTACGAAGAACACATTGAGCAGTCCGCAGAACACGAACAATGCAAGAAATACGCGAATCGATTTGAACAGTTGTTTCACGCCGATGCCTGATATCGCAACGATCATACCGGTCAACAGTGCGGCCACAAGTAACTGCCAGAAGGATCGGATGGCGAATGCGGAAAACATGACCGTCAACGCGCCCACCATCTTCACGCGCGGGTCAAGCCGTTCCATAAAACTGCGGTTTTCATGGACGTCTCCCTTTGCCTGTCCGGAGCCAAGCGTGTGCAGATTCGTCGAGCCTGCCGTTTCGGAAGTGACATTGGTTCCGATATCTCGAGTGACGTCATTACCGTTTTGTCTGCGATCAAGCGCGATCACCCGGTCGGCGAGCACGTCGATTTCCGTTTGCGAATGGGAAATGATGAGTATGGTGATGCCTTGTGCGTGGAGGGTTTGGATGAGATTATGCACGCGGGTTGTGGCTGCCTCGTCAAGTCCTGCGGTCGGCTCGTCCATAATAAGGATCTGCGGTTGGCATGCGATGATGCCCGCTATGGCGGCAAGTCGTTGTTGTCCGCCGGAAAGGTCGAATGGCGAACGGTCGGCAAGATGTTCGATATGCAGCAGCGTCATGGCTTGATTGACGCGTTCGGATACCTGCGTTTCGTCAAGATGTTGGTTGCGTGGTCCGTAGGCGATATCCTCGGCTACGGTTTCGGCGAAAAGCTGACGTTCGGGATGTTGCATGACGTAGCCGATGGTGGCGCGCAGTTTCTCGCGGTCCGCACGTTTGAGTGACTGCATATTGCCGTTGGCGCGTTGGCGTGCGACGGGAATGGTATTGATGGTAATGCTGCCAGATTGCGGCTGTTCCAGCGCGCAGAGAAGACGCGCGAGGGTGGTTTTGCCTGCACCGTTATGCCCTGTGATGGCCACGGTTTCGCCCTCATTGATGGTTATGGAAAGCTTATCGAGCACAGGCTTGTTACTGTTTGGATATTGGTATGTCAGATTACGGATGTCAATGATTGGTACAGCTGATGTTGGCTTCGATGCGCCATTTGCAATATTGGATTTGGCAATTGGGTTGTCTTCTTGCGCTGTGCCTGATTCGTCCATTTCCGGAATACTTGCAGTATTACCGCGAGCGCTTTGCACGATACGCCCGTTATCCAGGCGAATGATGCGGTCGGCATTGGCGAATTCGTCACGATGGTGGGTGACGAGAATGATGGTTGTGCCGTGCTGCTGCAATTCGTCAAGAATATGCATGATGTCGGCGCGGCCTTGCGGATCGAGCATGGCGGTAGGCTCGTCAAGCACGAGGATTTCGGGATTCATGGCAAGCATGCCGGCGATGGCGACGCGCTGTTGTTGGCCTCCGCTCATTCGCGTGGGATCGGCTTCTCGCTGTTCGCTCATGTCAACTGCGTCAAGTGACATGGCGATCCGCATATCGATATCATCATGCGCAATGGCGAGGTTTTCCGGACCGAAGGCAACATCATCCTCGGTGATGGTGGTGACGATCTGATCTTCCGGATGTTGGAAAACCGCCCCGATACCATGCCGGGCGCTACGGTAAGCGTCAGCGTGCGCGCCGGTTTCATCGAAGACGTTGTTTCCCAACAGCGTGACATGTCCGGCATCGGGTGCCGCAAGTCCTGCGATGATGCGTGAGAGTGTGGATTTGCCCGACCCGTTTGGTCCTGCCAGGCACACGCGTTCTCCTTGGCGAACGGTCAGGTTCACACCGTCGAGTGCCCAAGTCGCGCCGGAGTCGTAGGTGAAACGAATATCGTGCAGTTCGACCGCGATGGTGTTCGTGGCGCTGTCAGGATTCATGGAAAAAGTCTTTCATATAACGGAAGGAACCTTCCATAGGTCGGAAGGTTCCTTTCTATTCATCAATATGGTGAACGAGGCTCAGCGGTTCAACAGGTTGGAGATCGGCTTGTAGATCAGGAAGGTGACCACACCATGGATGGTGAATTTCAACGCGTTGAACGGCAGAAGCGCCGGCACGATCAATGCCACGACCTGTGCGGTGGTCATATGCGCGTAGAACGGTGTGACGATTATATTGCCCACAATCGCCAAGATCGGAAGAGCGTCGTGTAGGGAA